>Ga0181581_10004727_pt1 | contig 10596 bp, 2 predicted proteins | sample 071ome_22_FD_132433 | JGI IMG/M metagenome (GOLD analysis project Ga0181581, IMG submission 132433) | Coastal salt marsh microbial communities from the Groves Creek Marsh, Skidaway Island, Georgia - 071404AT metaG (megahit assembly) | ecosystem: Environmental > Aquatic > Marine > Intertidal zone...
GACGGGATGCCTGCCATGGGCATATCGTGGCGCTTGGTCAGGGTGATGCCAAGAAGAGCAGCCCCCTGCTCGGCATCGTTTTCAAACATCTCATAGAAATCCCCTAGGCGGAAAAGGAGCAGGGTATCATCTTCGAGGCTTTCACGGGCCTCTCGGTACTGCTTCATCATGGGAGTTTCCGAGCTCATTGAAGTAAGCAAACAGGCAACCCCCAAGCAGGGAATTCGTCAAGGGAATGAAATTGACGTGAGAAGAAAAACTAAAAATTCGCTCCCACTCCCAGCTCAATTAAGTGCTGAAAGGAACCCTCGAAAGACTTGTTGGAGGTAAGCCCAAGTAAGCGATATCCCAAGATAGCCGAAAAATTGTTTTTGAACATATATTCCAAGCCCATTGAAAAATCATAGGTGAAGACTAAAGAAGACTCCGAGCTGGAACCAGACTCATCATAATTCCAATCGGTAATTCCTCCAGAACTTACCTCAAACTCAATATCAGCACTATTTTTGCGCCACCCAAGCCCAATTCCTGCACCACCAAATGTAGATAAAGCACTTACAAGTGGAATGGAATATCCAGCACCAATTGACAATGAGTAAGACTCCTCAATTCCAGATGCTCTATTCTTGACTCCTGGAGCTCCTTTAAAAGAAGGATTATCATATTCTAAATATTGATAAGCAACTCTTCCATACAACATCCAATTATCCCATCTCCTGCCAGCACTGAGGCCAATTGAATTACCCCATCTTCCATCCAACTCATCGTCTAATGAATCGGATGCATAAGTAGTATTTGTGGCAACTGCAAGCCCCCAAATTGGCATTAGATAATAATCTCCTTTCCTTTGCTGAGTGGTGGCGACGACTCGGTTGACTTCAGAAGTAAAAACAGTGGGCGTTGTCTCCTCAGTAGTATTTTCTGGTAAAGGCAATGGAAGGGGTTCTATTTCTGGACCAGGAAGTGAGTTGTAGGATTCTTGAGCATCTGATTCAAGGTCAACAGGTGCTAAGGATATGTTACGATCAATTAATTGGATTGGTTCGGTACCAGTAGTATCAGCAATTTGCTCAGATAATTTGAGGGCACGTTGTTCAAGTTGCATGAATCTACGCTGTAGCTCAGAGACAGGAGGAGTGTTTTCTTCGGCGTAAGAAAAATTGCACAAGAAAACAAGCAACCACAATTGACAGGAAAACCTACATGAATTGAAAAGCATCATTTATGTTCAGTAAGGAAGTTTATATTCAAGTATAGAGTCCAATGTATTGGATTTACGAAAACGATTCAGTTCACCAATTATAGTTACAATTTCAGCTCTCGAGAAATAATTGGAACTTTCTAAATAGCCAACTAATCCAGAAATATCAGGCAAAACATTAATGATGTCTTTACGAATATTCAATCGGGTGAAGAAATCTTCATCATATACTTGGTTGGCATAGTCCCGAGTAAACCACCCGGCTTGGTCCCGAATGCCGCCTTCCCAATGTAGCCACATCTCTGCTAGATCAGAGTAGAGCCAGCGGGCCTTTGATAAATCTGCGTTCCAGTCACCGGTCCAGAACCAGCCAATTAAATCGTGCCAAATCCATGAAGCATTGTATATGTTGCTAAATTCATGAACATATAACCACCCCATTTTTTCATGGTAAATCCATGTATTATCATCTTTCGGATGTTGGTGATAAAAAAGGCCAAAATTTCGAAGGTAAACCCATTTTGGATAAGATGGTAAGGTTGCCCGCCATATGACCACCTCTGCAGTATTATTCAAATCAGCGTCCAGGATTTGATAGGTGAACGAGTCGAATCCTAAAGTGGAGTTCGCGTCGGGAGTGTATACAAAATCGCCCTTCTGACTTCCGCCTTGCAAGCTTCCTTCATCCAAGGGCTCAACTACCACATACTCATAAAACGGCACTTCGCTCTCATGATCAGGACCCCGGATTTCATCACTAAACACAGAAAAGTAGAGCGGGGTTGTGGCGTTTGGGTCCTCATTGAAATAATAATGAAATCTGTCGGAGGCAACGGGTGGATCATTAACCTCCGAAACCTCAATTTGGACGAAGGCAGTCGCCTCTCCCTCTTGATCGTCTACTATGGCAACCTGAAAGCTGTCCGTACCATAAAAGTGAGCATCTGGTTGGTAGCTAAAGGAAAAACTCCCCGCGTTAAATGTAAGCTTTCCGTAAGAGGTGGACTGGGTAAGGGTTAGTCGGATCAGTTGTTTCTCTCCATCCTCGTCCAAGGGATTCAATGCAGCTGAAAGTAACTGGTCTTCAACCCCTGAGAAAACTGTCTTTTCTAGGTAGGGCAGGTCATTAATATCAGTAACCCGGACACTGAGATTTTCTGTAGTGGTATAGGTACCGTCTGAAACCTGTACTTCGAGCTCGAAAGGAAATTCCACGGTAAGACCACCCACTTTTTCGCTGGTGGCTTCATAGTTTTGAGGGCTTTTGAAAAGTATTTCGCCACTCTTTTTATTGATAACAAAAAGGTCTTTGTCTGAACCTCCAATAATATCAAAAGACAAATCAGCTTCCTCGATATCTTGGGCTGTCAGAAAACCCACGAAGTTTTGGTTTTCGGGTGCGGTAAGTACTGTAGAATCTAATCTTTCTCCATTCGCAGACAAGGTGGTGAAATAAGGAGGGTTCTCGTCTAAATCAATTATCTCCACGAAGACATAGTGCTCGCGGGAAAGGTTTTCTTTATAAACGGAAAGTTTTAATTCATAAACATTGTCTTGGTTAAAATCCTGAGGTGATTCAAAGCTCAAAGAATGAGGTTGCTTGATGATTAAAGCACCATTGCTTATCTCAAAGAATTCACTGTCCACACCACCTGTAATCTTGGCGCCAGGTGTAGAAAGTCCGTCAGGGTCTTCCAAGTTCAGTAGAGTCACCTCTCTTTTATGCTCAATCATCTTGAAGATATTAACCCGCTCCCCATCGAGTGAAGATGTAGGGTACTCATCTGGTCTGTTACTCAATACAACGCCTAGGGTGTAAGGCACCTCAAATAAACCGTCCGATAAAATCAAATCAGCCGATAATATGTTATTCCGGCTTTCTTCATAATCAGGGTCATACCTAAAATAGAGGTTGTTTTTACCTATGATACGAAAGTTTTCATCGGAAGGGTTACGCATACGCCAGAAGAGTTTGGTCTTATCTCCGGGGTCACTATCGTAGGCTAATAGCATGGTCACATTGAGATCGCCTTCAGGATGTTCCAATATGGAAGGCACCCGAGAAACAGGTGGGTCCTCAACTGGAAGAACAATAAATTCAAGATTGATCTTAATAGGCAGATCTTCACGATTAAGAAATTCCAGAACGGCCTGATCTGAACCAGAAAAATTAGCATCAGGTGTGTAAGTGAAAACCGTTTCCTCAAAGACCAATCCATCCAACTCTATTTTGCCATTTTCGGGAGCCTGAAAAATATTGGCTGTCTTCATTTTAGGATCGGGATTAAGCGGATTATCGGTGACATTAAAGTCAACAAGTTCGAGAATGAGAGGAAAAGAATCCTCTTCCATTTCGAAACTTAAATCCAAAGACTTGGCTACAGGAAGTTCATGCTGATTTTCAAGGGTGACCGAGAAGTCTGCTTCGTCGAATAATCCACCCGCATCTTGGGCACGAATTCGGATTTCAAAAACTCCGTCTTTATTTTCGTCCGCCCTCTCCTCTTCACGGTATCGAGAGATAAAAGAGAGCATTCCCGTAAGCGGATCGATGTTAAACTTATTTCCATCATTCTGGTCTATATCCCGAAGAGAGAAGGTAATCTGTTCGCCATCCTCACTCTCAGGGTTTTGTACGGTCAACTCTTCCCATACCACCAAATGGTTTTCCTTTTGTATCCAATCGAGAGAAGTGGTCTCAATACTGGGAGGTTCGTTCTCATTATAGACTTCCACCGATATGAGTTTTTTATTTTTCTTAGTCACCCCTGTACTTGGGTTTGTCTTACTAAACTCAACTATCACTTTGTAGATATTTCCTTTCTCCTGACCAGTAGGGCTTTCACCAGTGGGGCTTTCGAAATCAGGAATATTTTTGAAAAGCAGGCGACCGCCTGACTTTATCTTATTTTCATCAAAAGCCTCGAAGTTGTTTTTTTCAATAAATGAAAATTCGTAAAAGTTATAAGCTCGATCCAAATCTGTAATTTGAACACCGTACACCCCACCTTCATTGGCTGGCTCAGGTAATTCAATTTTCTGAGGCGAAGAAAATGAAATCCCCGGAACTTCATTGATCTCAGCTGGTGCACGGAACTGATAAATGTTTGTGGGGTTTGAGGTACCAATCAAGATATTGCCAAAGGTTCCCTCCCCATCGCCATGCAAAATCTCAATGGACCTTGGGTTCACAATGCCATGGGCACTGGTCAAATCATAGGGCACGCTAAAGAAATCTTTTTTAATTTGTAGAGAAAAGAAAACTTTACTGGGAGTGCCAGCAACAAAAAGTAGGTCGGGAAGCTTATTTTCATCCAGATCAACGACTTCAATCGCTTCGACTAAGGAGGATGAATCGCCCAAGGTAACTACTTCACGGATATTAAACCCACCCATTCCATCGTTTGAACCTGCCCATATTTTACCTTTCCCTCCGATCAAAAAATCCCGGTACTGGTAGGAGTTTATAGGTAATGATTGATTAAGTTCAACGGGGAGTATGATTGTGGGCTCGCGGATACCATGTTCCGAACGAGATGCGAGAGTCCCTCCCGCAATAAAAGTATCGTTCTCCCAGAGGAAAGATACCACTTCTTCCGTTTCTCGATCGGCAACGATCAAATCAATGTCCTGGTCAGAATCGAGATCTAAAATCGCCATTCTTGAAGGCAAGGCCAACCCATTGAAAGGAAGGGTTTCAGGAAGCGAGAAAGAGCCAGAACCATTATTGCGAAAAAGATAAATTCCGTAATCGCCTGGGTTTGCCGCACTGTAAAAAGAGATAAGCAAATCCATATGGCCATCTTGGTCAAAATCATGGGCGAGTCCTTGTCGTGGAGTTGATGGAAAATCAGAGGATGAATCGACGATAAGATCAACCTCAGGTTCGAAAGTTCCATAGCCTTTATTGATATGCAGACTGACCTTGCGTCCAGAAAGAGAAACGATGTCCTGGGATCCGTCGTTATTCAAATCAGCAGAAAAAACTGCACGGGTCTCTAATTTCTCAGACACCACTTCTAATTTGCTAGAATCCACCAGCGGATAGATCTCTGAATCTTCATATGAATTAGGTACATAAAAAACGCCTTCATCGGAATAAAAGAGGAGGTCAGGAAAAACTTCCTGATTCTCAAAGTCTACAACCTCGAGGTCTGTGACGAATGTCTGGTTTTCGGAAACTCTAATTATTTCTTCCTGCTCGATATAAAACTCAGAATCTGCATCCGTAACCTCAATCGAAAAGACTTTCTCAGCAGTTACACTAGGATCACTGGTCAGGATTTCTAATTTGACTTGATAAATATTGTCTTTGTCTTGGTCTCTCGGACTTTCCCGATCTGGGAGTTCCTTAAAAAATAAAGATTTCTTGGCATTTTCAGATATTCCTCCAGTCAGTGATTTTATTGCAAACAAACTATTATCATGGACTTGGCTCTCGGGGATACGGATGGTAAGGTTTTTGTCGAAGTCCAAGGTATTGGCTTCAACAGTAAAAGTTACATTTGAATCTTCTACTTGAGAAAAGTCCACAGTCGGCGAGACAATATCTACCGACTCAAAAAAAGGTATTTCGATTTTGTTATTAACCTTAACCTCAATGACTTGGCGGGTTGACGAATCGTCCACATATTTCTCCCCGTCCCACTCATTCGCTTCAACCCAAATCTTCAAAGTCGTATCCCCTCTAGATTCCATTAAATTCTCGAAGTCTGGACTAGATATAAAATATAACTCACCCCCCTCTTGACTAATCGATCCCTCTAATTTTGTGTTAAATTTATCTTGATCAAAAAATCGAAAATCTGAGTAAATATTCGATGGGAGCAAGGTGTAATGAATTTCATTTCCGCTTTTATTTTCTAGCTCTAACTCAAGGGCATCAGGATCAATCGCTTCCACCGACCCGACATAAAGATCGTCGCTCTCCTCAAGGTAGGCAGGGAATTCAAAATGAGTAAAAAATGGTGGTTCTTTAGCCCTATCGTAAACTTGAACATTGAGGCTTTTAACGGTGGTGTTTTCTCCATCCAACGATCTGTCATTCAAGTCACCAAAGAGGATAATTTTCAATTCGTATTCAGCTGGTGATTGACGGGGGTTTCCATCCTTGGGATTAACAGGTGGAAAACCATAATCCGGGGGGAGGTTATTCAACTCATCAAGGTTCCAACGAAGGTACATTTCACGTTTCCCTTCCAACCGGGTTTCCAAAACAAAAAGATTACTATCGTATCCGCTCAATTCCCAATCGAAGTTAACTGTAGGAAATTCATCGAGAGAATCATCTGCTTGCAAAATAGCTACATCGACGAAGCCTTCGTTGTTGTAAAGAGTTGAATTGGACAGGTCGTTGGCTTCGAAAAACGATTTATTCCCATCGAGTATAAAGTTGATTTTCGGAGGGTCAGGGACTTCATCGACTTCGAATAAGAAAGTAAATATTTCACTCCTATCGGATGGGTCAGTAATGTTTAAATCAACTGTGAGCTCTTCCCCTTGAGCGGAGTAATAATCCAGGGGAGGTTTGTAAGAAAAAGTTCCGTTAGGGTTTGTTTCAGAGGGTAATATTTTAAAAGTTCCTTCATAGTCCCCAATGGTTGAAAAAGTGAGGTTTCTTGGGTCCTTAGCTGGGTCTTCTGGGTCGAAGAAAATAAGGTTAGTAACAATCGTTTCCTGATCTTCTTGAATGAAGTATTTTTTGGAGAAAATTATCGGATCATTGAAGACATAATCATCATCATCCAGTTCGCCATCCCTTATTTGTGGGGGTTCGGGCATGTCAGCCACAATAATGGTTAGGTTTCCTTCTTTAGCAGAGCCAGCTTGATCTGTAGCTACAAGAGATACATTGAAACCCTTTCGTTCCTCATGGTCGGAATAACCTTGCCTGAAGATCAACGCATCCCCATCCAATGCAAAGAATTCGTTGTCTACCGAGGAAGGCAGTTGAAAAGTGAGGAGATTGTTATTTCTGTCTTCATCAATGAATATATCATTTAAGTCTGCCACGGCGATCTTCTCAGGCTCGAAAATCGTGACATTGTATTTATATTGAGAAGGAGCATCATTAACATCTTCTAACGATATGTTGACTAGCTTGGTGGACAAAAAGGTTCCGTCGGACACAGATATTGTCACATTTAAATCCCGCTCTTCATCATTTTCAAAACTTGGTATTGAATCATTTTCAAAAAGAAGGTCGACCGTGGAAACATCGACAAATGAAGTATCGTAAGTACTGAACTTAAAATATCTACCATCTCCTTTTTCTTTATCAATAGACCAAATAAATTTCTTTGTTTCGCCCTCCGGGTCCCTTGCTGTAAGTCCAGGAATAGCTATATTTTGCTCCTCTTCGGGAGAGTGCTGGGGCACGAATATGATAGGGCCTTCATCAACATTTTGTAAATGGAACTTGAATGTGTAGTTGCTACTGGATGTTGTGTTATCTTCAACATTGAGCACTAACTCATAAATTCCGTCGCCATTGCGGTCACCTGGTTTCTCAGCATCTTGTTCATCGGATAGTCGGACCATGAGCTTTTTGATTAATGCATCGTCTGTGACCTCTAGTTCCTGATCTAAAATATCAAATAGAGTATAGTCACCTACAGGTACTTGGGTAATTCGGGTAATTATTTCTCTGTCTTCGAGGTCCCCAAAAGTCATCTGATACTCCAAACCATCCGACTCAGTAAAGTTTAAATCATAAGTAAAAACTCCATCCACAACTAAAGCAGGTTCTTTGCCCGCCTCCCCTCTCATATTTACCGCCTCGATAAGAACGGGGCGGTCAGGAAGGTTTTCCACAGTAACAAAAAATTTAACCCTCTGTTCAGTATTACCAAAATCCAATTCGAACGAATCTGAGCCAGTTCGATTGGGGTAAGGGGTAAACTCAAGTTCAAGAGGAACACTGAGGTTTCCATCAAGCCAACTTTCATCCAAACCCATGTTTTCATTAACAAATCCAAGAGCAGGTTGGCTAACAACTCTCCATGTAGGGAGCTCGTAGGTCGCCTCTCGTTTATCAAAGTCTTTGGCAGCTATCCAAAGAGATTTTTCGTTCTCGTCGTAGGAAGCAAGAGACCATTTCCAAGCCACATCTTCGAATGTGTGGATAGTGAATGTAGGGGAAGGTGCAACTCTTCTAGAAATGTCAATAAACATGGGATCTTCGGGTTCATCAATCAAATCTATTGTAACATATTGATCACGCTCATGTCTCTTGTGTGAATTTGTGTTGCCAATTGAAGAATCGGAAGCGATGACCCGCAGTTTGAATTGCGTTTTAGGATAGAAGAACTCGTAATCTGGTGGTGACTGAAATTCAAGGATGCCGTCGGGAGAAATTTTAAAAATTTCCTCTGGAGGTTGGCTGGTGTACGAGACCTGATCGTCAGGATTGGTCCAAGCTAATGAATAGAGAACTAAGGCACCTTCGTGAGTAGACGAATTGTTATCTCTTCGTAAGTCCGATGAAGGCCATGAATCTGGATCTTCGATGTAAAAATCGAAAGCTGGAATTAAGTCATTTTCTTTGTAAATCCTAGGATGAGGCTCCGTCTCAGATCCTGTGCTTTCGAGATCACTAGGGGAGGAAACTCCAAAAATAAAATCATCGGAATAATCGTTAATAATTTCAGCCCGAATCGTTAAAGCAGGAATATCTTTCCCTCCTGCCGCTGAGATAGCACCGCTTGAATCCATGGCATAAAAACGAAAGGTCGATGTAGGCAAAAACGAATTTTCAATGGGAAAGGAAATTGTAAGGTTACCCTCCAGGGATGCATTCAATTCGTTAGTGTAGATATTATCCTCCAGCACTAAGAAATCATCTGATCCGAAAAAAGAGAATTTAACCTCCTCGATGGGAGGTGTACTTGAATTATTCTCAACACTAAAGAAACGATCGGTCGTGTATTTCAGCTTGATCTTTTTTTTGTCTGGAGACTCTAGCTCGATGGGTATGGTGATGATTAAATCTTTATCTTCCAACAGAGTGTATGAGTAACCAGTGTGTTCTACACCCGGATAGTCATCAACTTCAAAGGGTGCCAAGATTTGTGTGCCATAGCTTTTAGGGTCCAAGAAAACTACATGAGGAGGCTCCGATACATCTACGACCTCGACCGTCAGATCGAAAGACTTTACAGCATCGTTATTGAGGGTATCACTCGTAACAATGCGAAGATTGTAGAGAGTTTGTTGAAGGGATTCAAAATTGACCGGTTCACCCTTCCAGAGAAGTTTATAAGTCCAACTCCATCCATTTCTAGTTGCATCAGTATTTTGTTGAATTGCTTCTAGAGAAGGATCTGAAATCAACTCAAAATTGTTCAAGTCACTTTGATTATCACCAGTAAGCACAACATCCGGCCAATCTTCAGGAACAGTAGTTGAGTAAGACTTCTCAGGATCAGGGTCAAAGATTTCTATCGAAGCCACGAGATTCTGTTCTTCAACGAGAGATAACTCCATCAAGTTTCCCTGCTTAACATTGGACACATATGCTTGCAAAGCGTCTTCAGCAGGTGTGATTCGCAAATTGAAAGTAAAGTTTAAATCGAGTCCATCGACATCTTTAGCTGTCCACTTGAAAGAGTCCGCACCCTCTGCGTGTAGAAAAGGCTTGTAAAGCACATAGTGACCAGAACCATCTTTCCCCTGACTCGTGATTGTACCTTTAGTAGGCTTTGTGTAAAATTTCTGATGATTTCTTACCGTGTTAATCGGTTTCGAACCATAAGTCGCAGGAAAATTAGCCCCTAGGTAAAGTTTGTGCGAAATAAGTTGCCCAGAGGATCTGGTTTCCGATATGGCTGATTCTTCAGCTGGCCAAGCAGTTTGACCATATGAAAACAGGGGCAAAATCATAACCCCAATGAACGAAATAAACTGAATGAAGAACAGGGCAAAAGAAGCTGTCTTAAATCCACCGCAAAGAAAAGCAGAAGTGGCGTCTGCAAGGTGCCTAATTTGCCAGTTTGATCTATCAGGAAAACTTCGCATGAACCTCTTATTATGCTCTAAACCTAAGGCTTACCTCAAGATTATTAATGAGGTGCTTTTTTTAATATTACAGAGGGCAATTTGTTTTGGTGTTAGCACCGTTAACGACTTGAACTTGCTTGCACTCCAGCAATTCGTCTTTCACAAGTAGAAATCATAATTCAAAAATGAGCAAAAATATGAAAACCTCTTATTGGAGCGAAAGCCTCAAACTTGTCGGAAAATTGTTAGCGATTTGGTTTCTTGTATCTTTTGGCTGCGGAATTCTCTTCAAAGACTACCTCGATCAGTTCTCGATCGGTGGTGCACCCCTGGGGTTTTGGATGGCTCAGCAGGGTTCTATCATCTGCTTTGTTGTATTACTGGTCATCTATGCGAGA
>Ga0181581_10004740_pt1 | contig 10584 bp, 5 predicted proteins | sample 071ome_22_FD_132433 | JGI IMG/M metagenome (GOLD analysis project Ga0181581, IMG submission 132433) | Coastal salt marsh microbial communities from the Groves Creek Marsh, Skidaway Island, Georgia - 071404AT metaG (megahit assembly) | ecosystem: Environmental > Aquatic > Marine > Intertidal zone...
AACCTCCTGCGGGTCGTGGCCGGGGCCGTGCGGCGGCGCGGGGTCACGGCCGTGTGGGTCACGCACCGGCTCGAGGAGCTGTCCCGGGCGGACAGCGCCTCGCTCCTGGAGGACGGGCGGCTCGTGTGCGCGGGGGAGCCGGCCGACGTGGCCCGCGAGATGCGGCGCCGGATGCGCGGCGGCGCGGGGGGCGGCGCGTCGCGGGGGTGACGGCCGGCCGGGGGGACGCCCCCCGCTCCCGTTCAAGCGCACCCCCTCACTCGTCCGCACGCGACTCCCGCGCGAGCGTCCAGTAGTGCTCGCACGCCACCTGGCGCAGCGTCCCGAGGGCGACCTGCTCGGACTCGACGTCGACGGCCTGGAAGCGGTCCCACGCGGGCTCGAGCACGGTGCCCTGCCACACGAGCCTGCACCCGTTCCCCTCGGCCTCCCGCCGCAGGAGCTCCTGCTCCTCCGGGTCCTCCTTCTCCAGGACCTCGCCCCAGTCGATCCGGTGCAGCATGAGCTTGGAGAAGCGCTTGACCGACTTGAGGCACCCCTCCACGGCCACCAGGCAGAAGGGGAGGCCCGTGCCCCGGGGGCCCATGATGGCCCGGCCGGTGAGCTCGTTCTGCTGCGCGTTGATCTCCACCTTGAACCGGCTCCGCGTGTTGGCGAGGCTCTCCACCCGGAACACAGCCACCTGCGTCTCGGGGGCGTCGTCAAACATCTTGCGGATCTTCTTCTCCCGCCGCGCCTCGGGGGACAGCATGCGCTCCACGTTCCGGTCCCGGTGCGCCGCCTCCCGCTCCGCCATCTGCCTCCGGACCTCCCGCTCCACGGCCGTCGGGTCGGCGGCGGCCTCGGCCCCCAGCACCCGGTGGAGGTTGCTGATCTTGACCTTGGGGGCGGGGGGCTCCAGGACCCCCTGCTTTATCAGCTCCTGTCGCTCCTTCTCCCTCGCCAGCCGGCGCTGCGTCCGCAGCTTCTTCATCTCGCGCTGCGTCATCTTCAGCGGCTGCGGGGGGGGCGCCACGCCCTCGGCGGGCGGCTCCACGGGGACCGGGTGCTCGACGTAGTGGGTCACGCGATCCCACCGCACCGCCTCGGCGCTCGTCGTCACGGCGTCGTCGTACCCCCGCCCCTCGGCGATGATCCGCGCGTCCCACCACTCCACGCCCGGCACCTCAACCCGCTGCTGGCGCAGCCGCTCCTCCACCTCGCGCCGCTTCTCCTCCCCAACCCGCACCCGCTCGGCCCGCTCGGCCTCCTCCTGCTGCCGCCGCAGCTCGGCCCGCTCCGCCCTCGCCGCCTGCCGGCGCTCGTCCTTCAGCTCCATGCGCTTCTCCCGGACCGCCTCGGCCGCCTCCTCCTCCGTCTTCCCGCTCGCCACGGCCCGGTTGAACTCGGCCTGGAGCTGGTACCGTCCCGGGTCGATGAAGTCGAGGGCCCGGGGCACCCGCTTCTTCTGCGCCCGCCTCGCCAGCCGCCACTCCTCCTCCTTTGTCGGCACGTACTCGACCGCCGGGACCGCCGCCGGGGGGGGCGCGGCCGAGGCCCCGGGCGGCACGACGGCCGGCTTCTTGGGGAGGTTCTTCAGCTTCTCAGCCATGGCCTTCTGGAGCTCGAGGACCTTCTTGGCCTTCTCGATGGCCGCCAGGTTGGGCACGGCGGGCTTGGCCGCTGCGGGGGGCGCGGGGGCAGCCGGGGCCGGCGCCGCTGCGGGGACGGGCAGGCGGGAGGGGGCGGCGGTGAGAGGACGGGGGCCCCGCCTGGGGGGACGGGCACGCTGGGGGTCCTTGCCCCGCCCGGGCGACCGGGGAGCGCGGGCAGGCGGGCCGGGCTCGCAGGTACGCGGCGACCAGCGCGGTCCAGCGACCGTTTGCACGATCGGGGCCCCAGGCGCAGCATCGCCGCCAGCGGGGGTCCACACCGGCGCGAGCTCACGGGGGGGAGTTCGCGACCCCCAAAGACGAAGCCTCGCGGGGGTCGCAAGCCTACCCAGCCACGTACCTGTCCCTGAAGCGGAAGTGCCCGCCGCCGGAGCCGCATCCCAGCGGCCACGCTTCCTCCTGGGGGCCTCGCCCCCGGGCGCGTCGGCCATCTTCTCGTTGCCCCTGCGATGCTTCACAGGTGAGTGCCTCTCGGGGTCCGCTCCGCGCACTCGGGCTCACAAGTCAGAGCGCTCGCCTTCCCTGTCGCGATACACGTGTTCGCAATCTTCCATGAGCGCCCGGGGCCCCCGGAACCGGAGAGGGGCGCGTCCGACTCAGACTGCCGAGCCCGACGGCAGACTTTTTTCCGCCCCGGTGCCCTCTTTCTTGCGGTCCCGCCTCGCGGCGACTTCCTCCTGTTCTTTCTTCAGCACCAGTAATCATGTCGGGGCTCTGCGCGTCGATGAACCGGATGGTGAGCCCGCCTGTCCACCACTCGGTGCCCGCCTTCTCCCGAGACCCGCGAGCGACACTCGAACCCGCCTTCAGAGTCAATCTATATGAAATATTGTGGAAAGCTCCGGGGGTTCCCCATCAGAGGACTCTCGAACGGAAAGGGGAGGCACCTCAGGTCATTGGGCCAAGGGGAGGGGGATGGGCTTGCTTTCCCGGCGCGCGACGTTCTCCATGGGGGGAGATGATGCGACTTGTCTAATGCGCACTACATCGTGCGTGTATACAGCGCATTCTTACGACCTCGGCACCTCCCTCTTGCCGAAGAAGTCCGGATGGCTTCTTTGGCTTGCCACGGCCACCACACCGTTTTTCGTCGAGATTGCCCCTCGCGCCTGGACAACCGCCCGTCCCTCTCCTCCGCAGGCTCTCGCCTCCACCCGCAACGGTGTGGCCGCCTGCACCCGCGTGGCTGTGGCCCCCGTCGCCGCGTCCGTCTCCAGGACCGCCGTGGTTGAGGTCGAGGCCGGGAAGCTCAAGACCCGCAAGGCTGCCGCCAAGGTGAGGCCTTCCCCCCGCCCATCGCCGACTGTCACCTGTAGCGCCCTTCGCAACGCCGGCATCCAGCGAGCCGGGGACCGCAGCCGGCCCGCTGGGGGCGAGCAGGAGTCCCGACGACTCCCCGCGCCCCCCTCGCCCGCCTGGCTGTGAGGCCCACCCTTCCTTCCCCCGTCATCTCCCCTGCCCCCACCCCCCCCGACCCATCCGCAGCGCTTCAAGATCACCGCCACCGGCAAGGTGCTCCGGAGGAAGCCTGGCAAGCAGCACATCAACGAGAAGATGTCCCGGAACAAGCTCAGGAAGCTCTCGAGCGAGGAGGCTGTGGTCAAGGGTGACTACGGGAACATCATCCGCTGCCTGCCTTACGCCGGGGTGAAGAAGTCCGCCCTCAACTGAAACCAGCATCTCCGGGGAGTTTTGATGGATGTGTGATTGCCTGTGCCACCTCGAGAAGTTTCAACACACTCAAAGGACCTGCGAGAGGGCCCCCAGGGCCGCCCAGCACTCCTCGTCCGGGTTAGCGCGCCCCGCCCCCCCAGGCACCGCGCGCATGAGGTGGTCGAAGAGGTGCCGCGGGTGCTCCGCCTCGAGCAGCGGGTCCCTCTCGAGGCTCCCCTCGAGCCCGTCCGCCCCACCGAGCACAAGGAGCACATGCTTGCACGCCCCCACGCCAAGGTCCGCAGCGGCACCCCCCTCCCCCATCACCCCGATCGTGCAGTCGTACCCGTCAGGAAACGGGCACCCCGTGAAGATGCCCGCAAGCCCCTTGGCGACGCGCGTCGCCCACCCCCAGTAGAGGCCCTTTTCGCTCCGGGGGGCATGGAAACCGGCGACCTCGCTGCCCATCTTCCCCACCCGCACTGTCACCCGCGCCCCGACCTTGACGTCGCCCTCGCACTTGACTTCGATCTTGCTCCCCGTGCCCACGTCCACCATCGCGGAGCCGCTCCCGGCCATCGCCACCACCCCCTCGGAGAACCCTGCCGACGTCCCCCCCACGTGGTGGGGCATGGTCGCGTCGAGGGGCGAGATCATGCTCACCAGCTTGAGGTGCGGGTGGGACGGGAACAGGGTCCTCCGCAGCGCGGGCGGGGTCTCGAGGTAGTCGAGAACCCGGGCGAGGAAGGCCGTCGCCTGGGTGACCTCGGCCTCCCCCGTCCCGGCGCGGTCCTCGTACACCACCACCTCGTCCACCTCGAACGCGGCGGCGGACCTCCCGATCGCACCCGCCACCATCGTCGCCGCCTCGAGGGTCCGCCCGTCGACGGCACTCCCGGGAACGGCGAGGGTCACCGTGAAACCCCTGCGAGGGAACCAGGGGGGTTTGGGGGGTCGTTTGTCGCCTTCCCGGCTCGCCCCAGCCTATCCGCGCGGCACCCTGGGTACTGTGAGGCGCGAATTCCCCAAACAGACGCGTACCTTCCCGTGACCTTCGACTTCCCCATCGTAACGACGACTCAAGGAGCCCCGAATACGCTCTGACGGCTGTCCAGCGGCTGAAGAATTCCGTGCTCGATGCGAGCGGTGCGGTCGACGTCGCGACTCCCGTTGTCACTGCGAGTAACTTCAGCTCTGAGTGCCCCCGAGGCGTCGCTCCTTCATCCGTGCAGGCCTCACCGGCCCCCGGACTCCCGCACAGAGTTTCAAGGCGCCCGCTGGCACTTCCGAACACCTACTCGCGCTGGCGGGGCGCGGCCTTGATGATGTCATCGACGCGCAGGATCATCTCGGCGGCCTCGGTCGAGGACATCAGCACCTGCTGCTTGACCTTGAAGGCCTCGAACACCCCGAGCTCCCGCATGTCGCCCGTGGTGCCTGCCACCACGTCCACGCCGTGGAACACGGCCCTCCCCTCGGACAGCGCCTTGGCGTGCTCGGCCCGCAGCTCGGCCACAACCTCGGCCGAGTCCATGCCGGCATTGTCACAGATGATGGCGGGGATGTTCCGGAGCGCAGCGGCGAACCCCTCCATGGCCAGGGACTGCTTGCCCGGGGTCTTCCGAGCTTCGTCCTCCACCACCTGAGACATCTGGATTTCCGGGTACCCACCGCCGGGGATGACGCGAGAGTCGAGCACCGCCTGCTGGAGCACGCAGAGGGCGTCGTGAAGCGACCGCTCGGCCTCATCCAACACGTGGGAGGAGGCCCCCCTCAGCACGATGGTGCAGGCCTCTCCCTTCTTCACCCCCTTGAAGTGGACGCAGCGGTCCTCGCCAATCATGATCTCCTCGATCACTTCGGCCTCGCCCAGGGTCACCTCCCCGGGATTGTCGAAGGTGGACACGATGTCGGCGCCCGTCACGAGAGCCAGGCGCTCGACGCCGTCAAAGTCGGCGTGCTCAACGCCAACACACCCAGCGTCGGCGAGGAGCTGCTGGGGGTAGTCGTAGATGAGCTGGCGGTTGACAAACGTGTTGCAGCCGTGGGCGAGGATCTTGGCGACCTTCTCGGCCATCTTGGCCTTCTCGGCGGCCTCGACCTCGGCGACCTTCAGCATCGAGTCGGCCTTGACCTTGGCACCGTAGATCTTGATCTTGTCAGTGTCCATGGGTGTGTTGGCCACGAGGACCTTGGCGTTCTCGACCCGCGTGGGCTGTCCGAGCCCGATTGACTTGCCGAGGATGAACCCCTCGTCGAGGAACGAGTCCCTGAGCGTGCCCCCCGTCTTCTTGATGATGTGGATCATGTCGAGGTTGGGGTGGCCCCCCTTGGTGAGCCGCAGGATGGCGTCCACAGCGAGCTCGGAGAAGAGACCCTTGTCCTGGGTCAGGATCTTGGACGACAGGGTCGTCTTGGCGATGTTGATGAGGTCGGCGCGGAACTTGACCGCGTCGGCCTTGTTGTCCACGGCCAGGCCCATGAGGTGGTTGCGGGCCACCTCGCAGGCCTTCCGGTACCCAGCGATGATCGTCATGGGGTGGATGCGCTGGTCCACGAGCTTCTCGGCCTGGCGGAGGAGCTCACCCGCCATGACCACCACGGACGTCGTACCGTCGCCCACCTCGTCATCCTGCACCTTGCTGATGTCCTGCATGACCTTGGCGGCGGGGTTGTCCACGTACACCGACTTCAGGATCGTGGCCCCGTCGTTGGTCACCGACACGTTGCCGTTCGTCATGGACTGGAGGATCTTGTCCATCCCCTTGGGGCCCAGGGTGGTCTTCACCAGGTCGGCGATCGCGATGGCGCCGACGAACGACGACTGCGGGGGCGCGGGTTGGGGGACAGGCCAGGTGTGGGTTGGCAGGAGGGGCGCTCCCACGGGGGGCGGGAGACCCTCCCGGGGCTGAGATTCCCCTTTATGCGATGGCATGGGGGGAGTGTGTCCCATTATCGTGCGATGAGGAGCCGGTACGTCGCCAGAGAGGCCCCTCGGAAGTGGTGGCGGAGCACGAACTCGAAATGCAGGCGTCCCTCCAAAAATGGGACCGCCCAGATTCTCGCGCGCAGAAGCAGTCATTCAGTTGAGGGCTATTGGTCGCGGGTTCGTGCTGATCATTTACGTCGTCAGTGTCACTATCGCTGCCAGACAGACACTGCGCAAGCGCGGCAGGGTCCTCGCTGGGCATGCCGCGGGGCATGGGCACTCACCAGCCTCGCGTTCTCTCCCGTCTCCTGCTGAGTCCCCTCACTGAGGACCTGGGGCCCTCCCATCTGCGGAAAGGATAAACCAATCGCGTTACGATGAGCGATGGCGAACGCAGGGAGCTCGGGCGGCCACCCGCGGCCATTCTAAAATTGCATCTCAAAGTTCAGGGTCGGGACGTGGGGGTTGGGAGCGCCCTGAGACCACGACAACCGAGATCCAGCAAAATGCGGGCCGCTCGTACTACGGTTGCGTACGGCAGATGATATTCGCCCCCGCTCAGCTAGCGAAGGGCAGGCGATGGCCGGGGGTACCGCACTCACCATTTGCTGCATGACTGCAATGAAATCCCCACTAGATCCGGGTAGGAATCGAGAAGGGCAGTGCGTTCAAATAGGGATATCCGGCACGCAACGATCCATAAGACCGCGGCCACGGCTCAGATGCCCCGGCTGTGCGGGAGTCGAGTCAGAAGTTTTCTCGCATGCCGGGAAATGCAATTCCAGCGGGGAATCCCCCCCCGCGCGCTCCAGCACGCGTGTTTTTTATCCATGATTTCGCACGGACGCTCGGTAAACCTGCATCAATCCCTCGGGACTCCAGTTCACCGTCGTCCCCCCCTGGTCGGCTGCTCTCCTTACCAGCGTTGCTCCGGGACCTCCTCGACCCTTCCCCGCGGAATCAACCCCCCTTTGTCTTCTTTTCGCCGCGAATCACGGGTGTACTTCATTGACGGCGTCAACCAGATCACTGTAGGGTCGGAAATGTCGCAGCTTTCGCTCTTGATGGAAAGTGTGGAGGATTCGTCCGTGGCGCTGGCCCGGTTTTTGGCGAAGGGTCTGGGTGGTGCCGAGGTGAGCGACGCTGCGGGGAACCCCTGCACCCTCGCCACCCCTGCGACGCCGAGACTACACCTGCCTGCCTGCAAACCCGCCGCGCCATCGTTTCCCCCCAGGCAAGCAAACGAACGCCTCCCCCTCCACGCGCTGCGCAGGGTGAGAGGCTCCTGTCCGAGGTCGAGGCGTCTGTCGCTTCCGGCAACCAGCTGGGGGCCGCTGCGGCGCTTTGCAAGAAGGGCCGCCCCCCCCCCGGCCCCCTACTTGCCTAATGCCCCCCCCCCCCCCCGGCCGATGGCCCCCCACCTCCCCTGGGGCCCCCTGCCCACGAGAGCTCCCGCCCCGCGCCCCCCGCAGGCGGACAAGCTGTCCCTTGCGCCCGAGGAGGAGCGTGCCTCGGCCCTGACGATGCTCGCGGCCGTCGCGGGCAAGGTGGCCGAGGTGGAGGCCAAGGCCGTGGTGGACCTGCTGGTGGGCGTGGCCTCCAAGTTCGCCCCCGCCGACGCCCTCCGCTTCCTCGTCGACCTCTTCAACTTCACGGGCGCCGCCCAGCGGCCCGCGGTGATGCGCGCCGTCCTCGCGCTGGGCTCCTCGGACGCCGCCCTCGGGGGCCTGGTCCACGACATGACAAACGGCAAGCTCGGCGAGTGGTGCCGCGAGTGGGGGCTGGGGCTGGGGGACCGGGCGGCGCTCTTCCTCCTCGCCGCCGGGGCCGCGACGACCGCCGGCGCGCCCGCCAAGGAGGTCATGTCCTTGTACAACACGGCCTTCCAGGCGCTCGACGGGAGGCCCCTGGCCCAGGGCGGGGCGGGGGCGCTGGCGGCCGTGTCGGCCGCCGCCAAGCTCTTCCTGGGGTCGCCCGGGGTGTTCGAGTGCGACATGCTCGCCTCCAGCGCCGTGCAGCAGGCCCCGACGTCCCCCGAGATGGTGGCCATCGTGGCCATGATCTCCGGGGACCTGGCCGGCGTGCAGGCCGTGCTGGCCCAGCACCCCGGGCTGCCCGAGCAGTGCGGGACGACCAAGGACGCCGTGCTGGGCAAGGCCCGGACCATGGCGCTCCTGGTGGTCGCTCAGAAGGCGGTTGGGAGCGAGGTGTCGTACGCCGAGGTGGCCGCCGCCCTGGACCTGGCCGAGGGGGACGGCGAGGCCAAGGTGGTAGAGGTGGTGGGGAGCGGCCTGGCGCAGGCCAAGCTGGACCAGGTGCGCCGGGTGCTGACGATCCAGCGGTGGGCCCACTGCACCCTCACCCCGGTCAACTGGGCCCAGATCCGCGAGAAGCTCACGGACATCAAGGCCGCCCTCGCCACGTCGGGGGACGCCCTCCGGGCGGCGGCGGCCCTCGAGGTGACGGGGAACCTCGGCGCCGACGCCCCGCTCATGGTCTGAGCAGGGCGCACCGGCGCGTATCGCGTGGCCGTAGGGGGCGCGGGGGGTCCCGTGACACCGTTGAAGCAGAGCGGCTCTCCCCCTTCCCCGCGGCCGCCGCCACCACGTGTTCCCCTCAGTAAGGGGCCAGCACGCTGTGGGCCCCAGGTGGATGTCAGCTGGGGAGGGCTCCCGGCGGAACAGCGCAGTCGGACAAAAAAAAAGACGAGTGACTGTTTCCGAGTCCCGAGTGTCCCGAGAAGAATGGGCACCGCGCCCACGCGGGAAAGATTAGAACGCATAGCGGCTTTGCAGCCGAGGGAAGTGGGGGAGCCGTCCGAAGTGTGTTGCTTTTTTAATGGCGAGGTGCTCTCTCTACACTGGGCCGTTCGCCCGGGGACAGGCCGCGCCGGGGTCGCAGCAGCGACCCTTGCTTGCTGTCGGTCGCAGGATGGAGGGGACGCCGCGCTCGATTTCGCACCGCGCCGAGGAGAGGACCTGTCGGCAAGTCGCTTTGTGCTCCGCCTCTTCCGCGAGGGATTCCTCAGACGTTCCGCTGCAGGACGTCCTGACCAAGCGGGTGCGGAATGAGGTGTCGGCGGCGCGCCTGCTGGGGGCGTCGGTCGGCCGCGGCTTGACGGCGGGGGGGCGGCTGGACCCCCGGGAGTGGAAGAACTGGGCGGCGGCCATCAAGGTGCTGTCCGCGGGTGCCTCGGGGGCCCGGGGCCCTCCCACCGCGGCGCCGCCCGACGGCCCCCGCGGCAACGCCCCGAGGCGTCTGATCAAGAAGCTCCTCCGGGACGGGACCAGCTCGCCGGGGCACTCCGACTCGGATGGCGGCAGCCCCGCGCCCCGCCCGCCCGTGCCCTACCCCGACGCGGTGGCGGCCAGCCAGACGATCGCGACGGTGCTGGCCGGCCACCTCGGCGCGGGCTCGGGGGGCGTCTACGGCGCCAGCCGGAGGGACTTGGAGCGCGCGGCCCTGGTCTGCGCCGAGTCGGTCGTGCTCGCGGCCGCGTCGCGGGCGCCCGCGGACGGCGCCGGGCCGGCGGGGGCCCTCGGCCTGGCCCGGGGGTCCTGCCAGGCGCTCCAGGCGCTCTCCCGGGCCGCGTCGTGGGGGGGGCGCGGGGAGGGGGTGGAGAGCGTCGCCCAGTCGCTCGCGCGGCACGTCGCGGCGTGCCTCGAGGCCGCGGGGCCGGCGGAGGGCGGGGGCGGGTGGGCCTACGCGCCGGGCGCTGGCACGGCATCGCGGGCCCTCGAGGCCCTGGCGCGCCTGGGCGTCTACCCCGGGGAGGGGGCGACCGACGCCCTCCTGGAGCGGAGCGTGCCCGGGACAGCGGGCGGGGCGCTGGGGGAGGCGCCGCCCCCGGACCCGGGGGAGCTGGGGCACGCCGCCCGGGCCCTCGCGGCCGCCGGGCGTCTCCGGCACGCGCCCCCGGGGGGCGTGGCGAGGCGGGCCCTCCTGGCGACGGCCAGCAGCCACATCGAGGGCCCCGGGGCGGCCCGGACGGCCCTGTCGGCGAGCACGGTGCTGTGGGCCCTCGCGTCGACCGGCACGCTCGCCCCCACGTCCCGGGAGGAGGGGGCCGCGGGCGCGGGGTGGGCCTGGGAGGACTTCGTGGCCGCCCTTAGCGTGGCCGCGGAGGTCGCCACGGGCCCGGAATGGGCCGGGGGCACACATTCGGACCTCCTCTCCTCCGCCCGCCGCGCCTCCCGCGTCAGCTGGGCGCTGGTGGTCGCCGCGGGGCTGGCCGAGGGGCCGCGCCGGGACGAGGTGGTGGCCGGGGTTCTGGCGAGGGTCTTCCCGGGGGCCGTGGAGGCCGTCAACGCGCTGGTGCTCGAGGCCGAGGCCGGGGGGGGAGGTTCGGGC
>Ga0181581_10004741_pt1 | contig 10582 bp, 5 predicted proteins | sample 071ome_22_FD_132433 | JGI IMG/M metagenome (GOLD analysis project Ga0181581, IMG submission 132433) | Coastal salt marsh microbial communities from the Groves Creek Marsh, Skidaway Island, Georgia - 071404AT metaG (megahit assembly) | ecosystem: Environmental > Aquatic > Marine > Intertidal zone...
CCCCCCCCCCCCCCCCCCCCCCCCCCCCCCCCCCCCCCCCCCCCCGGCACTGACGCCTTGTCGCAAGAAGCCCCTGCGGCGAGGTCGGATTCCCCTACTTCCAGCGCGTCCTGCCAGAGGTTGAGGTGTCGGGGTCGCGCCCGATTCCTCATCGACCTCCCTCAAAAGTCCCCCCGTGCCTCGCCGTACTGTCTCGTCGTCGAAAAACAAGTAAAAATGGCGCGCGTGGTCATCCCCCGGGCTCAGCTCACGGCTGTGCGCTCTGGCCAGACGGCCGTTCAGGCCCAGAGGCCCGCTGCCCTCCGCAGCGAGTTCGTCGGCACCTCCGTGTCGTCTCTCTGCTCCTCTATCGCCGGTAAGTATCGTCGCACTGGCCGTTCAGTCCCTTCCGCGGCCCGTATTCCTCGATAACCATCTCAAGTCAGCGCCCGCTCTGCGTCGTGAGGGGGAAACGGGGGTCGGATGCGGATGATTTACGGGAATATATCATCATTCGGGCGGAAACGGCGCGCGTCACGCACCACGGACGCCGGAACGGCTCACGTTTCCTGAGGGCGTCCGTTGGCCACCATCGCTCGAGGCTTCCCCCGCCCCCCACGCCCGATGCAGGTGTCGCCATCTCCACGGCCACCGCCGTGTCCGTTTCCGTGAGGGGCATGTTCGTGGAGGCTAACGCTAAGAAGTCCATCGGGTGCACCAAGGAGGGGACCAACAGGAAGGCCGCTCGCACTTCCGGTGAGCCTCCCCAGAACCACTCGATGCGGCCAATGCCGGCGAATTGGGACTCACTATCCCTCCCGCGGGAACTTTGCGATAGTACCGTACGTGGGGGTGGGTGGTTGGTCCGGTAGCGGGCGCAGAGCGGAGAGGAGCGGCAGATGAGGAGGGCTGGGGACTGCCGGACCGAGGGGTGCGCCAAGGGGGACCAGTTCGGGGGTGGAGCTGGGAGCGGGGTCATAACCCGCGTCTTTATGGCCTATTAGTATGGGAGACGCCGAGAATCCGCCACGCGGGTCCCCCGGGAGTCTGAGAGAGCCCGCTGCAGCCTGCGGCCCTGGGGCGCGCCGGGGGCTCACCAACCGGCGCTCCTCCCCCCACCACGCAGGTTTCCGCACCAGGAACAAGACCAAGAACGGGAAGAAGATCAACAAGGCCCGCCGTGCCAAGGGCCGCGCCAACATCGCCCCCGCTTCCAAGGGCAGCGGCAAGCACCGGTAAGCGGCCACTATCGTGGGCGCCGTGACGGTTGCCCACGCCCGGGGGGGTCGGGACATCCGGCCAAAAACGGGGCCCGCAACAGCGTGCCGACCAGCACGAGGGCCCCATCTGATTGCTAGCGCGGGAGCTGCGCGCCTCGCAGCCGTGTGCGTGTGTTTCCTTGTCCTTCATCCCACTCGTCATGGATCACGGCTGGGGGGCCTGCCCCGCTTTGCATTTGAAATAACAGGGAGGCGTCAGTCACCCCGCACCGCGCCCTGCATGCTGCTCGACAGCGACGGGATCCAGAACAGCCGCCCCTCCCCGGGGTCCCCTCCGTCGTCCACGAGCGCCAGCCCGTCATCCACCATACGGCCGAGGGAGGCCTCCGCCCTCGAGCCGTCCCACCCGAGAGCCGCCTCCAGCCGCTGCACGCTAGTGTACCCCCGCTCCCTCGCCTCCCCTAGCACACTGTTGGCGTCCTGGTCCAGCTCCCCCGGCACGGAGCGCACGTAGAGCTTCCCCCCGACGTCCACCACGGCAAACCCGCCGCCGAGGACCCCCAGTTTCCGGATCGCCTGCCGCACGTCGTCGACCCCGATCTCTTGCGGCCTGCCCTTGTCGTCAACGGTGCTGCGCGCGGGGGGGAGGAGGGGGCGCGGGTCAGGGCGGGCGAGGCTCGGGGGCGGGCGCGTCGCGGGGCGCCGGGCGCGGGGCCACTCCCCACTCACTGGGACCGCTTCCGCCGCAGCGCGTCCACGAGCGCGTCCATGGCCACCATCCCCCCGCTGACGGGTCTGGCCGCCACGCACACCTCCACCACCTGCACCCCCAGCTCGTAGTAAAAGTCGCCCAGGCCGAGGACCTTGGCCCAGAGACCCTTGCGTGACGCGAGGGGGTCCACGCCGGCCTGGGCGCACATCTGGTGGAACTTAGAGCGGAACCCGGGGCTCGCCTTGATCTCGTCGCTATGCTTGGTGACAAACTCCTGGAGGGCGTCCCGGAAACGCTCCATGGAGCTCGTGACGTGCTGCGGGGTGGGAGGGGGAAGGGGACCGGTCATAGGGGGACCCGCGGCGGGGCCTTCCCGCACTACGGGGGCACCCCAACCTGTCCACCTCGGATACCGTGCGATTATTGAAATGATTTCACCCCAGTTACCTCGATGCGTGTCTCCTGGATCTCGTCCCCGGCCTGCTCGAAGACCTCCTTCCTCCGCTGCTGCGCCTTGAGGCCAGCGATCCCGACTCCCCTTCGCCGCATGGCGATTCGGCCCACTCCAGCCACTACAACATAAAGTTCGAGCGCAGTTCTCTCGTTTGCCCCAGTACGGCGCGATATGCGCTTGGCAGGTGGCGGGCTTGGCACAAAGGAGTCGAGGACCGACTTTTCAAGGAAGCATCACCAGCGCCGGAAACACTCTGTGGTATCTCGAAGATGGCATTTCCTACCTGGGCGCTGCGATGGCAGGTCACAGAGAACCCCTAGGGCGATACGGAGCGCCCAGTAGCGGCGGGTACAGGTGTGCGCGGGGTGGCGACCCTTTCCCCCCCACCCACCTGCTGGGGTTCGCGCTCACGCGATGAGCGGCGCGTGGGTCCGCACGTCCCGCCAGGGGGGCGCTGCCGTAGAGACGCAGACCTCCCAGGCCGCTGGGGCCGCCGCCGACCCCCCCGCCACCGCGGCTCGGGCGCCCGCTACGGCTGCCGCTGACCGCCCCCCCTGGCCCTCGGCCTCCCCACGCAAGCGCCGGCGACGCTCGGCCCGGCTGGATGAGACGTGCTCGGGGTCATGCCCAGCGGGCCTCCACACCGAGCCCCCGCCCCTCCCCCTGGCCGACACGCCATACCTCCTCGGGGCCCCCGAGAGCCTGGCGGGGCCGCTCGGGGCCCTGCCGCCGCCCCGCGCCCGCTCCCCGGCGGCGCTGGCGAGCGTGGAGAGCCCCGGGCGGCAGGGGAGCTCCGACTCGAAGGGCTCGGGCGCCACCGAGGACGTCGCGGACGACGGGGCCGGGGGACCAGAGACCCCCGACCCCGAGACCAAGCCCCGGGCGACCCCAGGGGCGCTGCCCACCGTGGCGTGGCTGGTGGGGGCGGGCCAGGCCAGACGCCCCCGCGAGGCGGGCGGGGAGGGGAGGCGGGGCGAGTCCCCGCCGCTACTCGGGGGCCCGCTGGGGCTGCCCTTCTCCCCGCTGTGCCTGAGCGCGGCGGCCACGGGGGGTACCGACGAGCCGGCAGCACACCGGGCCCGGCCGCGGGCGGGAGCTAAGGCGGCGTACGCGCTAGTGGCCCAGAGCCAGGTGGTGCTGCGGTCCCAGGGGGGCGCGCTTGACCTGCTCGGGCCTCCGGCGGCGGCGGGCGGGGCCGGCAGGTGCCTGGGCGGGCGCTGGAGCAAGCGGAAGGCCCCCTCGGCAGCGCCGCGTCCCAGGGCGGACGGCGACGGGTGGGTGCGGCAGGGGGCCCGCGGGGAGACGCCGGCGCCCGCCGCGCCGCGTGTCCCCGCGGGGGCTTGGAAGATCGCCGTCTCACAGGGCGCAGGGGTGGGGATGGGCGGGGGGCGGGGTGCGGTGGGGCCGATGGACCGGTTCATCGCCCGGGGGTAGACCCTGCGCACGGTTCGAAAATGTTGTGGAAGCGCTTCTAAGACCTGCCGCAAACGGTGCCGCGAAAGACACTCTAAGAATAGGAGACCCCCCGGTGCCGCCTACTGGGCCTTGCGGTTGGCGAGCACCTTCTCGACGACGAAGAAGCCGATCAGGGAGGCGACGGAGACGAGGGACATGATGATGGAGGCGGTCACCATGCCGGCGTCGATGCCGGTCTCGGCGTTGACCTGGTAGAGCCCGTCGTGGGAGGCGATGTGGGTGTAGTTGCCCTCGGCGTCCTTCCCCAGGGCGATCATGTACTGGGTCGAGTCGGGGGACTTGTTGGACACGTCCCACTTCACGAGGGGCTCGCCGGCGGCGATCCTGGCGTTGAGGTCGGCGGCCGACGTCCCCTTGGCGAACTTGAAGGCGCAGTGGTGGGGCTTGGGGGTGGTGGGGTCGGACCTGAACTTGCGCCACTTGCGGCCGGCGCGGTCCGCAGGCGCGTAGCAGGAGCGGAACTCCCACTCGCTGGCGACCGACATGTCGGTGCCCTTGGGCGCGAACATCCACACCTCGGGGGAGTCCTCCACGGAGAGCTTGGGGAGGCACTTGGCGCCTGCGCGGCCGGAACCCGCGGGGGGCACACGTGGGAGGGGGACCCCTATGGGGCGGGGGCGCCGGGGGGGCCACCGCCCGGATCCGAGCGACCCGGGGCAAGGGTGCCTCCTCGGCGGCCTTTTGGCTTATTTATGGACGTATAGGAGGAACGCGGCTGGTATCGCGGGGAGAGGACTTAGGATATCGGGCGGGCGGCCCTTGGGGCGCCCACGTGAGGACCCTTGCCCCTGTTGAGCCCATGGGCTTCTCACCGCGCACGTCGACGCAGGGGGTGTCACCGGACCCCTCCTCCTTGTTCGCGAAGGCAACGGTGAAGGTGCCGGCGCAGGCGAGGTCGGTGCCGTCGCTCTTGAGGTACTTGCCGTCGATGGCGTCGTAGTGGGGGCACGCGGCTGCATGTGACAAGTGGAGAGGGGGGGGTGAGCTGCCCGGACACCAATTCGCGAGGGGAGCCGCGATCGCACAGTTAACAAGAAGATTACAGGAGAAACGTCGCGCGGGAGTCGGCGCGACCTTCTGGGCGCCGGCAGGGGGGGTCCCTCCGAAGGGACCCCCCGAAATCTGACGCGGCTTCCGGCCACCTCGCGGGTTCTTCGGCAGCTCTCGTGCACAATACGACTATTGTCGATCATTTCATCACCGGTAGCAATGGTATTCGGGACCGTAACTCACCCTCGGCCTGGGCCGCACCGAGGACAGCCAGGAGGGCAGCAGCGGAGAGGAGCTTCATCATCTTGGATAAAACGAGACGGAAAAGTGACGAAGGGGTGTTCCTGGGAGATATTACCCATTGCGACGTGGGGCGCGCGCCTATAGCTCCCGAGTCTTGGGGTAGATGGTTGGTCCCCCAGTGCCAGAGTCCCCGTGCCACGGAGGGCCCACACGTGGCGAAAACGTGGGCCACCGGCGGTGGTGCCAGCACCGGGAACCCGGTGGCGTAGGGGGCGGAGCCAGGACCCCCCCCCCGCTTTTGTCGCCCTCGTGGTCGTCGACTCTCCCGCCGGGCACGTGGTCGCCGCCATCGCCGGCGCGACGCGGGGGCCGACCTCTACCCTGCTGTGACGAGCACCACGGGGCGTCCCTCACCTGAGGCCCCTCGCCATTGGAGCCGTCAGCGCGGAGAGCCGAAGGGTTCGGTGATGGTGGTACGTGCGCACTCAGTGAATCCGCCGGGAACGTGTTCTGTGAATCGCGCAGGGAGAGCGTCGTCCGCCGGGGGGGGGGACTTGTTGCGCGTTTCGGACAACACCTCGCCCCCCTCCTTCGTCCCGCAATCTCGTGCACCCGATTGAAGTCTTCACTTGGTCTTTGGTGTTTCTTCAAGTATCTGACGAACGACTACGAGCCGATGGGGCCCTTCGGAGACGGGGGGATCGCGGTTCTGGTGCCGGAGAGCCCGCATAGAGCCCGACATGCGCCGGGGCGGGCGGCTACAAATCCACTACCACGCGGCCGGCCGTGGGGACCGGTACCGGGTGAGACGGGCAAGGCATGCCAAGACAGGAACAGAGCCTCCGGGCTACGGGGGGTGGGAAAATCCCCAAAAAATGCCCAGCAGCGGCGCCTGAGAGGTGGAGTCGCATCAGAAGATGACGTAAGCCGACTCCTTGAACCCGAGGGCCTCGAGGTTGGGCTTGCAGGCGAAGTTGATCATGGGGGGAGGCCCGCACATGAGCACCATGGCCTTGTCGCCGGGCAGAGCCGGGTAGAAGTTGGCCTCGATCATGTCCTTGGTGATGAAGCCTGAGGAGTGGGTCCAGCCCGTGGGGGGGCGGTCGAGGGTGTAGTGGATCTTGAAGCGGTTGGGGTTGGCGGCAGCGAGGGCCTCCATCTCGGCGCGGAGGAGGATGTCCTCCTCCGTCTGGTTGGCGAAGAGGAGGGAAATCTTGGTCTCGTCCTCGGGGTCCCGGAGGACGGCCTCGAGCACCTGCCAGCAGGGCGTGATGCCTGTGCCGCCGGCGATCATGTTGAAGTGCGTGGCGTGGCCCTCCACGTGGTTGTGGATGTACTTGCCCTTTCCGAGGTATTCGAACTCACCCACGGGCCCCCGGAACGCGATCTTGTCCCCGACCTTGAGCCCCTCGAGGTGCTGCGTCATCTTGCCGCCCTCGGGGAAGCGCGGGTGCTCGTTGGCGAAGTACGTCTTGATGACGAAGTCCACGTAGCCCTGAACAAGGTCGTTCGTCTTCGGGGTATATGCGCGCATGGTGAGCTTCCCGTCGATCATGGCGTTCATGAACACGTGCTTCCCGATGGGCAGACCCAGACGGTGCTTGTCCGAGGGGAGGCCGAAGCGGTAGACCCTGGTGTTGTGGTTGAGGTCGGTGCGCTTAATGAGGGGGAGCTCGACCTTGTTCTTGCCGGTTAGGACGACGGGATCTTTCTCCTCCGCGTCGGCGATCACCGTCTCGGCGGCCGAGGCGCTCCGGCTGTCGGTGGCGGAAGCCTCATCCCGGCGGGGCTGGGGGTTGCGACCAACGGCGCCGAGGGTCGCCACGCGGGCGATACCGTACATAAGGTCCCCGAGGGGGCTCCTCTGGCTGACCGGGTTGTGCACGGTGCCCTCAAGGTCCTGCTTCGAGGAGGCCACGGGGGTGGAGGGGGCGACGGCGCCGCCACTGTTGACAGCCCCGACCTTCCCGATCTTGTACTCCATGAAGATGTCGCGGGCCTTCTGGGAGTGGATCGAGTCGAACTCGTCGGTGCAGTCGGTTCCAGCGAGCATGGTGATGGATTCGGCCCCTCCGGGGTGCTTGTCGAGGTACTTGGTGACATCGAAGACTTCGCCCTTGTACACGAGCCAGCAGTCGTCGTCCTTGTCGTGCTTGGCGCACTCCTCGAGGGTGAAGGTGGGGAGAGCGGCGGCGGCGGCGGCGGGAGCCACTGCTTGGGCAGCGGCGGCGGCGGCGGGGTCGACCGGGTTGTCGCCCATCCACCCGCCGGGGCGGTTAGCGGGCTGCGTGGGCTGCTGGGCCTTGAGGGCGACGCGACCCTTCGCGTCTGTCACAGGGTTGAGCTTGGTGCGGAACCAGCAGTTGTTCATCATGCCCATGACGTTCCACGTGATGGTGTCCGGCTGGGTGTTCATGTTGGCGTCCCAGGCGCGGCAGGCGATCTCATGCCCCTTGGCGGCGGCGAGCTCGGCCACGTCGACCTCAATGTCCCAGAAGACCCAGCACCAGTACTTGCCGGCGGCGGTGGGCTTCTCGAAGCGGCGAATGTTGGCAAGGCGCCAGGTCTTGCCGCCGTCGACGGTGAGCTCGCAGCGGATGATCTTGGTCCCGTTGCCAGTGTAGGCGTAGCCCCCCACGGTGTACTTCTTCACCGATCCGTCCAGCGGGATCTCCTCCCCATGCGCCGGGAAGGCGATCGCAGACTGCGTGTTAAGCTGGTTGATGATGAACTCGGGCTTGTACCACCACCCCTCCTTGTTCGCCAGCGCCTGATCAACGTGTGACGGCAGGACGCGGTTGTCGAAGAAGTGGTAGTAGTTGTCCGACTCCTTGTCCAGCAGCGTGATGCGCTCGAGGAACTTGATCATCCGGCCACCGATGAACCCGGGGATCACCAGGCGCACGGGGAAGCCATGGTCCGGGGTCAGGAGCTCGCCGTTCTGCCGGTAGGCGATGATAAGGTCGTTGGCGGGGTCATTGGCGTACTCGATCGGCACTGACGTGGCGTAGGACCCGTCCTCCCCCTGGGGCAGCTCCCCCTTGGGGCCAGAGAACTCGACGTGGAGCCCCGTGGTCCGCTTCACCCCGGCCATCTTCAGGAGGTCGGTCAGACGGACGCCTGTCCAGTCGGACGTCGAGACGCCGGCGGGGCCCCAGGAGAACCCGATCGTCTTCTTCAGCATGTTCTCTTCCTTGCGCCGGTTGCCGGCGCAGACCAGCGTGACGGGGAGCGTCACCGAGGGGAGCTTGACCAGCTCGTCCATCGTGAAGACCACCTCGCGCTCGACCAGGCCGTTGATCACGAGGCGATGCTCGTCCCACTTGATCTTGGGGACGGCACCGTGGTTCCTCACGTAGTGAAGGGCTGCGGAGGGGGCCGGGGGGGGTCGAGGGGGTGTCCCGGGGGGCGGGGGGGCGTCCGTAGGGGGAGTCCCGTGAGGAGGGCAGGCGGTCCAGATCCCCGGGATGTCGCCAGCCAACGGCCAGGGGACCTCGGTGGGGGCGACAGGGGGCGGAGCCTCACCGGGGGGGGTGTTGAACCCGCACTCCATCAGAGTGGTGAGCTCGGGCTCGCAGTTGAGGGGGTGCTTGCCGGTGAGGCGCACGAGGCCGTCGTGGCGGGGCACCCAGGCGTCGGGAGTGTTCTTGTCATCATCGTGGGTGGCCTTCGGGACGTCCTTGTGCCAGGCCTTTGCGGACTGCGGGGGTGGGGAGCGGGGGGCGTTGGTCCCAGCAGGGTAGCGAGCAGGGTGGTCCCTGCAGGGGGGAAGGGGCCACCCCTCCCCAAATCGCGTTCGCTCGACAGGAGCTGTCCGGTCCTCACCCTGGCGTTCTTATGGGAGGAGAAGTTTCCCACCAGCCCCACCGTAGACTCCGCCTGCGCGAATCGCCGCCGATAGGGGACGGGGTCAGCCCTCGCGCGGGGGCGAGTTGGTTTGGACTGTCGCCGGGGGGACCCCCACCCGGCGCGTCACGTTTGTGCCGATGAAGCGACGGATCATGTCGTATCGGTGGTTGCAAATCGAGTTTGCGGCGAAAAGCACCCAAACGAGCCGCAAAGGGGCTCTCCGACCGGTGTGCGCACGAGGGTGTGGTCCTTTCGGAGGAAACGGAATATCCGCCTTATACAGCGATTACGCGCGCAATACGGGGCTCATCACAGATATTCGTCGCAATTACACCGGAAGCGACGGCACGTAGAGTGATATCGGTCCAGGCGAGGTGAGGGAGGGGGGGGGCACCTGCACCATGACTCCAGGGTTTCTTCCCTTTATTGTTACCGCGTGTCTCTATTTGGTCCGGGACAAGGTACACACCGCCGAGTTATGGCGTGCCGGAGCCACCGCCGCGCCATATGGGGTGACCACGGCTCCAACGGGGCCGTGGTGGGGGCCCACGTGGAGGTCCATGTTTCCTACACGGTGGGACCACGCGCCACGTGGGAGCGAGCGGGGTCCACCGGCCAGAGGAACATGTACCAGTAGCTCGGCCTCAGCGTGTGCGCCGCCGGTGACCCCGCGGAGGCCGCCTCAGCAGGCGCCGCCGACAGCTGCGTCCGCTCCTGCACCCCGCGCCGCCGCGACCCCAGCGCTGACCGCCCCGGAAGCTTCCGCCCGCGTCCGGCCCTAGTCCTCGTCGGCCCCTTTCGTCAGAGACGCCGTGGTGGACGCGGAGCACGCTGGAGGGCGGGGGATTCGGGGAGGGGGAAGGTTGGCCTCTTCAGAACGTCAGAATCGGCCTCACCCGGGCGCCGGCCACCGGCGGTCCCGGCCCAGCCACCGCATGACGTGCTCCGTCGCGGCCCGGCCCCGACGAGGAGGCCGCCGCCCCTGCGCCACGTGTCGGCGCTGGCGCGGGGGGCACGCCCCGCCGCTGTCCTCCCGACCGTTGCGCTTGCCGCGGACGAAGGTGTTGGACTCGAGCTCGAAGAGCTGTTCTGTCCGAACAGCCCGCTCGAGTCCACCCGGCCGGCCGCGCTGACGCCCTGGAACACCCAGCCGCTCCCCCTGGGGCGCGTGGGCCTGATCGCGCCCGAGTCGAACAGGCACTCGAACACCATCCCACATCGCTCTTCTTGGTGCCAGGGCACCGCGCCGCGCGCGGAGGTGTGCTCACGCGAGCTCCCCCTTGGCCCGCTTCTCAAGCACCCGCTGCGCGTGGTGCGCCCTCCCCTCGGCATTTTCCTTCCACGACGACCCGTCTTCGTAGAACTCCTTCTTCCAGATCGGCACTGTCGCCTTCAGGTCGTCGATGACGAACCTGCAGGGGGCGGGCCAGACGCAGGGTACTCTCGAGGCGCCGTGCGCCGGGGGGGCGCCGTGCGCAGGGGGGGCGCCGGGCGCACGAGCGGCCCCCGTGCACGGGGGTCGCGTGGCCGTGGCGGGCTCCGGGGTGGGCCGGCGCTCGGCGTCACGGAGGCGCCTCCCCCTTGTCTGGGAGGAGCGTCGATCAGCGCGGCGCCGGGGGGGCGGGGGGGCGGGGAAGGTCACCTGCACGCCTCGAGGGC
>Ga0181581_10004745_pt1 | contig 10580 bp, 7 predicted proteins | sample 071ome_22_FD_132433 | JGI IMG/M metagenome (GOLD analysis project Ga0181581, IMG submission 132433) | Coastal salt marsh microbial communities from the Groves Creek Marsh, Skidaway Island, Georgia - 071404AT metaG (megahit assembly) | ecosystem: Environmental > Aquatic > Marine > Intertidal zone...
AGAAGGATACGGGGAGCAACAACAACAATGGTTTGAGGACCGTCAGCGAGCAGACGCAGCGCGTGACGGATCATGATCATGGTCTTGCCACCGCCTGTGGGGACAAGCACTTGACCCTTAGCAGCACTGCTCATAGAATCGAGAGCACGTTGCTGGTGGGGGCGGAGAGTGATGGTCAAGTCGGTTTCGCTTCAATGCATATAGTATAAACCCCCTGACGGCGAACCGTCAAGGGGCTGTGTCAGTTTACTGACTGTCTATGCGTTTTCAGGTCTCTTGAACTTCTTAGAGATCTTTATAGCGTTTGCCATAACTGCATCTCCAATCTGATTACGAGGTCCAGCATCACGATACATAGCAGATTGACGATACTTGTCAAGAATGTTGAAGAAGATATATCGATGTGCATTAGCATCAATGAAACCCTTTGAAAGAGTTGTCTGGTTCTCTACTTGATTGAGAACACTTGTTAGATACTTCCATAACAACTTCTCGGAACCATTCTCTAAAACATCATCCATAAAGTGTGCCATAAGACAACATGCACGGTACATAACTCCCGTCATATATTTGTCTTTGTGGAAACCAAACATTTCCTTCCACAAAATGTATCCAGACCATAGACGTTCCATGGTATCAGGATGATCCATCTTGTAGTCTGAAGTGGCAGCAATGAGAAACTGGTTGAATGATTTCAGTTCTACTGCATCCTCTTCAGTAGATCCAAATCCATCAATATTCAAGTTAAGTTCTCTGAGAACTCTCTCTATCCAGAGTGATACTGGTTCATCAAATACTACACCCGCACGAATCTCATCAACCTTGTTGAGTTTCTTACGTTGAGTATTCAGAGCATAAAAGATCTCTGCCTCAATCTTCTCACATTCCTCTAGAGTCGCATTTTCATCATGCTCATAAACAAATGCAGGGAACTTGACACCCTCTTTACCTGCTCCTGAGAGGAAATATAGAACTGCCTTGTGCTGCCCATCAATCAACCAGTCACCACCATTAGGTCCAAGTGACTTAGGACGACGTGCAACTACTGCAGGGACGAGAAGTTTCAGATCTAACTTCTTATACTTTTTGATAGAAAAGACGCTCAAAATACGCTGATAAAGCTTCGATACCTTCAGAAGTCCAGGATCGACATAGTATTCGATAATCAGTTCTTTTCCAATGTATCCGTGCTCAACGGATTTTACCAACTTGGTATTAGAAGCAAGCTGGTGGATGTAATTAAAGCTATCCATAAATTTCTCCTTGTGAAATTTGTAAATGGGTGTTTGGCGTCAACAATGTGAAGTAACTTCTTGAGTTGACTTAGTAATTATATAGGTTGATTAGAAATTTGTCAACCTATTGGGGAAGAATGTCACGGTTTCCCAACGCATTTCATACTCTCCCAGTAGAAAGTCTTCCATGCGATATGCTTCCAATTCGGAAGGATCGTCACAGTATTCTAAATGATCAATGGTCTCACTTTTCCAGTATTTGTGTCCATTCTTGTGCTTGAGATCACCTTTAACCATTTGAAACATGTGCCAGAGTTCATGTAAAAGAGTTGTGCGATATAGAGTATTGTCCATATAAGTCTGAAGTTCAATCAGAAAAGTTCTAGGACGTGATGGAATGTCCTCTGTAGAACAATATCCAACCACAGATTCTCTCTTCAGACCACGATGAACAACATCAATCGTGAGTTGATAGTTTGGTAGATACTTATCTACAAACCAGGATACAACACTCTCACACTCCCGCTTTCTATAACCATACCCACTAGGGCAGAGAATACTCTTGCTGACCAATGTAGCATCCATACGAAAGATGTTAGAAAGAGGAGGCGATGAGCGTTAGTATACATCAGAACTTGTTTAGCATCTTAATAGTCTCAGGATCAATGTTATCCTTGATTCCTACAGACCAATAATCGTTTTCATCTTCAAACGGATCAAACTCTTCTACTTCGGTGTACTTGTCAAACACGTCTTGTTCGTAGGCGAGATCGTCGTACATGTGCTCCTTTGGTTGAACTCTCATATAATAACCCCCCTCAACGCATCCGTCAAGGGGGGTGTGCCACTTTATTGAACTGTCACATCAGACCTTCATAATGAAGACTAGTGAGACCCACTCAGGTTGGTTATCCCATGTCAGTGTTGCTTGTGTGCTGTTTGAATCATAAACCTGACCAGTTGCACCGCTAGTTGATTGACCAGTACCAGAGATTTGCAGAGCATGGAAGTGATCATATGCATTATATGGTCCAAGTGAACCTCTACCCAGTGTGTTACCTGCAGATCCAGAATAAGATCTTCTAGGATCAGTTGTACCAGAAAGAGCATGATAACCGTCACCATTAGAGTCGCCACCACTACCAGGACCACTTCTTAGTGTTCTGTTACCATTAATATCGTAGAATGGTGATTGATCAACAGCAGTATATCCTTCTGTTGTACCTTCAATTTCAATTCCACCAACTTCACCATAACCTTCACCAAACTGAACATTTTCACCCGCAGCGTTAGCAATAGCAAGCGCTCCATCTTGACTACCACTAAAATCATGGTCGTGATTTAGAATCGTAGGTGACAGTCCGTGAGTGTGAGCAGGAATTTCTGGTCTGGTTAGTTCGTGACCACCAGAGATAAACTCTCTTGTTTGCTCATGAGCACCACCTGTTTGATTAGCACTCAGCATACCTTTGACAAACTTATCTGTCATGTTTGGTGCAACTGTTGTCGTACCAAATCTGTTGTTATATGTACCACCATCACATAGAACATATCCATTTGGAATGTTAGAGTTAGTTCCAGACCACATAATAACTGCACCAACAGGTAGTGCTTGGTTCATAATATCATCACGAACTTCTGGTGAGAAGAGTGTACCAGCAGCCTGAGAGAAACCATTGTTTAGACTGAAGTTTCTGTAGACATTATTGGTGTTGGTTGGTTCCTTAACTCTGAAGAAATAGTTCTCATCAGTTTCACCTTGGAAAGATGCATAGCATACATGAGTATTAGGAATTGAGATGCCACTATTTGTTCCACGGAAGAACATATCATCTTCTAGGTATAGATCAGATGACATTACAACAGTATCACCGAACGCAGAAACATATCCAGGTGCAACATCGAATGAATAAACACCACCACCAAGTTCACTGATTCTTGCTCTTGGAGCATCTTGGAAGTATGCAACTGATGGTTGTGTCAGTGCTCCAGAAGCACCAGAACGTGACTGATCGATCCACATAACAGGAGATCCATCAGACTTATCAATACCAACCAACCAATCATTAGGACGTGTAGATCCTGCTTTGATGTAGAAGTTGGAGGTACGTGCAGAGTTTCTGTAGTAACCATTGATACCTAGTCTACCTTCAGTTGGTGTATCTCTATCCTCAAAAGCATACAGACCACCAGTCTTTGTCATGCCTGTTTGATACCAGACACCATCAGTTTGACCAGCAGGATCAGGTAGGAAGATCCAAGATTGGTTGTTTGATGTAGCATCAGCACTCATCGCAGCAGATGCTTTGTGTGCAATATCACCAAAACTTTGACCATGAGCCCAGGTAACATCTACCAATAAACCATCAGAACTTACCATGTTCTCAACGATGTCACCAGCACCAGCAGCGTGCATCGGTGGACGTGTAGTCAAAGACCAAAGTGTGGTGTCTTTTCTTAATGCTAGATCAGTATCATAAGTTTCAAATGTGGTCTCACCACCAGATGTTTCAGTACCAACTGCTCTCAAACTTACGTTATTTGTAGAGAACAGATCATGAACACCACGATAGTCACCAGTATTTCTTACTGAGAAACCATTACCTGCACCATAGAATGTAACCTTCTGAGTCTTAGTTCCAGCATCTTTAGGTGTGTTGAACTGAACACCACCTAAGAACTTAGTTGGACCTCTAACAGATCCCTTCTGTCTAACAGATGCATCTTGGTCAGAGTTTTCAACAGTTAGTGAACCTTTGACAACTAGATCAAATACATCATCTCCAGATGATGCACCTTCTTCATCACCAACAGGAATGTTATCCTCAGGTACAGCAGAAACCTCTAGAATTGCCTCATCAATAATCTCAATCGCACCAGTAACAGCATTAATCTTCTGGTTACCAACATATAGATCACCCTGAGAGTTCAGACCAGAATAGAATACAACACCAGCATCTTCTTTCTTAGCCTGTGATACAACAACCTCACGATCTGTCAGTTCACGTTGTTGCTTAGCAGGGAAAGCAGTTGAGTAGTTACCTGGACCATAACCAACATATTCAAATGTATGGTTACCAGATCTGACAAGTGATGGTCTGCGAAGTTCAATCTCAATACCAACATCTTCAGTTCTACTTGAAGAACCACTTCTTAGATAACCAATAGGAAGGATTCTAGACTGATCTTCTCTACCTCTTCTTGCTGAACCTTCACGCTCTACAGTGATGTTTGAAATTGCAACAGAGGCATAGTTGTTATCCGTCAGGAAGGCAACTGCTGCCTCTCTGGTGATTGAATTAGTTCTAGAGTCAGAATAAACATAACCTTGGATTCTATGATCTGCAACTGACTTAGCAACTGGTGCATTACTGACAGGATTATCAGCATCCAATGCAGGATATAGTTCAGCAGTGCTCTGACTAAACTTAAACTTCTTGAACCAGTTTTGTGAAATAGATCCACCATCACCACGAACCATTCTGTCGTGATCAACCTGAACGTCTGCAAGTAACAGTGTTAGATAGTAGACACCATCTTGTACTCCAGGAATAAAGTCCTGAACCTCAGTGATGTCATAGATGTAATAAGATCTTTCATATTGATTATAATCTCCAGGATTACCACCATCCCATGTCTCAGGTACATATCCATCAGGATTAGTTCTCAGTTTCAGAACATAACCAAGGAATGGTGGGCGAGCAGACTTGAACTCTTTGGGTAGAACATATCTGAATCTGTATGTTCTGTCGTAGTTTGTTCTAACGTCTCTTTGACGATTTAGTTTTGCTGGTTGTGTTGCTTTAGGTGCTTGATCACCTTGGAAGTCTCCTTCACTCAAAATAGCATCAATAACCTGGTTATTTGCTGTCTTAGTAGTTACAATCCAGTTACCAGCAGTTCCTGTTGCAGTGTCTACAGGATTAGAAGCACCCAGTGGATTCAAAGGATCATATTGTAGTGGGCATCTTGTGATCCAAGGTGCAGCAGACCACTGACCAGAGTTAGCAAATACCTTTACTTTTCCTGCTGCAGAGATAGCACCTAGAGTAATCAGGTTTCTATCATTATTTGCATCATCAAATGTAGCAACAATTTTGAATCTTGATGTGCTAGTTGGATATGCATAATAGAACTGAGTTTGAATCAGAGGACCACTCGACAGAGTTGGCATTGTGTCTGTCGCAGAAGATTTCACGAAGAAGATAGGTTGACCCTTATCAAATCCATGAGGAATCTCTGTTGGTGATATAGCAGATGCATCATTAACAGTAATAAACTCATTAGAGTTTGTACTGGTAATGAACTCAAATGATGTAGGAGTTGGTCTCATATCTGAAGTCTTTTGAATGACTTTCAGTTCACCAGTTGCTGTAATTGCACCCTGTGCAGTAACAGTCTTAGGTGGGTTATCAGTACGAACGTCAATAGGAGTACCTGCTCTTGCTTCTTCAATAGTTTTAGCAAGTTTGAATTGACTATCTCTATTTGAAATAGTTCCAGATGGACCATTCCATCCCTGACCAGAACTTGTCCATCTACCACCATTTTCTGAGATGATATAGTATGTGGTGTTAGGTTCAATACCATCAGGTAAGTAACCCATCTCAGACTCAATTCTGACTGGTGTACCAGTTCTCCACTGGTGAGTTTGACCACCAGACAGAGTACAAACGTCAGTATTTGGATTGACCGTAAATACTTTCTCTTGTACGTGTTCAAATGAACCAGAACCAGTTACGTTAGTTGCTAGTTGTACATTTTTGACAACAGTAATAGCACCCAGAGTCATCTCAACATCTAGGTCTTCATCTTGCTTACCACCTAAAACATACTTATTTTCAAACAGATAAGTTGGTGTCTTATCTGGCGTCTTAGCATTGAATAGATGCAGTTTAGTTCTTGTTGAGGAGGTATTAGATGACTGTACCTTTTGTACGTCGAATGGATACCAGGATAGTTCATCAATGGCAGCCTCATCAATCTTCTTGGGAGGAATAATATGAGTGATCTTACCAAACTTATCTTGTGGGAAAGCCTTTTCACGGAATCCAATTGCTCTCAGAGCTGTGTTACCAAAGTTAGAGTTCGAGTTGGTAATCGAAATGTCACCACCATCTTCAATCAAGAAGTGATCACAGAATCCAACAGCGAAGACAGAAACTGCCTGAATCAAACTCTCATTTGTGATATGAACGTGGAATGTTCTCCAGTCATCACGATAAAGTGCAGATCCTTCACTGTGTAGTGTAGCAACTGTGGTTGATACTTGGTCAGATGGTAGAGTGAATCCTACCTGAGATTCTGTTAACCATGCTGGATCTTTCAGTGGGTTGCCATCAGCATCAGTTCTATTCTGGATCTGATACATGTAACGAACGAACGCTCTATCATCCTTCTGGAGAGAAACACCCGTGTATTGTGCAACAACCATTGACTTGAATCCAGTTGCCTTGGATCCATCAGCCAACATACCACAAATACCAAAGACTGAACGAATCGAACAGTTGAAGATATATGGTGATGCAGAGTCAACAGTATCAATGTCAGCGATCAGTGTTGCTGCTGCTGTAGTATTGAAACTATAGGTCTGTGGAATTGTAGATGCAGACAGAACCTTCTCACACTGAATTGTGTTAGCGTTGATAACACTAGTAACAAAGACAGTGCCATTAATATCACCACCAAATCCAGAACCTTGAGAAGTTTCGGTTACATCCAGGTCTTTCAGAGAGACAATCTGGTTCTTGAATAGACCATGTGATCCTCTTGTAGTAACACTAATTCTATATCTCGATCCTTGAATCAAATTGATAGCAATAGACTCAATTCTGTTGTCTACGTTCAGAGGACCAACAATTCTGTTCTCCTGCTGCCTTGCTTCAATCTCACCTTCAGCATCAGTGATAGGATCAATAATGTCAATGTTAGAGAAACCTCTAGCAACCTTTGCATAGTACAATCCAAGATCATTCAGTTTGGTGATCTTAGTATTTGCTTCATGAAGTGCAGGTGCTGTTGTACCTAACTGGTTTCTATATACAGTGATTCTGCTCTCTTCAGGATATACTTTCTTGACTCTGACAACCTCTCTCGATGAGGCAGTAGCGTTATCAATCAGCAGGTAATCTCCCATGAAGATTCTTGCCTGCGAACCACTGTTGATCTTGTTTAGATAAATGTCAGTAGCAAGAGGATCATTAACTGCTTGAGTACAAACAATGTCAGCAACTGACATTCCATTGGCATACTCAAAACCAGTGATCTTATGGTGCGATCCAAGACCAGTTGTACCACTAGTTGTGAGTGGTTGCTGAGTTAGATTCCACTCATAGTTTGCAGAATACTTAGAGAACTTGACTGTATCTGCAAAGTCATTAGTTGCATATCTATAGATACCACCAGTTTGAGTTGGAATAGCATCAAAGATAGAGAACTGCCAGAAGTAACAAGCACCAGTAACTCTAAAGAACGCTGCTCTTCCTAGAGTCTGATTAAATGCTTCTTCTACATATGCTCCAGGTTGTTTATAATCAGACGTACCATATCCTACATTATTGGAGTCAAGATACTCCGCATACATTGGATCAGGAACATAACGAGGTCTGATTCTTGTCTTACGAAGGTCACTACCAATGATGGAAGTACCTCTAGGGATGACTACACCACCCTCAGTAGAGTTGAACTTATATAAATCGTTGGCATCATCAAAGATATTAAAGTTAGATCCATCCGTCAGTTGAGGAACAATCGGTTGACCACTAATTGTTTGGTCAGTGTCCCAATAGTTTGCATCTTTATCCCAATCTACAAAGAATCCAGGTCTGTTGTCAATCCAGTGATCTCCTGGTGACAATAGAATTGAATATTGATCGTACTTATCATTTCCCTTATCTGGACCAGCAACGTATGAAAATCTTGCGACTTCAAGTAGTGCTCTCTGAATAGTTTTGAAGGGTCTTGTTGGTGAGTTACCTCTGTTAGAAATCAGGTCTGATGCGTTGAACTCACTAGGATCAACATAGAGAAAACGACCTTCAGTAGAACTAATCAGGTTTGTTAGGCGAGTGAGTGACATGCTCTTTATTAGACATACGGATCCTATATGCATATTTATAAACAACAAGACCCTCCCGAAGGAGGGTCTTTGAAGTCACACGGAAGGGATCACTGACGACAGTATCGCCAAAGCCCTATGACGGAATTGAACCATCCTCTGCAGTTTACAAAACTGCTGCATCACCACAATGCTTATAGGGCGTGTCTGTGATAGTCTTGACGTGCTCTCTCACGTCTTTGTACTCTACCGTTACCTTTATTCTTTGCTCTGTATGTAGGAGTTTGGGAATGGCAGTTTGGGCAGATAAACCTGAGATTTTCAGGACTATCATTATAGGGGTTTCCATCAATATGGTCAACCTCTAAACTGATTGGGTTATTGTTCCATTCAGTAATCCCACAGCACGAACATTTATAACCGTGTGTATCTGTGAGATATTCTCTCAGTGCTATTTTACCAGGCTTTTTGCCTCCAGTCAACCACTCATCAATGCGTTGTTTCTTTTGAAACTCTTGTTGACAAGTATTAGAGCAATACTTACCAGTTTTATTTGCTGGATTGTATTTAAACTCTGTTGAGCAATGAGAGCATTTACCTAACATAGTAGACCTTTTTATTTTATTTATAAGGTCTACTAGGTTAGGCAATAGGAGTGGAGAGACTTGAACTCTCACGGGCACAATGCCCAACAGATTTTAAGTCTGGTGCGTCTACCGATTCCGCCACACTCCCAGTATAATTAGAAGGTGACGTATTTTAGGGTGTTTTCATCAAGCATCTCACGACACAGTTTGAGAACATTCATAAACTCTTCTGATGTCTCACATTCTACCACACGTTCATTACCCTCGTCAGAATAAAGGTAGAACTTGCGCTTTTCCAGATCGACAACAACCTTGTTGAGAACGTCGTTTTGCATCGTGTCCCTTGATTACTCCGTAATTATACCACGCCTTTGGGTGGCGTGTCAACCCCCTAGTTCAGGTAAATTTTGCTCGCTGTGACCTTGAAGATCTGTCCAGCACTGATGTAGTGGAATCCATTAGGAGTTTTGAAATTTGTTTCAGTTCCATTCACAGTTGTATACATACTCATTCCAACATCATTTGTCCAGAATCCAGCGTTTGTAAATTCAATTCCACCTTTTTCATTCTTTTGCTCTACAGCAACTCCATGTTCTGCAACCATAACAAATATACCCTTTACCTCATGGTCTTGGGCATTTGTAACAGTATTTAGTGAGTTTGATTCAACATGAATAGTATTTGCTGCATCTATGGTGATAGATTCACCTTTCACTACATACTCTTTCTCTGCTTTAGTTGATACAACTTTGGCACTTTCTCTGATTGCTTTACCACCATCAAGATCATACTGAGCACACTTAATCTTTAGGTCTTTGGAAACATCGATGTCCAAATTACCATTTACTTTGATGTGTGAACTATCACCATTTCGTGCAACAAGTTTTAGGTCTTTCTTTGCAATGATTGAAATGTTTCCATCTGCATCAAATTTTATAGAACTACCAGACTTGTGAAGAAACTCAAAAGATTCCTCTCCTGGTGTAGTGTTGAATCTTGTTAGAGATCCATCATAAAATGTTTTGCCCTGAACATATCCAGGTGCTGCTTTTGTGTCTCTAATAGTCATATCGTTATGGGCAATCTACTACTTCTACTTTTTGTTGTAATGCAAGTTTTTCTTGTAGTGTTCTATTATTTTTATTTACAAATCTGATGACAGGTACAACTACAGCACCTTTTCCTCCTCTCCTGTCACCGACAACATTATCCTTGATTATGATTGATGGCGCACAATTATAATTATAACCAGAATCTACAACCTTCACGTCAGTAATTCTTCCTCCACTATGCTCTAAGGAAACTTGTGCTCCATATCCTAAACATCCACCAGTAACCTCTGCATATGGATCAATATAACCCTCACCAACATTTCTAATTTCAACACTTTGAAGAATACCAGTAATGTCATCAGATTCTGCAGAAATAACAATCGTAGTATTAGTTTGATTGGTTAGTGTGTTTGGATCATTAACAGCATCTCTAGCGTCTGGTTGTCTAAGTTCACCACCACACATATTGATACTTACAATAGGTCTTTCTCTGAATACATAACCATTCTCATTTGCAAAAGAAGCAGAAACTATTTCACCATCAACATTGACAAATGCTGTTCCTTTCAAGTAATAATCATCAACTGAGAATCCTGTTTCTGGATCATACATTTGAGTGACAACGAATAAATCAGGAGCACATGCACCA
>Ga0181581_10004748_pt1 | contig 10578 bp, 11 predicted proteins | sample 071ome_22_FD_132433 | JGI IMG/M metagenome (GOLD analysis project Ga0181581, IMG submission 132433) | Coastal salt marsh microbial communities from the Groves Creek Marsh, Skidaway Island, Georgia - 071404AT metaG (megahit assembly) | ecosystem: Environmental > Aquatic > Marine > Intertidal...
CCTGAGATGTGGACGTTACACTTGAAGTCTTGCCAATCTTTACCGTAACCCATCCACCGAATAATGTCCGTGTGATATTCAAATTCTTCTATGCTCCTATTAACTATGTCGTCGGAATCGCTAGCCAACACAGTAAACTGGCCAGGATGCATACTAAGCCTAACGTCCAAAGACCTTGCGAGGGCGCCAACCCTTGCGAAATGCTTTTCGCAATAAGCGACCACATCAGGTAGTTTCCAATAATAGCACCAGTCAGACTGAGTGTATACAGGAAGGCAATCACTGCCGAGTCGAACCATTCGTAATTCATTTGGTAAACTCCCAACATATTCTATAAGGTTGTAGTACGACTGTATGTTGTGTACCATGATGTCCCACAGCCGTTGTTCAGCAACATCACGGGTCTGACGATTGAGCCATTGAACGGTAGTGCTTCGTGTGTTCAACGGTCGTTGAATTTCCTCAAGCAGTTTCTTCTTCTGCGTTTGGTCCGGGTGCATATATTTGCAGGCAAAGCCTATACGTTTAATCATAGTCTTTTAATATATTCCAAGTTTCTTTATAGTCTTGTATATTATAACAAAATCCTCTACCTTTGTCAAGTATTACTTTCTTTAAAGGATAGTCATTGCCTTCCTTGTGCATTGCGTCACCAAAAAAGTGTAGTTCTTCCTTGATATCAAAATATTTCAAAATCTGTGATTTATCGCTGTGCTTTCTTGAAATATCAATTCCTGTTTCACCGCCAACTTTTGCACTGACATATTCAAATCTTTCGTTAAGCATCTTAGCGATAGTATTACGTTCGTTTTTTTCTTTATCAAACTTAGCATATAGCATACGTTCGCCTAATGTTGCATTACGTCCTACAATACTAAAATTACACATACCCGGTCGATGGTCAAAGTGTAGGCCGGTGCGTAACACAAACTTGCTTTCTGTTAAAAATCCTGATAACCATTCGTGGACATCTTCTGGCAATGTCCAATCGTCTGTGTAAATGTTCTTCTTACTTTGCCATACATCACTACCATTACAATTAAAAACAGTATGACACATATTATAAGTATCTTCTCCTATTTGTTCTATAGTTTTTGGTTTGTCACTGCCTGTAACTAACGATACTTTATGTGTACGACAAAATTCATTAAAAAATATTTTAAACTCTGAATTTATATTTTGCCTACTTGGTGTAAGTGTTCCATCTACATCAAATATAAAATGCTTCATTTCCAGTTTTCCTTGCACCACGGATCAACACAATTATGTGGATGTGGCTCTCCATGGAATACTGCTACACTTGTTTCTGGTTTTATTTTGGGATGACCTGGAATAGTAAAATTACGTACACCGTTTATTCTTGTCATTTCAGGTTTGCCACGCATTTCCCACTTGTAACTTTGTATCCATTCTTCTGGCCAAAAGCACCAATCTTTTTTTACTTTAGCATAGATCCAATCTTGATCTCCATGCATACGTTTTGTTGCGATATAGTCCTGTTGTATAAATTCGTCCCATACATGACTTTGAGATCCTGTCTGTAACCTAAACACACTAGAGTTCATTTTCTTCCAATCTGCTCTAAGGTGTCTATTAAAGTCACGAATAATACAAAACTTATCTTGTTGGTATGTGAAAAGATTATCAATGTTATTAAAAATAATAACGTCTAAATCAAAATATAAAATGTTTCCGTTTATTGGAAGTTGTTTGTTAAAGAAGTAAGGTTTGTACCACCAACCACTAACTGGAAGTTTAGGCAGTGGTAAAACCCTAATGCCTTGTTGTATACCTTGTCCGCTGTCAGTAAAGCAAACAAACTCATATGGAACTGTTGTATTTCTAGCAACCATATTTGCTAGAACATTAACATACTCCGCTGAGTATTTGTCTCCCCACTTAAGGCATACAACATAATTTTTCATTCATTACTAGCCTTCGTAGATTGCTGAATTAGCACCGTGTTCGGCACATTCTACTCGTACACAATAACAGCGATTGTCTGTTTGTTCACGTACAAGTTTGTCAGCAAAGTTAAATGCGTGTTCCGCAAACTTTTCTGCGCCGACTCCATCAAAGATACGTAGTTCTGCTAGACCTAGTGCTTCTAGTTTTTGTAATTCTTCTAAAAACGGATCTGCTTTATCTACTGCTACCTTATGATCAAAACTATCTTCTAGCCACGCCTTCAAAGGTTTAAGTCCTCCAAAGTCTACTGCCCAGTTTTTGTTGTCTAGTTCATCACAACCAAATGTGAATGTAAATGCTAGACTGTAACCGTGTAGCAAATGACAGTGTGAATGATCTGCGTTTGGTTGTCTAAATACGGCACTCAACCCAATGTTGTGACCGTAATGTTTTGTACTGTAATGTTTACCCATTATTATCTCCTACATTAATAACGGCGGCAGAATTAGTAGGGTTGACGCCAAGTCCTATTATTTTATATATTATAAAATATTTTTTATTCTTTGTCAACCGGTAAATGACCATAATGATGCATTTTGGCGGCAACCAAAGGAATAAGTTTTTTACGCATTGTATTAAAACTTACTGTAATTCGTTTTTCGGATTGATTTGGATCTGTTCTATGTTCAAGCCAACTAGGGAATATTAATAGCAATCCTTTTCTTGGCAAACAACTAGCAAAGTAACTGCTATAAGGAGTTTGTTGCTCAAAAACGTCATTCATTTTTAATGGACGTAATGGTGATTCAAAAATTAATGGACAACTTCCTTCATCAACATATGGATAAAATGCTCCACTTACAACACTGCCTTCGTGTCTGTGTTTGTCTACTTGTCCGTCTTTTCCTAGTATATTGAACCAACTAGTACCTAGTATGCTTTCTTCAAGACCTGCTGTTTTACAGTATGCATCAATACAATTTTGTATATCTGCTCTAAGTTTGGAAAGTTCAGGATTGAATAAGAATTCTTCATCGCCTTTAATAAAACTGCTTTTCCCACCAATAATTAATCCGTGATCTCCGGTTTCATAATTATTAATAATTTCTAAACACTTGTCGAGTTCACTATGTTCACTTAAATCGAAAGCACTTACAAGCGTAGGAAATAATGCTAGGTCTTCTTGGTTATACATGAGTCTATTATAGCATCTCTTTTATTGTTGTCAACTCACAAAATTTAACATTAGGTAAATTCCATTCTTCTGGCATCGTCCAATCTTTGCGATTAAACACCCTAAATTCTCTAGTTGAGTTGTGTTCAAATACTTTTGCAATTTGATAAATCCAAAATCTTGGATCAACTGCTTTAGAGTCAGCAGGCTCGTAGTTGTCTGTGCCTTTGAATATGTTGTTTATCTTACTGTCATTGCCGTATAAATCAAATCCTACTAGATTAATAGGCTCTTTTTTAGAAAGTACTGTTGCTAGATAAACAGCGTATGGTCCTGCACCCCAATGGAATGCTTCATCTGCTTTTTTATCTCCGGTGTACCATATTCCTGGAAGAGCGTTTATATTGTGATAACCACCAAAGTCTCCCTTCCAGTCCGGCCTAGTCCATATTCCTGATTTGAGATTTACATATTTAGAAACAATTTCTTTTACAATTCTTTTGTCAGGGGCAACAATATGTCGTACTTTATGATGACGAAAAATAGCATTACAACCTATTTTTACGCCGGGTAAGTCGTCTATTCTTAAGCCTTTTCGGCTTTCTCCATTAGCAATTACAAGCATACTATATTTAATAAATACATATAACGATAGGAAAAATACTGGCTATGCCTTCATATTACGACATATTTAGATACATTAAACTTTATTCACCTGATGGTTCAACCCTTGAACAAACCCTTGAGGCAGATACCACTTGGGATAGTTTAAAACTAAGAAGAGGTGATGGAGTTAGTTGGAGTGTTCCAACTGTACGACCTGATTCTACTATTGCTGTAACAGTAGGATTTGATACTGTTAGCGGTAACGCATGGGGTACGTATAGGCTTGACGGTGTAGAGAAAAAAGCAATTACATTGCAAAAAGGTCATACCTATTACTTCGATCAAAGCGATGCATCAAATGCAGGTTATGGTGGGTATAATTCTCCTTTAGTTTTTAGTAACGCAGTTGACGGTGCAATTTCAGGTGCTATAACTGGTGAGGAATATGCAACAGGTGTTACATACTTAATTGACGATCTTCCTGTATCAAAAGCAGACTATAAGTTAAACTTTACTACTACAACAAATAGAAAAGTAAAAATTGATTTACAAGATTCTGCGCCAACTACATTTTATTATGGATCTCATGATAATACGGGGCAAGGCGGAACAATAACCACTACCAGTGGTGACGACATCATGATGATTGATGTTGATTATAGTTTAGATGTTCCACCGGGAACAACACGAATTGAACTAACAGATGTTAATGCAGGAACTAGTCATGTAGCATTATCATCTACAGGTGGTATTAGTCTTGTTAGAAAGAATGCAAACGAAATTGAAATCGGATCATTTGCTGTTGCAGAAACAGATACATTACACACGGTAACAACTCGTAATGCAATTACAACAAACAAAGTTTACATTGAAAACATTGAAGTAGGTAATGTTACAAGTGCTACAGAAGATGGTTTTGATAGTCCTTCAGCAGACTTCTTAGGCGCTGGTACTATAGATAATCCTTTAAGATTGATTGTAGCAAACAGAGAAATTACTTCTAACACTGTTACAGAAACATTTACATTTACAGCAAAACCTGCTCCAGGTATTTTACATTACACAATTGGCTATCAATTAGATAGTGGCACTAGTGCTACAAGTGTAAGTGCTTCTATTCAAAAGTTTAATGGTGTAACTTGGGATACACTTGATACTGTTTCAGGTATTGGTGGTATTCCTTATGAAGTAAGCAATATGCACAATGAAACAACATCAGGCGCTCAGTACAGGGTTGTTTATGCTGTTGCAGGAAACACAGGAACTATCAGCCTTGAACTTCAAGCATACTACGAAATTTTAGAAATTACAGACAATCCTGTAATTAGAACTGACACTGCTGTTGGCACAGTATGGACAAGAGACTTAGCACCATTAGGTGTAAACGACATTGGTAGAGGCAGTGAGCCATATGACAATGTGTATGCTAATACATTCCACGGACACTTGATAGGAACCTTTGATGGTGATCTAACAGGATCGTTATACACAGATGATTCAACACTGTTAGTTGATGCTACAAGTGGTACAATATACGGTTCTACACTTGCAGATACTACATCGGTTATTGGCAACGTTGAGTTTGCAGACAATGTAAAACTGATGATTGGTAATTCAGATGATTTACAAATTTGGCACGACGGACTTGACAGTTATATTAGAGATAATGGCACTGGAAAACTACGTGTTCAAACAGATCATTATCAATTATTAAATGCGGGTGATAACAGTCCATTTATAGAAGCCACAAGCCTTGGTACTATTATCTATCATAATGGTTCAGATATAATCACAACACAAACTACTGGAGCAGATCTAAGAGGTAATTTAACATTAACTTTACCATCAGGCACTGTTACAGCACCTGGAGGATTTGTTGGTGACTTAACAGGTAGTGTGTTTAGTGAAAACTCGATTACTGTTATTAACGAACACGGAGTACTACTTGGTGATGTAAACAACCTTCAAGTGACTACTGCTAACCTAGAAGCAAGTAATTTTACTGATACAGTTGGTACAATTACTGGTGGAGCAATTACAGACTTTTCTGTACAATCTCCAGTGTACGGTACTGACACAACAACATTACTTGTTGATGTAGCAAACAATCAAATTGTTGGTGAAGTAAATGCAAATACAAACAAAACAGGTGCATTAACTATCGCATCTGATACTAGTGTTGCTGTTAATGGAACTGGTGTAATTTCATTTAACAGTGGCGTAGGTGTTGATGCAAATGGTAAACTTGTAAACAGTTCTAATGCGGCACAGCCGTTTATTATTGCTAGTCCTGTTACACTTGAAAAAGAATTTAGAGCCTCTCCTGGCATTCAGTATGTTCAAGAGTATACAAACGTAACAACAGGAACTTATGCGATCGATGCTAGTGCAACAGAAAATGTATACTGGAATCAGCCAAGTGGTTCTGTTACAGCAAATATTACTAACTTAGATACTAGTAACCAACGTTTACGTGTTATTAAGATATTTGTTAATCAAGGTGCTACTCCATATATTCCTAATCTTGAAATTAACGGAGTTGTAACAGCGTTTTCAAACCTCGGACCTGTAACAGGAACAGCCAATGCTATGGATGTATTTGAGTTTTACTTCTATAGAACACATACAAGCACTTGGGAAGTTTACTGTAAACAAGTTAATCCTAACGCTCTAACACTTGATGTTATTACTACTTACGGATCTACTACAACTAATTCTATTACAGTAGCAGGTGTAAGTGCCGGCAGTGGAACTATTTCAACAACAGGTGCTATTAGTGGCGGAGATGTAACTGGTGGTAATGTTCGAGTCGGCGTTACTGCTGATGGTGAAATTGATACATCTACAGGTAACTTAACCATAGACTCGCAAGGCGGAACTGTGACTGTTGATGACAATTTAACTGTAAGTGGAAATACTATTCTTCAAGGTAATACTACAATTGGTAATGCTATTACAGATACAATTACAGTTAGTACAGTAACAGGTACTCCTGTAAACACAGGAACCGTGTCAGGATATATGCAGATTACACTTAACGGTGTAACTAGATTTATACCGTACTACACTTAACGCTGTTTACGTAATTCTGCTTTTACAGATTTAATTTCACGGATAATGTGATCAAATTTTGCTGTCTGCTTGTCTAGCAGTTTGTTAAGATCTTTGACAGCATATATTACCCACCACCACCAAACAAATGCAACAGTACCAAATGATACTGCGGTAGCAATAAGAAGGTAATCTAACCAACCTGTAAGATCAAGTGTTAGTTCTAATACTATTGCTAAAAGTGATGTAAGTGGTGCTATTCTTCCAAGCCATACCCACAGGTTAACTTGTTTCTCTAGGTCGAGACGCTTCAAATTTCTACCCTCCTATATGGCCAAAGGGTTTCCATTCTCCTGGTGATCCTTCACGGATACATATCCAGCCAATCCAACCCTGTGGTACCGGTTCGCTATTCCAGACAATGTCGCCTTTTCTCCACAAGCCTGTTTGCGGAGATGCATTGCCTACAGTAAACTTCCTTCCTTCGAACTTAATTGGTCCTGCTACTTCAAAATTTTCTGAAGGATTGTTAACACCAATACCTACTTTTCCAAATAGAGAAATTTTAGTATCGCTGTTACCATTCTGACCAAGTGTAATATGCCCATATGCTGACACAGTAATACGTGCAGTGTTATCGGTAATCACTTGTAGTTCACTGGTAGAATGAGTACCTAATCTAACGGACTCATTAACCGGATCTACTATAAACTCTGCTCGTTCACTGCTGATGCTTAGTTGTCCGTTTGGTGCTTCTGTACCAATCGACAAACGCATTGCCGCACTGTCCCAGAATACAAAGTCGTCAACGTTTAAGTCACCGTCGACTGTTAGTCCTTGTAATCTTCCTACAGAACGTAAACTAGAGTTTGTAATAGTTTCGCCTAGTGTTGTTGCGGATAGCACAGAAACATTATCAATTGAGTATGATGCTTCTCTGTGTAAATCAACCGGATGGGTGATGTATATCCTTGATGGGTTATCTTGAAGTATTAATTGAATTGATTTATCTGATTTTGCCCATTGTAAGCCTTTACCAACTGGAGTGTCACCGTTATCAGAATTGAAAACCAGTGAACTACTTCTTTCTTGCCTAATGTCAGCAGTTAGTTCGTTAACGTGCAAACTATTACATTCTAAGTGACCTTCGACTGTAAGATCACCTGTAACATTTGTGTTACCTGCAATAGTTTCTGCATTAACTGTATCAACTGTAATGCCATTGTTATCAACTAGTAATACTGTTTTATTTGCTTGATCAGTAATACCAGTACTACGGAACTGTGCAATCTTACCACCTTGGATATGATTACCTGTCAGTTGCCTTTCTTGAATTGGTTGCTGAGGAACCACGCGATTGGCAATGGTTTCGATACTATTACCTAGTTCTACTAACCCTTGCTTAATCTTAACGATTTCATTATTGTCGATGTCATTATACTGCATAATACTATTTATCTAACTGCTTTGAGAAGTATAGTATCGGGATTAATTCTTCCGTTCAGTTTAATGTCAACAGCATTAATTTCATCTAGAAAAGTGGTCAGTTTACGCTTACCTGCTTCTTTAAATTCTTTAAGTTTTTCTTCTGGTTTACGCAGAGTTTTTTGTACACTAGTTTCCTCATTGAAACCTGTAATTGTAGTGCCTTTTATGCTCAAGCCTGTTCCGTCTCTTTCTGCACCTAATGGGTCAATTACACTTGCAACATATTTTCCTATTTTGCGTGTTTTAATATTGAAGACCCAAAGTTCATTACAGCCTACAATTTCAGTAGGATTAATACTTGCTAGTTGGAACTTGTCATCGCTTATTGCGAATTTTAACTTAGCAACTAACTTTTCTTTGCTCTTAGGTACAACTTTACGTGGTTTACGTTTTGCTTTAGCAGTGTCAATAACAACATCTAATGCACCCATATAATATTCTAAAGCCTTGATTTTCTTTTTAAGATCTGATTTTGCCCATAAACTGTATGCTTCTTTAAGTTGTTGAGCCCAATCTTTTTCTTGTTCTGAAGCATCGTTAGGCAACTTTGGAGGATCAATTACTTCTTGTAGTTCTTCTAGTTCGCCCTTATAAAAGTCTTTGATTTTTCTAGCGTGTGCTTGTGTTACATTTAGATCATAAAAATGCTTTTTAAAATCAAACCCTTTAGGATTAAATGCTAGGACGTCATCATACCAAGTGTCAAGCCATTCGTCGACCTTTTCATTCATGATAACTGATTGTTCGTGAATTCTTTGTTGAATAGAAGGCTTATATACTTCGCCTTTCTTTTCTTCTTCTTTCTTTACTTCCTCTTCTTCTTGGATTATAGCATCTGCTTTATACTTGTAATCTTCAAGCATCTTATTAATGCTTTCACTCAGGGGCCTAGGAGTACCCATTGTACCAGCAAGGCTTTCCCAATATTTGTTATATTCTTCGTGAACGTCGGGACGGCCAAGTACTGCTTGGCGACAAAGAGCGCCTATGGTTGACGAGTATCGTCCGTCTGGAATTTTAGAAAACTTAGTAGCATACGACTTCCATTGTTCATTATTTTTGCAGTATTCAACAACGTAGCGTTTGTAATCTGCATTTTTGCAATCTAAACGATAGTAGTCTAGAGATTCGTTTATAAGTCTACCGTAGTTTTCTGGAGTAAGTTTTTCCCATTCGTCCCATTTAGGTTCTGCCGAGCCTGCTTTGCGACGAGTAATTACTTTTTTCTTTTTGCGTGTGGCAGTCAAAGCCATTCCTAATCTCCCTGAAGTTTTAACTATTATATATTAGTTTTTACAAAAGTCAACTAAAAATGGCTTTAAACTTTTAGTTTTTGACAAGTTTCGAGAAAAAATTTGCAATTTGTTCTTTGTTTCTTGCTAGTTGTTCTTTGCCGTCTTGCCAACCTTTTGCTTGATATTTTTTAATATCATTCCACTCATCAGTAACCCAACCTTTAAATCTTAACTCTATAGGCTTCTTTTCAGGTGTTACTTCATCAGCAAATACGCTTGATACTGCAACTCCGAAAACGATAGTGAATACGATAAAGATAATCAGCATGATTTTATTCATACTCATATATATACTTTACCTCCTTCCAACTTATATTGTTTCTTGATAAACTCCATTATATTCTTCTCTCATTTAGTTCTTGGCAATTAACACAAGTGGTTACTCCTTTAATTGCTTGACGTCTTGCTTCGGGAATTTCTTCTCCGCATTCACAACATTCGTACAAACTCTCGTTCATCCTTTGTTCATTGAGTTTGTCTTGTATTGCGTTTAATCCTTTTAGGTGTAACTGTAACGATACAATCTGTGCAACTTCTGCTTCTTCTTCGTTATTATATTCAAATTCATCGTCTAAGTTTATCAAATCTTTTCTCCTGCTTCAAATCCTCTAAAAGTTTTAAACCTTGGAAAACGTAAACTATAAGTTCCATCTTGGTTTTGTGTTACAGCATCTGCTCTTACTTCAACAATGCGTCCAGGAAGACTGCCGCGATCATTCCAAAAACTATCACGATCGCTGTCGCTAAACCCACTACCAACATTAACTTTGATAGCCTTTCCGTCATCGATGCCTTCACAAACCAATGCACCCAATTTTCCTTCATTTCGTCCTGTTCCTTCTTCAACATCTTTAATCTCCAGTGATACCTCAATAAATGGTTTCATCTTTAACCAACTATGAGATCGTTTACATTCATAAGGAGCATCAACGTCCTTAATCATAACTCCTTCGTAACCACCGTCTACAGCCGCTTTATTTAGGTCTACAAAGCGTTTTTCTCCTTCAGGAGTACTTAGGTCTACCTCTTCCCAGTCCAACGCTTGTACGTGCTTTA
>Ga0181581_10004754_pt1 | contig 10572 bp, 9 predicted proteins | sample 071ome_22_FD_132433 | JGI IMG/M metagenome (GOLD analysis project Ga0181581, IMG submission 132433) | Coastal salt marsh microbial communities from the Groves Creek Marsh, Skidaway Island, Georgia - 071404AT metaG (megahit assembly) | ecosystem: Environmental > Aquatic > Marine > Intertidal zone...
GTGGACACGGTTATGTGGCACATCCGCGCCGGCGAGTGGGATGGCCGGCTCACCGCGGCTGTCACGCAGTTGCAGAAGGCCGTCCAAGAGGCTGAGGCTCACGCTGCGCTTCGGCAGGCGGGTTGACCGACTGGCTGCTTCTTGCCGGAGGTGCGTCGTCACGTCTCGGTCAGGACAAGGCGAAAGTGGAAGTAGCGGGGCGGTCATTGCTGGAACATGCCCACGCTTCGATAGCAGCATCCGATCCGTATGCGACGGTGCACGTGCTCGGGACGGACTACCCGGGTGGGCCAGCAGCGGCAGTGGTGGCGGGCTTAGCTCTGTGTGAGTCCGACATCATCGGCGTGCTTGCGGTCGATATGCCGTTCGCGCATGTCGCCCTCGCTCGGGTACGCGATGCAGTGAGACGTCATCCCGACGCGAAAGCATGGATTCCGGTGGATGATCGTGGTCGCCAACAGTGGCTGTGTGCCGCGTACTCGCGTAGCGCGCTCATTGAGTCTGCCCGGACCCGAACCGACTGGAGTGGTCAGCCGTTCGGTCGACTCGTAGGCGGACTCGAATCCGTCGATGTGCTGATTGATCTCGACGTTAGCCTTCTGGACGTGGATACTCCCGCCGACCTGGATCGAGCGCGCCGAGAGTCCACACAACGCGAGGAGTGAGGACACTTTCCGATGAATGCAGAGCAAGCAGCACGCGTTGCGCGCTGGATCGAAATGGTGACGGCCGAACTAGATGTGCCGGCTCCTCCTGACATCGAAACCATCTTGGATGTTGCCAAGGACGCAGCCCATAGTGTCGAACGGCCAGCTGCGCCCGTGAGCACCTATCTCCTGGGCTATGCCGTTGCGAAGGGTTCCGATCCGCGCACGGTTGCTGATGTCGTCGCCCGGTTGGCCCAAGGATTCGATGTCTGACCTTTCGTGGTGGGACGCCCGGATCCGAGCGGGATCTGCTGTGGAACCGGGATCGGCAGAAGCGGTGGCCGTTCGGGACGCGCTGGGCCGCACCCTGGCCAGGGATGCGAATGCGCTCGTTGATCTTCCCAGTTTCGCTACGGCTGCGATGGATGGCTGGGTGGTCTCGGGCGATGGCCCGTGGACGATCACGGGAACGATCGACACCGGAACACCTGTGTCGGGGGAACTCTCTGCCGGTCAAGCGATGCGTATCGCCACTGGCTGTGCGATCCCTTCCGGGTCCTCGGCCGTGGTCCCTTGGGAGGTTGCCCGCGTTGAAGGTGAAGGAATCGGCGGCAGGGTCCACGCGGAGGTTTCGGACAAGATTCACATTCGATCTCGGGGAGAGGAATGCGCCGTTGGTGATGTGCTCGCACGCGCCGGTGATGTGGTCAATCCAGCACTGATCGGTTCGTTATCCGCTGCCGGCATTGACCAAGTTTCCGTGGTCCGTCCATTGAAATTTTTGATCCTGGTCTTGGGCGACGAGGTGATCGAGTCAGGGCTGCCGACCGAAGGCACCGTGCGTGACGCGCTCGGGGTTCAATTGCCGTCCTGGGTGCAGGCTTACGGGGGAGAGGTGGTGGCTAACCGCCGCATCCTCGACGACCCGACGGAACTCGAAGCGGGTTTGCGCGCCGCAGTAGCGGAGTCCGACGTTGTCATTGCTACCGGCGGTACGGCGCGCGGTCATCGTGACTTCCTGCGCTCGACACTCGAAAGACTCTCCGCGAGATTTCTGGTCGACGGTGTTGCGGTCCGCCCCGGCCACCCGATGATGATCGCGACGGTAGGTGGCACTCCGGTGGTTGGCCTACCTGGAAATCCGCTGAGTGCTTTGGTTGCGATGGTCACGCTCATCGAGCCTCTCGTGGATACCTGGAATGCACGTGAGGCTAGACAGTTGCCGCAGGTCCAGATAGCCGAGGGCGTTGCGCCGTCCGCGAAGGACCTCACCCGACTCATGGTTGGTCGCCGGGAGCTTGGTGGCTTTCGTCAAGTCCAGCGGGTCTCGTCCGCGATGTTGCGAGGGATCGCTCATGCCGACGGCTGGGCTGTCATCCCGGCTTCCGGAGTCGTGCCGGGTGAGGTTGTCCCGTGGATTCCAGTTCCCTGGGTCCGTAGAACGAGCGACTCCGGCTGAACGACGAAGCTCGTCGTGGAGCTAACGACGGGCAGTAACGAGCTTGCCCGCGGCGCGCTGGAGTTTGGTGGAGCCGGTTAGCTCCTCGGCCATGAACTCCCGCAGGAGATCAATGGCTTTGACGACCTTCTTGCTACGCAACGAGTAGTAGACGCTGGCGCCTTCGCGGTCGGCTTGGACGACGTTGCGCTCGCGCAGCACAGCAAGATGCTGACTTGTGTTGCTCTGTGAGAGCTCGAGTGACTCGGCGATCTCGTTGACGGTCATCGGTCCGTTGCGAAGTTCGTTGATGATCAACAAACGTTTTGGATCCGCGATGGCCTTGCAGATTCGAGCATGCAGTTCGTGGATCTCGAGCTCGGTCTGCTTGTCCATAGTTCCTAGTCCCTGTGAGATTTGACTAAACAGTATTAGACGCAGCGCATTGGTTCTTGCCGATCTCGAGCGTTTCGATTTCGTCGGCTGAAACCTTCTTGCCGGAGTTCACCTCACGGATCGTGTCGTAGAAATCAGGGGCGCTGGGCAGCGTTCCCACGATCTCCTCGACGAACTTCACGAGGTCTTCTTCATTCAACAGAGTCGACTCGAAGACCTTGCCGAGGGTCGTCTTGACCATGCCGTCGGCACCCATCTCCTCGACCGTTGACCAGTGCGCGGGGAGGACGACTGTCGAGGGGTCGAGTGGACGCAGTTTCTCGTTGACCGTGAAGTAGAGCTCGCGGGCAAGCTCGTCGGCCTTTCCGGTGAGGTCTGGTCGGCCTACCCCCCGAACAAAGACGGTGTCGCCGGTGAGCAGAAGGTGGCCGGGAATATGAACACAGGTGGTTCCCGGTGTGTGCCCAGGCATCTTGATCGCGAACGTTGCGACCGTGTGTCCCCCGAGATCGATCTCAGTGCCGTCTTCGAGGGGGGTGTTCGGCCAAGGGATGGACCCGCCGGCGTCTTCCAGCGGAAGGTGGTATTCAGCTCCAATCTTCTCGGCTAGTTCGGGGCCACCACTGATGTGATCGGCATGCACATGGGTGTCGATGACATGGGTGATGGTCATGCCCTCGGATGCAGCGAGTTCGATGTAAGGGTCGGGGTAGCGAGCGGGATCCACCACGATCGCGTCCTTGCCCGGTACGCCGATCATGTAAGACAGGCAGGCCTTCGAGGGTCGCAGAATCTGCCAGCCGACTACTCCCTCGGGCAAGCACTGCAACGGCATCGGAACGAGCAGTTCTGCCCACGCGGCGGTTCCCCCCTCAAGATTGCGAGTCTCGACGCCGGCCTCCGAGAGCATGTCTAGGAGCATGGCGCTGCCATTTCCGTGGGCGCAGATCACCACGGAGTCCTGGGGAACGTCCTTGGCGAGTGACTCGACATCCTCGACCGCGACCCAGATGGGCACGTTCTTGGTGTCCACCGGCTTGGTTCCTTCTACCTGCCAGGCCGCGAATTCATCCTGATTACGTACGTCGAGGATGAACGGAATGGTTCCTTCGGAGATTCCGTCGTACAACTCGCGGGGGGTGATGGTTCCTGGCATTTCCTACCTCCTGGGTGCGCTCGCGTGGCCATTCGGGCGCATTGACATATGCGCAGACGCTAATACGCTCATGTCTCAAAGGAAAGCAATTCCCCGAATTTTTCGGGAAATGCTCCGAAACCCTTGCCTGGGGGTGTCCGGACATCTACCGTCGCCCTAGACACGGAGGAGATCCCATGACAAACACACCCATGAACACCGAGCCTGAGTCGATGACGATCATCGCCTTCAGCGGTGACCTCGACAAACTCTGGCCCACGATGATCCTGAGTTCGACCGCTGCGGCGAACGGCATGGACGTGACCGTCTTCTACACCTTCTGGGGACTCTTCCCGCTGGTGAAAGACGACGTCCGCATCACCGGCTACGACGCCATGACCAAAATGCTCGCTGGCATGAACGCCCCTGGTATGAAGAAGGCCAAGCTCAGCAAGCTCAACATGGGTGGCATGGGCAGCTGGATGATGCGCAAGGTCGCGAAAAAGAACAACCTGATGCCCCCGGAGGATCTCTTCGCGATCGCCAAGGACATGGGCGTGAACATGTGGCCGTGCCAGATGACCATGGACCTTCTCGGCATCGAGGGGGATCAGATGGTGGACGGCCTCGGCGACCCCGTCGGCGCGGCCACCGCGCTGAAGAAGATGTCCAACTCCAACATCAGCCTGTTTATCTAGGAAGGATCCACCGATGGAAGACGCAACAACCACTGTTGACGCCAAGGGTCAAACGTGCCCAATGCCCGTTCTGATGACCGCCAAGGCAGCCAAGGAACTCCAGCCGGGCGAGACGATGTTGATCGAGGCCACCGACAACGGTGCCCGCTCTGACATTCCGGCCTGGGTCGATCAGACCGGCAACGAACTCGTCGAGTCAAGCGAAGACGGTGAAGTCCTTCGCTTCCTCGTGCGAAAGAAGTGATTGCGTGCGCTACGGCTTCGCCATTGATCAGCGCACCTGCATTGGCTGCCACGCCTGCACAGTTGCGTGCAAGACAGAACATGATGTACCGGTAGGACAGTTCCGCACCTGGGTCAAGTACGTCGACAAAGGCGAGTACCCCAACACCACTCGCGAGATGGGTGTCATGCGGTGCAACCACTGCACCGACGCTCCTTGCGTGAAGGGCTGTCCTACCGAGGCGCTCTTTATTCGTCCGGACGGCATAGTCGACTTCGATAATGAACGGTGCATTGGCTGCAAGATGTGCATGCAGGCCTGCCCGTACGACGCCATCTACATCGACGCGAACACGAATACAGCAGCCAAGTGCAACTTCTGTGCCCATCGCATCGACCAGGGACTCGAGCCGGCGTGCGTCCAGGTATGTCCGACCGAGTCCATCTGGATGGGGGACATTGACGATCCCACGAGCGGCATCAGCAAGTTCCTGAGTATTCAGCCGGTGAACGTGCGCACACCCGAACAGGGCACGCGCCCCAACACCTACTACGTCGGCGCAGACCAGACGGTGCTCGATCCGTTGGCGGCTCCGGTAGACGGCACCTACCTGTGGGCCAACGCCGATCCACTTCGCTTGGAAACGGCGGCCGAACTTCCCGGCGATCCGCTGAGCAACGCGCGGCTAACCCTCAATACCTCGCATCCCCGTCCCTGGGGTTGGAAGGTGTGGACCTACCTCTGGACTAAGTCGATCGCTGCCGGGTCTTTGGCCCTTGCGGGTCTCATGGTTCTGCTCCTCGGCGATACCAGCGCGCTGGTGAGCACGGTGGCCCCGTTCCTGACCGAGGCGTTCTTGGCCGTCACGGCCGTTCTGCTCATTTGGGACCTGAAGCAGCCCAAGCGCTTCATCTACCTACTCGATCCGCGGATGATCAATAAGAGGTCGTGGTTGGCCATCGGCGGCATCTTCCTGGGAATCGGTGCCGCTCTCGGTGGTGTCTGGTTCCTCATTGGAGCGGCCGACGTTCTCGGAATCGCGAATTTCACCGAGTGGCTGACCTGGCTCGCGTGGATAGCTATTCCCGCCGGTGCCATGGTCGCTGGCTACACGGCCTTCCTGTTCGGTCAGGCCGAGGGTCGCGACCTGTGGCAGTCTCCCGTGCTGTTCTGGCATCTGCTGGCACAGGCCGTCATGGTCGGCTCGGGCGCTTTGCTCGTCGTCGGCCTGGTCATCGGTACCGACGCTGCGACCATGCAGTGGTTGGCGTGGGCGCTGATCGTGGGCGTCGTCGCACACCTGCTGATCACGGCCGTGGAATTTGGCGGAACCCACGCCACCCGGAACGCGGAGATCGCGGCCCACGCGATCACCCACGGGCGTTACCGCGCCCAGTTCTGGGGTGGCTCGATCCTGCTGTCGATCCTCGGTGCGCTCGTGGCGCTCCCCGCAGCCCTCGGTGGTGCTGTGGTGTTCGCCGCTCTGGCCGGATTGCTCGTCCAGCCGGCGCTCGTCCTCCACGAGAGGGTGTTCGTTATGGCCGCGCAGGATCCGCCGCTTTCGTAGAAACTGAGAGCCGAAGGCCCGACCAACCAAAACCGCACGTCCTTGCAACAACCGAACGGAAGGCACGAATCCGATGACTCCTCGTGATCCGGAGACCATGCACCGCCCCGCGGCCTCGCCGGTGGGACCGGACAACCCCGAGCACTATGGGTTACGCATCCGCGAGACCGTGTCGAACTATCCACCGGTCGAGGAGTGGGACGACGTCGTCATGTACGACGCCAAGGCCCATCCGCGTAAGGTCGAGAAGCACTACATGCTCGTCCCCACGACGTGCTTCAACTGCGAGTCCGCCTGCGGTCTGCTGGCGTTCGTGGACAAGGAGACCAAAGAGGTCGTCAAGATCGAAGGCAATCCGGCGCACCCCGGATCACGTGGACGCAACTGTGCGAAGGGCCCGGCCACGATCAACCAGACGAGCGATCCCGAGCGGATCCTGTACCCGATGAAGCGGGTGGGCAAGCGCGGTGAGGCGAAATTCCAGCGTGTCTCGTGGGACGACGTCCTTGACGATGTTGCCGGCCGCATCCGCAAGGCGATCCAGGAGGACCGCCGCAAGGAAGTGATGTACCACGTTGGTCGTCACGGTGAAGATGGTTTCATCGAGCGGGTACTCCTCACCTGGGGTGTCGATGGCAACAACACCCACACCAATATCTGTTCCGCGGGGGCTCGTTTCGGATATTCGGTGTGGGGTGGATACGACCGCCCGTCTCCCGATCATGAGAACGCGAACGTCATCTTCTTGATCTCGGCTCACCTGGAGTCCGGTCACTACTTCAACCCGCATGCTCAGCGCATCATGGACGCCAAGGTTCATGGTGGAGCAAAGCTCGTCGTCCTCGATCCGCGGTTGTCGAATACGGCATCGCACGCCGATGAGTGGGTGCCGACCTGGCCCGGCACCGAGGCGGCATTGCTGCTTGCCATCGCCTCGTACCTGATGCGCACCGATCAGGTTGATTGGGATTACATCCACCGGTGGGTCAACTGGAAGACCTACATGCGCGAGCTGCACCCGAACCTTCCGGCGGAGGATTTCGAAGCTTTCAAGCAGGCGCTCACCGATGACTACGCGCAGTACACCTTCGAGTTCGCTGCGGAGGAATGTCGGATTCCTGTCGATCAAGTGGAGCGAGTAGCCGAAATCGTCGCTGGTTGCGGCGGCAAGATGGCGGCGCACACCTGGCGTGCGGCGTCGGCGGGCAACCTGGGTGGATGGACCGTTGCGCGTGCGCTGTTCTTCTTAACGGTGCTGACCGGCAGTGTGGGCAAGAAGGGTGGCACCAGCCCCAACGGGTGGAACAAGTTCATTCCACATGGCCCGACCATGCCCGGCGGTCACGACTCGTGGAACGAGTTGTTGTGGCCGAAGGAATTCCCGATGTCCACCAACGAGTTGTCGATCCTGCTTCCGCACTTCTTGATGGAGGGCCGCGGCAAAGTCGATACCTACTTCACTCGGGTCTACAACCCGGTCTGGACGAATCCGGACGGCTTCAGTTGGATCGAGGCGCTGTCTGATGAGGATCTCGTGGGCTGCCATGTGGCGATGACGCCAACCTGGAACGAGACCGCTGTCTGGGCGGACTACGTCCTGCCCTTCGGACACAGCACCGAGCGGCACGACACTCAGTCCTACGAGCAATACGCCGGAAAGTGGCTCGGCTTCCGCCAGCCTGTTCGTCGCGTTGCACTCGAAAAGATGGGCGAGAAGATCGGTGATACCCGCGACGCGAATCCGGGCGAAGTCTGGGAAGAAACCGAGTTCTGGATCGAACTTTCGTGGCGTATCGACCCTACGGGTGAACTCGGTATTCGTCAGTACTACGAAGCTCCGGGTCGCCCGGGTGAGAAGGTCACCGTCGACGATTACTACGGCTGGATCTTCGACAACCAGGTCCCCGGTCTCCCCGAGAAGGCAGAGAAGCTCGGGTTGACCCCGCTGGAGTACATGCGCAAGTACGGCGCCGTAGAGATTGCCAATGGCCTCTATCGGCAGGACGAGCGTCCGCTAACCGAGGCCGAACTCGAGGGTGCTGAGCCCGACGCCGAAGGTGTCCTGCGCAAGCCGGTCACCCCCGAGACGCAAAAGCCTCTCGTCGGAGAGCCGGGTGCGGTGGGTGTTCAACTCGAGGACGGATCGAAGGTGGCCGGGTGGCTGACCCCGTCACGTAAGTTGGAGCTCTTCTCGCCTTCGATGGATTCTTTCGGCTGGCGCGAGTACGCCACTCCCTGCTACATCACCTCGCATGTCTCGCATCACGAACTCGATGATTCGCAGGGTGAGATGGTGCTGGTTCCGACCTTCCGGCTGCCGACGCTCATCCACACTCGCTCGGGCAACGCCAAGTACCTGAACGAGATCTCGAACAAGCATCCGATGTGGATGAATCCGATCGATGCTCAGAAGTTGGGGATTGACACCGGAGACATGGTTCGCGTGAATACCGAGATCGGCTACTTCGTCGCCCGCATTTGGGCTACCGAAGGCATCCGTCCTGGTGTCAGCGCGCTGTCCCACCACATGGGTCGCTGGCGTACCACCGATGATGCCGGTAGCCGTTGGGTGACCGGCAAGGTGAACGTCGGCAAGCTCGATGATGGTCGCTGGCGGCTCCGGTACGTCGAGGGCATCAAGCCCTTCGTCAGCGAGGACGCTGACTCCACGCGCATCAACTGGGAGGACCCGGGCGTTCATCAAAACCTCGCTTTCGGTGTGCACCCGGATACCTGGTCTGGCATGCACTGCTGGCACCAGAAGGTCCGCATTGAGAAGGCCCACGAAGAGGACAAGTACGGAGATGTTGTCGTCGACACGAACAAGTCCCGTGAGGTTTACCGCGCGTGGATGGATAAGACGCGCCCCGGCCCCAACGCCGAGGGTCTGCGCCGTCCGCTGTTCATGATGCGCAACGTCATGCCACAGGTCCGCGCGTACTACACCGACAACCGTTTGCCGGACGACAACGCTTAGTACTGCACTTGCATCTGGCAGGCTGCGCGCATGCTAGGCGACGTTCTTTGGTCCCCATCGCCCGATTCGGGCGCAGCGATGCGCCGGTGGATCGAGGCCTCGGGTTCGAGCGACTTCGCTGAAGCTCACAGCGCGAGCGTGAGCGATCTCGACTCGTTCTGGTCATGGGCGTGGGACGAGTCAGGTGTGGTCGGCGAGTCCGGGGAGCGAGCATTCGAACCGGGCGCGGAATTCCTCGAGGCTCGTTTCTTCCCCCAGGCCAGGCTCAACGTCGTCGACACTCTTCTGGCGGGTCCTGAGGATGACGAAGTCCTGGTAGGGGTCGACGAGATCGGCAACCGTCGTTCCTGGACGCGAGGTCGGTTGCGCGCAGAGGTCGCATCCGTCGCTCACCGAATGCGAGATGTCGGGATCGAACCGGGTGACCGCGTTGCGGCGTGGGCTCCGAATGTTCCCGAGGTAGTCATTTGGGCCCTGGCTGCATTGTCGATTGGGGCGGTGGTGAGCACGGCGTCACCAGACTTCGCTCCCGCGGGTGTCCTCGATCGATTCGGTCAGGTGAACCCGAGGTTGCTGCTGGTCGGATCAACGTATACGTACGGTGGCCGCACTTTCGACATGCGGTCGTCTATTCCGGAAGTGCTTGCCGGGCTTGCTGACGTTAAGCGCGTTGTGGTGATCGGTGACGCCGGTGAGTACGACGCTTGGGCCACCTGGGCTTCCGGCAACGTTCCACTGGTGACGACGGCTCAGGACTTCGATCACCCGGGATTCATCCTGTTTTCCAGCGGCACCACAGGTGCGCCCAAGTGCATCGTGCACGGTGCGGCCGGTGTAATGATCAAGGATCTTGTTGAGCAGCGACTCCACCTCGACATACGCCCAGGCGATCGGGTCTGCTACTACACGACCGCCGGCTGGATGATGTGGAACTGGCTGGTGATGGTGCTCGGTACGGGAGCCACCGTGGTGCTCTTCGACGGCCAGCCGATGTTCCCGGAGACGGACCGGCTGTTGCGCTTGGCCGAGGACGAGCAGTTGACATTCCTCGGGGTGTCCGCAAAGTACATCGAATCCCTTCGGGAGAAGTCGGTGTCATCCGAGCCGGGAAGCCTCGCAGCACTGCGCACGATCGCCAGCACCGGATCGCCTCTGGCACCCGAATTGTTCGACTACGTCTACGAGCACATCGATGCGGGAGTGCACCTGGCATCGATCTCCGGTGGAACGGACATCTGTGGGTGTTTCGTGCTCGGCGTCCCGACTGATCCGGTTCGTCGCGGTGAGATTCAAGGACCCGCCTTGGGAATGAATGTTCAAGCATTCGACGAATCCGGCACGTCTGTCCCGGTTGGCACTCGCGGTGAACTGGTGTGCACAACTCCGTTCCCCTCGCGTCCGATCGGCTTTTGGGGTGATGACGGCACGCGTTTTCGCTCGTCCTACTTCGAACGTTTCCCCGATGTGTGGGCGCACGGCGATTTCATCTCA
>Ga0181581_10004757_pt1 | contig 10570 bp, 9 predicted proteins | sample 071ome_22_FD_132433 | JGI IMG/M metagenome (GOLD analysis project Ga0181581, IMG submission 132433) | Coastal salt marsh microbial communities from the Groves Creek Marsh, Skidaway Island, Georgia - 071404AT metaG (megahit assembly) | ecosystem: Environmental > Aquatic > Marine > Intertidal zone...
CGACGCGATCGGTTCGACGCGATCGAAAGGATAATAAAAACACTGCGGTGTTTACTTCGAGTCGCTTCGTTTCGATTGGACGATGATGTCGGCAAAGGATTGTTACACCGCGCGTGGAGTTGACGGTTGGAACCGCGGGCGCATCCAACCGACGCGTGGACGATCGACGACGACGGCACGGGGGACGACGACGGGTGGATCGACGGATGGGTTGGGGGTGAAGTGCGTGTCGAGGGGTGGGCGACGCGGAGTCGCCGCGCGGGCGATGGCGGAGGATGGGAAGACGTTGGAGAATAAGATGATGAATTCTGTTTCGAGGAGCAAATTGGACGACGCGGCGACTTTGTATTCGGATGGACGGGATGAAAGGATGAAGAAGACGATGCTATATACAGAGGAGGAGACGAATGGGTTTTCATCGTCGCCGTCGTCTCGGGGTGACTGTGGGGGAGAATCTAATAGTTTGGAACTCATCGGTCAACCCGGGCGGTGTGTGGTGACGTTTCGAGTTCGAAAGCGAACAAAGTTTGGACAACGGGTGGTTCTGTGTGGATCCATCCCAGAACTCGGGCGGTGGCAAGTCATCGGTGGATCAGTGAGATGTACGTCGGAGGGTGATCACTGGTGGAGCGCGTCAGTGTGCGTGGATGTGCCGCCGAGTAAGATTCTGGGAGATATGAGCACTGTGTGCGAGTATAATTTTGCAATCATTGACGACGGAGCGGATCCGAGCGGGGCGATGTATTCGTGGAGAAGTGGAACGAGTTCGCTTAAACTGCCGTCTTACGCGTTCGATGCGACCGTGATGGATATCTGGCAAGACGATCAGCGCGAGTACTCGTCGTTGATGGATGTTTTGTCTCGGAGGATGAACGAACCGGCGTTAACGCAAGTGACGCGTTACCACTCTGGCGGGGCGAGCAAGTCGCTCAAGGCGAGAGATACGCGCGAAAACGTGAAGTGTGAGATATGGTTTCCGAGTGATGACCGCGCAGTTGTGGTCGAAAACGGATCCATCGTCGAGATATTGGATAACTCGCCGTCAGATGAGTATGGGAGCGACGGCTTACGCGTCGGCGACGTGTATCTCGGCGTCGTCGTGGGCGAGGTGCCAAACATGAAATCGCTCATCGTGAGCGTCGATTCCGAAGTGCATAACTCGAAGCGAAAGGATCGTAGCTCTAGCAAGAAAGTGTTAGTGCGCGATGCCCTCTCTTCACCTGCGGCTTGGTGGAGAACTAACGCGCCGACAGTGGCAAATGCCAACGAAGCTGATGATGCGGATGACGACGGCATGATGGAGCTGTTCCGAGAGGTGAGAAACAGCAATCAGACGATGCACGAGCGATTGACCAAGGCGGGTAAACAAGCATACAGTATGTACAGCGTCGGAGATGCGCTTCTCGTTGAAGTTGTGCGCGGGCGAACAGAATACAAGGGTGCCGTTGCCACGGCGGAACCGAGTCTCACTGGCCGTTACACTGTGCTCAAAGGAACGGCGTCTGGAGTATCTGCGCACAGTAGTAAGAAGCTGAGTGTCGTCAATCGCGATGAACTAAGCGAGCTCGGTCGTGGCTTGCTCAAGGCGAACTATTCGGGCGTTCGCGCGCCGGAAGGCGCTAATTTTCATGGCGGAGGTGCGCATCTCATTATGCGAACGGCTTGTTTGAACGCACCTCTTGAGGCGTTAAATACCGAAGTCAAGGCGTTGAGTGCGCAGTGGTCTTCAGTTTTACAGCGTGCTATGAAGTCCATCAACAAGCAGCGCGCAGCATCGAAGCCGATCCGCCCCCGTTTGCTTTGGCGAGACAGTAACGATTTCAAGGGAATGATCCTCCGTGAGCTGTGCTCCCTCAACATCTCTGGAGTTGTCGTGCGCGATCAAGAAATGCTCGTCAAGATGGTTAAGAGCGTGTCACACTTGCGCGAAGGCGACGATAACATCAACACCATTGTTCGCCTTGGTTCACAACAGCGTCTGAAGAAACTGATGGATATCACATTCAGCGAACGCGTTCCCATCCCGCATACAACATCGGCTGAGTTGGTCATCGAGTCTACCGAAGCACTCACAGCCATTGACGTCAACACCGGCTCCAGCCGACTCAGTGTTGCTGAAATTAACGTCATGGCGGCGCGCACTGCGGCAGCAGAACTGCGTCGTCGGAACATCTCTGGTATCATAGTAATCGATTTCGTGAATGTATCAGATCCACAAATACGAGATCGAGTGTATAGACAAATCGAGGCAGAGTTTGCGGACGCCGCCGCGAGAGACCGAGCGAAGGTGTCGTTCACACCGATATCTTTCGTTGGGTTGATGGAAATCACGCGCGAGCACATGGCGTACGGGCCTGTATTAGAAACTAGCGACAAGAAGATTAAAAACGACAAGTCATCGGCGTCGAAATGGCTTGAACGGCGGACTCGTTGAATGTTGCGTGTGACTACATTTGTATTCAATATTCACCAAAAGGAAAAACTAAAGAAATCTAGTTCGTGTCGAAACCGGTGATCGTTTCAACAATAGTTTCCGGGGTGAGCGTCGCCGCATCCAGGATGAGTGTGCGACCGCACCTCAACGCCTTACGTTCACACTCGGAGCGAGCATCCCCATCTTCAATCTTCTCTAGATCAGCGACGTGTGCGATACCTACGATGCGCCGAATCATCTTCGCCCCTGCAAATCCAAGGCTATCCGCCCAAATCTTCCGCATGAATGCACTTTGATGCGCCTTCAGAGCCGCCTGTCCATCCTTCACGCCCTCGCCAAAAAGCATCGCCGGCGACAACCCACCGGTGTCGTTGCGCACGCCTTGCTCATCCCACTGTTCCAAGAATCGTCGTTCGAAAGTCTGCCACGTTTGCGTGAAAGTCTCAAGAAGCCATGCGCGTTGGCTTTCACGAGCTTCACCCTTGCATTTCGCCAATCCTTGCTGAGAGTAGTAGGCAAGCAAAATATTGGCCAAGAAAGCGCCAATGTCGAAACCCATTGGTCCATAAAAGGCAAACTCGTGGTCAATCGCGAACGTGGTGCTCTCAGTGCACATCAACGATCCGGTGTGGAGATCTCCATGCAGCAACGCTTGCGCTTCCGTCATAAACTTTTCCTTCAACGCATTGATGGCATGCTTGAGTTCTGCGTCCGATTGAATTTCAGCGACAATATCATCGAGTTGCGGCGTTGTCCAATGGTTATTGTCCGCCTTTCCGTAAGGTTCAGTGAAAATCACTTGCTCGGTGAGTTCACACATATCTTCATTCTGACCAAATGCTTGACGTGCGCGGCGCAACTCTGCGCCGCCGAGCGATAACGCGGAAGACTTGTAAAGTGTCGTGGCGAGATACTCACCCACGTGCGCAGCCAATTTGGGATACACCTTGCCCTCGATGATTCCACCGCGCAAGATGATATGCGGCGGCTCGAGGTACCGCATGACAATAGTCGCCATAGTGGGATCGTACACGTACACTTCTGGAACGTGTTCCGGGCAAAACTTGTGCGCTTGAATGAGAGCTTCGGCTTCATATCTCACTCGTTCTTGCGTCAATGGCCAACTCTCGCCGACGCATCGAACGAAAGGCAAACCTTGCTTGACAATGACAGTCTTGTCCGGAGACGCACCAGTCACGATGTATACAAAGTTAATGTTACCATCACCGATTTCTTTCGCAGACCAAGAAGCTCTCGTCGCTACCCCACCGAGAACACTGGCGACATTCTCCTTGGACACGGCATAATCGAGCACCGTTTCGCAGTCGAGCGCAATGAAGCCTGGAGGGCCACTCGCCTTTTTCTGTTCGACAGAACCACCCTTGACGTTCGCAACGAAAGTATCCACAGGGAAGATGCCTTGAACATTCTTTTCGATGACACCGTGCTCGGTGATCACACCAGAGAGAAGCGCAGCCGGAGTGACGTCAAAAGACGGATTCCACACATCAATTCCTTCAGCAGCGATGCGCTTGCCGAGAGAATGCGTAACTTCCGTGCCTGGTCTTTCTTCGATGTGAATATCCGCACCAGTGGCGGTAGCTGGATCGAGCGTAGTTACCGGCGCTGCGGTGAACATCGGCACTCCATGATGTTTTGCATTCACTGCAAGGGAATATGTGCCGATTTTGTTTGCAAAGTCACCGTTTGCGGCGATTCTATCCGCACCGACAACGATGGCGTCCACGTCTCCTCGAGCCATGAGAGCCGCAGCCATGTTATCACAAATCAAAGTTCCTGGAATTTTCTCGTACACGAGTTCGTACGCCGTCAATCTGGATCCTTGATTGTACGGACGCGTCTCGAGGCAGTATGCGCGCTTGAGCCGTCCAGTTTCATGCAGCGCGCGAATCACACCCAACGCCGTACCGTAACCCGCAGTCGCGAGCGAACCAGTGTTACAGCACGTCATCACGGTGATTTGTTCTCCATCCTTCGCGTTGACCGATCTCAACAAAGCCTCCGCGCCGTGTCGGCCGATAGCCTTGCACGATTCCACATCCTCCGCCATCATCGCCTCGCACGCGTTGACGAGCGTTTCCACCGCCGTCGACGCGTCGACGCCCTCCGCCTTTAATGCGCCCGCCAACGTCTTGATCCGACTACGCGCTTCACCGAGATTCACCGCCGTCGGTCTCGACGTAAACATGTGGTCGAAGCGCTCGCTCGCAAACGCTTCCACATCCTCCACCGTCGCAAACGTCCCGCGCTTCGCGTCGAGTTCCACCGCCAATGCTAACGCCGCCGCGATGGCAATCGCCGGCGCACCTCTGACGTTCATCTCCTTGATTGCCGTCCACGCGTCATCGCACGTCGGGACGTCGATGTACTTGGTCTCCGTCGGCAGAGCCAACTGGTCGAGAAGCGCGAGCGAACCTCGCGCGTACTTGATCGCTTCCAGCGTCGCCATGTCGGCGGGCGTCGGCCGCTTGTTCGTTCGTTCGTCGGCGTGTCCCCGCGTTCGTTCGGCGCGGGTCGGCAGAGCTCAACCGCTCGCGGGGCGGGCGTTCGCGTCGATGAATGTCGGCTCCTTCTGTCGTTGTTGCGTACGCATCTATCTAATCCAGACGCTCCACAGTGGAGCCTCCACTCGACGCCGGAAAACGTCGGAAGACCGACGTGGATGGGTCTGTGCGTGTCGACGCACACGGTGGAGCACGAACTCGCGCGGGAGGAGGATTTAGAGCTCGCGCGAAGGCGAAAACAGCTCGAAACGTCGCTGGAGAAACAAAATGGTAAACTCATCTTGCACGGACTGTTGGCCAAGTGCGACGCGGTGAATAGGAACGGACGGGTATACCCGAAACCGGTGCTTCAGAGAGAAGTAGCGGCGTACGAATCGAGTCGCGTTCGGTGCGGAGAGGCGTACGGGCGGCTTGAACATCCGGGTTTGGATGAGTTTAGAGTCGTCGACGCCGGTTTGGCTTCGCACCGCGTGTCACACATGTATTGGACGAGCGGTGGGTTGTACGGATACGTCGAGGTGTTGGACGACACGGAAGAGGGACGAGCGGTGAGAAAAATATATGCAGACGGTGGATTGGTTGGCGCCTCGACGAGAAGTTGGAGTTCATTGGAGAAACGCGAAGATGGTAGAATGTACGTGGATGACGACATGGAACTACTGGCGTTCGATTTGGTGCGTGATCCGGCGACGTACAGCTTGAATTCGTTCGCTCTGATGACACCAGTCGTCACGCCGTATGAATCACCTTTTCCGAGCGAGGCTTGAGCTTAGAGAATAGCTAGCACTAATGTAGATTATTTGTACAACTGTCGTCACAGTTTGCTAAATACTGGTTCGCGTTTCTCGAAACGCGCCTTGACCGCTTCTTTGAGATCATCACTCATTAACATCGCCGCGTTGTGCGTCGCGACGTAATCCAACCCGCGCTCTACGTCCGGCTCGGATCGCATTTTGAGCAGGATTCTTTTTGTCCCTCGAAGAGCCAGTGGCGATTTTTTCGCCAACGCCGTCGCAAGCTCCATCCCGCGCCCATACGCGTCATCGCAAACCTCCGTCACGAGCCCGATTCGTATCGCTTCTTCGTCTCCAAACTCCCGAGCGGTGAGCGCGAGCTCCATCGCTCGCCCGTGACCGACGATTGGCGTCAACCTTTGCAACGTTCCGACATCGGCGGTTATTCCCAAGTCAACCTCCTTCACGCAAAATCGCACCCCTCTCTGCGCGATCCGCACGTCACACGCCGTAATCATATCAATCCCAGCGCCGTAACACGCCCCTTGAACGCACGCAATCACCGGCGCCTCAATCCTCTCCAGCAAACTAAAGACATCCTGCAAAGACTTGATGTGCACTCGCAACCGTTCTCGCGCTCTCCCCGGACACCCCGACCCGTTCCCATTCTCGCCGTTCCCGCCGTTTCCGCCGCTCCCGAGCGTTGACGTCAGCGTCTTCACATCACTCACATCGATCCCGGTGCAAAAATTCTTCCCATTCGCCCGCAGCACGACGCACAGCGGTCGTCTCTCGATGCAAAATTGAAAACACTCGCGCAAGTCGTTCCACATGCCCCCATCCAACGCGTTCGATCGCGTCGGGCGATTCAGCGTGACGAGCGCGACGTCCCCGCGAGTTTCCACCGCGCACGTTTCTCGCTCCATCGCGACGTTCGAGCGTCGTGCCGAACTTTGACGCGTCGGTTGATTGTTTTGTTTGATTACGTCGACACGCGTTTCGTCAGAATTCAGCGCGTGCACCGCGATGATGACGACGGCGCTACGACCGATGGCCCCGCCGTCTCGAGGCGTGTTGCGCGCGCGTTTTGCAAAGGACGTCGCGTCGCGGTCGAAGAGAGCGACGACGACGACGACGCGCGCCGGTTTCTTTGAAACTTTTGATGGGGACTCTGTGCGAGCGGTGAAAGATGGTATGGAACAGGCTAAAAAGTTCCGTAGCGCCGAGTGCGGAACAGAACATGTGCTCTTGGCGCTGACGCGATTGAGGGACCGGACGTCCAAGGCGTTGCACAAGTGTGGGGCGACGGAGGACGCGGTGCGGAAGGCGTTGGGAGATGCCGCGGGGGTGAGCGAGTTGGAAATGATGAACCCGTTCGCAAAGGCGAGCGTGGAAGGATTATTACCGCTGAGCGAGGATTTGAAGAGGTGTTTTGAAAAGGCGAGTGGAAGCGCGAGCGAAGTGACGAGCAAAGAGTTGGCGTTGGCGATGGTTGATGATCAGACGTGCGGAGCGTATGCGACGCTCAAGACGCTTGACGTGGATTTTAAGCTGCTTCGAAACGAAATTACCGGTGCGAACGAGCGGGAACTCGTGGGCGCGGGGAAGAAGAGTAGGAAGACGAAAAAGCAAACCTTGGCGGAGTGTTCGATCGATCTCACGGCGGAGGCGCGGGCGGGTAGATTGGATCCAGTGTTGGGACGGGACGAAGAGGTGACGCGAGTCATGCGAATTCTCGTTCGTCGTCGCAAGTCCAATCCCTGCCTCGTCGGGGAGCCTGGCGTCGGTAAAACCGCCATTGCCGAAGGTTTAGCGATGATGATTGCCAAGGGTGAGGTGCCGGAAAGCTTGAAGGAAAAACGTGTCGTGAGTTTGCAGTTGGGATTGTTGCTCGCCGACACCAAGTACCGAGGAGAATTTGAGGAGAAGATGAAGAATGTCATGGAGGAAGTCAAACAAGCGGGCGACATCATTCTCTTTGTGGATGAAATTCACATGCTCGTCGGAGCGGGCGGTACCGGCGAGGATGGTGGGATGGATGCGGGCAATTTGATGAAGCCTGCCCTCGCGAGAGGCGAACTCCAGTGCATCGGTGCCACGACAATCGATGAGTACAGAAAGCACATCGAGAAGGATGCCGCCCTCGAACGGAGATTTCAGCCCGTTCGCGTCGTTGAGCCATCGCCTGAACAATCCTTAACCATTTTGCGGGGGCTCAAGGAGACGTATCAAGAGCATCACGGTGTGACGTTTACGGATGAGGCTCTCTGCGCCGCGGTGGCTTTGTCCACGCGGTACATCAACGATAGATTTTTGCCAGATAAGGCGATCGATGTCATCGATGAAGCCGGGGCTCTGGTGCAGCTGCTCCCGGGAGACGGCAACCTTGTGGACGAGACGCACGTCACGGAAGTCGTCGCGCAGTGGACTGGTGTGCCGGTGCAGCAACTCAGTGCCGACGAGTCTCTCTGTCTGATGAACTTTGAAGCCGAACTCGGCAAGCGCGTCATCGGACAATCGGAAGCTGTTCGATCCATCTCCCAAGCCATTCGGCGGGCGCGTGCTGGATTAGCCGACGCGTCAAAGCCGGTTGCTAGTATCATTTTCAGTGGTCCGACCGGTGTGGGTAAGACAGAACTCGCCAAAGCAGTGGCGGAGACGTATTTCGGCGCGGAGAAGTCAATGGTGCGGATTGACATGAGCGAGTACATGGAATCGCATTCCGTGAGCCGGCTGATCGGACCCCCGCCGGGTTACATCGGTTTTGGTGAGGGAGGTCAGCTCACGGAGGCTGTGAGGACGAATCCGCACTCCCTCGTATTGCTCGATGAAATCGAAAAGGCGCATCCAGACGTGTTTAACATTTTGCTCCAAGTGCTTGAGGACGGACGCTTGACGGATAGCAAGGGTAGAACTGTGGATTTCACGAACGCCATGCTCGTCATGACGAGTAATATAGGAAGCAGAGAGATTTTAGAATCCATGAATGGCGGTGGAGACGAGGCTGAGAAATATAAAACGCTGCAACGTCAGGTGAAGAGAGAGTTGGGCAAGGAGTACCGACCAGAGTTCTTAAACAGGTTGGATGAAATCATCGTCTTTAGACCGCTCGAAAAGACTGAAGTGAGCTCCATCGCCGATCTTATGCTCCAATCCGTCTGTAAGCGGGCTTTAGACAAAGGAATCACGCTCGAATTCAAGCCCGAATTCAAGGGTCTGCTCTATGCGAATGGCTTCTCTCCGAGATTTGGCGCGCGGCCGATGCGGCGTTGCGTTCGCGGCATGCTCGAGAACAACTTGGCTGAGTGCATGCTCGATGGATTCGCTTCTTCTGGCGACACAATAAGCTTTACTTACAACCAGGGAAGCGATCTCATCGCCGTCACCACCTCGAGTGACGGGAGCACGCGCACCTTTCCTGTTGAGTTTGCGTCTGGCATCGAAGACGCGTCGCCAGAGGACGAATTCCCCGCCTTTGTCGGCGACGACAATGACTCGATCGCACCCCCCTCGCAGGCTTTCGTCTAAGGCGACACCTAAACCCCAAAACATTTGAACTATTTAATTATATTTTCACTAGTCAATCTTCACGCCTTTCTCTCTCCCCCTATTTCTCTATTCGAGCGGCGATATTCCGCAGAAAGTCGCGGAGGCCATCTTATACCCCCTTACTTCTCCTCGCGCGAAACACATGGGACGACGACGCAGCGCGCCGCCACCGCGCTCAGCCGGCAGAGGCATGGCTCCTCCGCCATCTCGCCAACACCAATCTCACGGCCCCTCCCTCGTCGGCGGACTCGCGTCGATGATTTACCAAGGCTTTGGTTGGGGCGTCGGGTCTTCGCTCGGTCGAGCGGCAACGTCGGCGATGCTCGGCGGTTCGGGGTACGCCACCGAAGCCGCACCGACGACCGCATCCGCTACCACCGCGCCGGAAGCCGGATCTCCGGCGGGTGCGTGCGCGAACGCCGCCAAGGCTTTCGGGGAGTGCGTCTCGAGACACGCCGACGACGTCGGGCGGTGCCAAGCGTACGCAGACTTGCTCACGAGTTGCAAACGCGGCGAGCTCGCATAGAAGACGATTAGATTTCACACGCGCGTGCATGTATGTAAAACAAACGATGAGACAACGATGAATTCGTCGTCTAACGCACGCACGGGCGACGATGACTGTCTAAAACACTTCCAAACTAAGATTACAAACACGCGAGCCGAGAAAACCAAAGAGCGTTCTCACTTGGGCGTGACCTCGGTGATCACTACAAAGAGGAGGAAAAACCGCCGCGCAATCGCGAAACCGTCAGTCGCGGGTTCAAATTTGAAAAAGAACGTCATCATTTCGTAAACACGCGCGCATCAGGGCGTTCAAACCCGCTTTACGCGCGCTCGAGTCGCGCAAAAGCCAAATTAAGCCCTAAGCGCTTTCTCGCGAGTCGCTCGCTTTGGGAAACGACAACGAACACGTACCAGACTCGCCCGGTTTGCCCTTGGCGTACTTGGTCATCTTGTAGTACACCGTCTCGCGCGCTTTCGCCTATCCATCGATTCGCACACGAAGCGCCGTCGTCAGTCTTTCCACCCGCGTTCGGATCAAAGCGATTTTCAGTGAGTCGTTCGAGCGCGATCCCGTTCAACGACGAGTCCTCGTCAACCCACCTGGCTCAGGAACGGTTCCTTGAGGCTTTGACGCACAACCTCGGCGCAGGCGTTGGCGTACTTGAGGTACGACATGCCCGCGATGCGCCAGTACGCAGTAGCGGCGACGTTCGAAGACATGAGTGGTTCGTTCGAGTGTTCGGTTCTGACGCCCGCGACTGTGCACGCCAAGTTGGTCGCGAGTGCAATGGGGGGAGAACGATTTGACGGTTTGTGACTCG
>Ga0181581_10004760_pt1 | contig 10568 bp, 3 predicted proteins | sample 071ome_22_FD_132433 | JGI IMG/M metagenome (GOLD analysis project Ga0181581, IMG submission 132433) | Coastal salt marsh microbial communities from the Groves Creek Marsh, Skidaway Island, Georgia - 071404AT metaG (megahit assembly) | ecosystem: Environmental > Aquatic > Marine > Intertidal zone...
AGATTATGTAGGATATATTCCAAATGATTTGGGTTATACTGTATTAGTAGGTGATGACGGAAGCTCAGTACTGGACTTAGAAAAGTTGTATAATTTTGGAACAGTATATGACGTGTCAAAAGATGGCGAAGTTCTTGTTGCAACCATAAGTTATACATACGAGCCTAATGTTATTACCATTTATAGAAATTTAGGCGGAAGATATGTATGGGATCAAAATATTATTGCACCAAACACAGAATCTGGTTTTGGTGATAGCGTATCAATAAATCATGATGGAACAGTAATTATTGTTGGAGTACCATTAGATGATAGTGTGGATCACGATCAAGGTGAAGTATATGTTTATACCCAAGTAGATGGTAAGTTTGAGTTACAACAAATAATAAACAGTCCAGCTGACGAAGCATTAGAAATGTTTGGAACTTCTGTTGTTATTGATAATAAACATATAGCAATAGCAGCAAAAAATGGAGACTATGAGACACCAACAACATTTGATGGCGGAGAAACTCAATTTGATTTAGGATTTACAAAGTATGGCTATGTGAGAAAAGATAGAGGCATAGTTTATGTTTATGAGAAATATGCTAATGAATACATATATGGAGATTATGTTCATTACACTCCAATGAAAGAGGGTTTGGAATATGATAACATTGGGTTTGGCTCAACTATGTTATTTAATAATAATCATATATATGTAGGAATGCCAGAAGTTAAAAGAACTGACTATTCTAATGGCGGAGTTGCTGAATATTATAAAACAAATGATTATTATAAAGTAATAAGATCACCAAAAGAAACTGTAGATGTTGATAGAATTAAACGAGTTATATTATATAATGTAAAAACTCATAGGATTATAAAATATTTAGATTACATTGATCCACTTCAAGGAAAGATTCCTGGCGTAGCAGATGAAAATATTAGTTATAAGCTATACTATGATCCAGCAGTTTATAATCATCGTACTGATGACAAGTATATTGTAACTTACGATAAAGCATCTAGCTGGGGTAAAGAAAATGTTGGTAAGCTATGGTGGGATTTAAACAATGCTAGATATTTTTATCCTTATCAAGAAGATATTACTACTAGTACAAATTATTGGAGCAAAACATTTGAATCAAATTCAATAGATATTTATGAGTGGGTTGAATCTGATATAATTCCTTCAGAATGGGATAAGCGAGCTGATACATTAGAAGGAATTGCTAATGATATATCTGGACTATCAAGATATGGTGATAGCAATTATGTTATAGATACAATATATGATAGTATAGCGCAACGATTTATATCCAAATATTATTTTTGGGTAAAGGATAAAAGAACTATTCCTCCCGTAGAAGGTAGGACTATGCAATCGTATGATGTATCTCAACTTATAGAAAATCCAGTAGGATCAGAATATCCGTTTGTTTCTATGATAGCGCCAGATGAATTTGCAGTTTATAATGCGCATCAATATTTAGAATCTAATAACGTAGCTATTAGTTTCCAATACTGGACTATTGATGATCAAAGAATTAATACTCATAATGAGTATCAAATTTTATCTGAGAATTTAGCTATTAGTGTTCCAAGACGAGACATTGAAATGAAATGGATTGACTCGTTAGTTGGCTATGATAAGTTTGGAAGAGCTGTTCCAGATCCTACGTTAGACCCAAAGTATCGTTATGGCACATTGAATGAACCACGGCAAGGATGGTTTGTCAATAGAATTGAAGCATTGAAGCAATATGTTGAACGAGTCAACTATGTGCTAAAACAACATTTGATAGTAGATAGTAAATCTTTAGCTAGGTTACAAGAATCAGAATCTTATCCTTCAGAACTAACAAATTTATATGATATAAAGTTAGATTTGCATGATGACTTAGAACAATATGGAGTATCACGATTAGCTCAAGCTAAAGTTAAGCTAGAAATTATAGAAGGTGAAATTGTTTCAGTTCTTATTATAGAACCAGGCAGAGGATATATAACTTCTCCTACTTATGTAATACCTGGCAAAGGTGAAGGTGCTGAGATTGAGTTTAAGTTGAATACAGTTGGATCTTTAGTAGGATATACAATACATAGCGGTGGTAAAAATTATCCTGATACTGCAACAATGGAAATAAGAAAATTTACGGCTTTAGTAGTAAGTGACGAAACTATTGAAGGTAAGTGGGCAATGTACGAAAGAGATAAAACTGCTAATTCTTGGAAACGGGTAAGAAGCCAAGGATTTAATGTCAATCGTTTTTGGAAATATATTGATTGGTATGCTAAAGGATATAATGAATATACGAACACAACTCATTTGGTAGAATATAGCTACCAACTGCCAACAGTAAGAGATGAAATTGGAGAAACAGTTAAGATTAATAATGTTGGCTCAGGTGGCTGGTTGTTATTAAAGAAAATTAATAATGAAGAAGGCGTAGATTATACAATAAATTATGAAACTATTGGACGACAAAATGGAACTATAGAACTTGATGCTAAATTATATGATCCATTCGCTGGATTAGTGAATTTTGATATTATTAACTATGACACAAACTTTTACGATGGATTGCCAAGCACAGAGATTCGATATATAGCACAGGCAATAAAAGAAGATATTTTCATTGACGATTTAGCAGTAGAATATAATAAATTATTTTTTGCAGCGATACGCTATGTACTAACAGAAAGTTCAAACGTTGATTGGCTCTTTAAGACATCATTTATTAGAGCAAAACATAATGTTGGTGAACTGAGAGAAGATATTACGTTCAATAACGATAATTTGGCGAGCTATCAAGATTATATTAATGAAGTAAAAGCATTCAAAGCAAAAGTTAGAGAATATATTTCATCATATGAAAAAACAGATAATACTAGCAGTAGGATAACAGATTTTGACTTACCGCCATATTATGATTATGCCATTAATAAAATTGTTCCTCATACAATAAAATCATGGGATGACAGGCTTATTGGCGCAGAACAAATTGACTCATATCCAAATTTGAGTTGGTATGAAAATAGCTCATATGTTATTACTGAAGCTCGTATCATAAATCCAGGTAGAGGATATCAAAGTCCACCACAAATTGTATTGACTGGAGGTGGTGGTAGCGGTGCTGAATTAAAGACACATCTAGGAGCAAATTGAATAGTAAGACAAATTGATGTCATCAATGAAGGAAAAGGTTATTATTCACTTCCTATGATTACAGTAAATGGATCATTAGAAGAAGATGGAGAACCATTGGTGATGAGTGTTACTATTGGAAGAGCTCTTACTCGTAGCACTAAAACTCAAATGAAGTTCGATAGGGTTACTGGAAAATTTATTATTACAGAACTTGAAGAACACGAAGAGCTAATATCTTCAGGATCTCAATACCAGTTTAATTTGATTTGGCCCATGAACCTGCAGAGAGGTAAAACTACAGTCAAAATTAATGATTTAGATTTGCTCGCAAGTGAATTTAGATATCAAAATGTTTTAGATACATCAAAAGGGTATGATAGATATCATGGACAAATAATTTTAACACATCCACCTGCAAAATATACAAAGATTCATATAGAATATATTAAAGATCCTGCTTTACTTACAGCAGCAGATAGAATTAATCTATATTACGATCCAGAGATTGGACAATTTGGTAAAGATTTGTCACAGCTAATGGATGGCGTAGATTACGGTGGAGTTGAAGTTCGTTCATTTGATTTTGGAAACAAAGTAGGGTGGGATACAGAAAATTGGTATGAAACTGCTTATGATTCATATGATTTGACATTTATGGATCAGTCTATGACAGTATTACCAAAACTACATTATATGCCTACATTAGGTTATAGAGTTTATATCAATTGGGATAAAGTAGCAAAGCAATTATCCGATTTTAGTTTTGGAACTAGAAAAGCTTCATTGTATCTTAATGATGACATTGCTGAAAAAATAAAAGGGCAGAATCAGCAAGTTGCAGGAGATATACTAAACTCAGTCCAAACAAGATTTATAAAAATATTCTCTGAAAATAAAGTTGGACAAAAAGTAGATTATGAATCACCTGCGTCTATATTGAATATTAGTAATGATCCTGCTAATGGGATTAATGTACAGAGCGCACAAATATTCCAAGAGTATGCGGTTAGAGAATTAGACAATCCTGTGTATATTGATAATATAAAAAATGATATATTACCAAAATTTGATACTCTGACTGTAGAGGAAATTGATGAGCTTATCATTGAAAATGTAATTGAAAAAGTTGAGTTCAAAACTACTACTGAATTAGAATCAAATGAAACATATAATTTTTATCATAATGGTAAAAGATTAGATGATGCTGCATTTGGATCAGGTAATGAAACTAATCCAAATGCAGTTATGACTTCAATTATTGGTAGCGGAGATCATTTCTCAGTATTACTAGAAGATGTTGCTCCGGACTTTGTTGAAGGCGATGTGTTTACACTACGCAAACCGTCATCAGATGGAAGCTTCTTACCAAGTGATATTGATTATGATACACTGTTATCAGGTGGGGCGTTAGATTACTCAAATGCTAGAGGTATTGCTGCTGATGATATAGTAGTGGATGGCGATAATTTTGTTACGCCTATGACATCCAAAGGACCAGAAGAGCAAGTGCCAGGACATTTAGTAGATACATTAGATATAACAGTGTTTGAACGCCCAACGCCAGGCGTTAGCACAATTACCAGTCGTAATTTTGTAACGGATGGAATTAATAAAATATATCCAATTGGAGTTGCTCCTCTTACTGAACATTCATTATTAGTAAAGGTAGATGGCAAGCTAAAGAAAGTAAAAACGGATTATAGAATAAATTCACAGGATCAAACCATTGAGTTTGTGAGAAAGCCTAGGGCAGGACGTAAGGTTCATCTTATTACATTAGATTATAGTGGAACTGATATATTAGATGTTGATACTATTATAGCAGATGGTATTGAGACAAGTTTCTATATCAATGTAAGATGGTCCACTGAATTATCAGGACAGGTAACAGTCAATGCTGAACATCAAGATTATGTTTTAGCACAGTCAAATGATTCAAGTTATCCAACCCCAGATAATGTTCTAATACAGTTCGCAACACCGCCACCTAAAGATGCTGTTATACGATATGCGATATTCAAAGGAGACGAAGGAAAATATAGTACAGTAACTGTAGATACATTTACAGCAGATGGATCATCAAATCAATATTTCTTATCTCAAATACCAGCACAGCAAGAGCCAACAGAATGGTATACTATGGTGCTATTGAATGGTGATTTATTAAATCCAGGTTATGTTGAGACTATTACACTTACAGATGCCAGAGAGTATAGACTAAAGCTATATCAAGTTCCTCTTTCATCAGTAGATGTAAAACAAATTAGAGTATTCTTAAATGATAATGAACTAGAGAATATTAAGCAATGGAGATATTCTTCTTTAGATGAGATTAACCCATTACTACATGCGGATCAGCAAGCAGGTAGTTTGATAACATTAGAACGTGGTGTAGGACAGCCAGGTGATATAATGAAAGTATATATTACAGGGCAAGAGTATCACACGAAGAGTCCTGTAGCCTCAGGAGGAGATTATCGGTATGGATATTTTGATTTACAAGGCAATTTTGTAAAAACACCTGGCTTGCTTCATATAAACAAGCCTCATAATGACGGAGACGAAATTGTAGTATACCAATTTAGTAATCATGACTCGCAAGGTATTGATTGGCAGTCCTATGATATTGAAGAACGGACAGCTTTAAGACAGGGTTATGTTGAGCAATCGGCTATATTTTTAGTGCCTCACCCAACGGCAGATATTGTACTAGATTTTGAACTTCTATATGGTGAGTTATATGGTATAACGTTGAATGATATAAGAATAGATGATATTAACTATGGGACAAATGAACCAGTAACAAATCCTTTTGCTAAAATTAAGCCAATAGAAGGAAATGGAACTAATATACTACATTTGCCAGATATTGGACCATTCCTAAAAGAAAACGATTATATTAGAATTGAGAAAATAGGAGCAGAACTTATACATGATGAAAGCTCAAAGGATTGGTATGAATTTAGACAATTACAAAATGGATTTGTTCCGCTAAACAAAAAAGCTATTGAGGCATATTATGTATGGGTAGCAGTAAATGGAAAACTACTAGCATCGAGTGTTGATTATCACTTGACAAGTGACAAAAAATATGTAAAAATATTACAGCCTATCCTACCTGGCGATAACATACAAACGATCCACTTTAGTAATCGTCCGCAGTCAGGAAAGTTAGGTTGGCGACAGTTTAAGGATGTTTTGAATAGAACACATTATTCAATCATTGATGGAACAAAAAATATCACCTTAGCACAAGACTTGCATTGGAATCATAAGACTATTGAGCTAGAAGATGCTACACATTTGCCTGATCCAGGTAAAGGAGCAAAAAATCCAGGAGTAGTGTTTATTAATAAAGAGCGAGTTGAATATTTTGAGAAAGTAAATAATAGACTACAACAATTGCGAAGAGGAACATTAGGAACTGGAGTTAGTTCAGTTGTTAAGGCAGGGACTGAAATATATAATGGGTCCGTAACTATGTTGCTACCATACAAAGATGAGACTGTTACATTGACACATATTGGCGATGGCGAATCTAACGAGTTTTATTTAGATTTTACCCCTAACAGCGTCAATGAATTTGAAGTATATGTAGCAGGACGACGATTGCGTAAAACGCCTTTAGAATCATATCAGTTACATACAGAACTTAGAGAAAAATATGCAACCGATGGGCAAGAAGAAGCACAAGATTCGCCAGAAGGTGATGTAACATTACCGCCAGAGTTTACGGTGGACGGAAATACACTTGTATTATTAGAAGCTCCGGCCAACAAACAAATAATCCATGTCATACGAAGACAAGGTGCACCTTGGACTGAAGAAGGTAAAGCACTGGGTGAAAGTGAAACACTAATTGCTAGAATGATCAAGTCAGCACAGGTGGATCTTCCTAGATAAATAGAATAACAGGATAAAAATAATATGAAAGACAATAGTGGAATATTGGTTGAAGGATATATTAAAATTTATGATCCAGAGACTGAGCAAGTATTTATAGATAAAAGAAATGCTATTCATTATGAAAATATGAGTGTAGCACTTGCCCAAAGTTTAAGTAATGCCGGATCAGGGTTTATATATTCTATGAGTTTTGGTAATGGAGGAACAAGCGTTGATCCAACAGGAATTATTACATACCTTACTCCAAATTCTACAGGAGTTAATGCGTCTCTTTACAACGAAACTTACTCAAAGGTAGTAGATGATCGAAGTATCAATAATTCAGATCCGTATAGAAATAAAACTGAAGTAAGACATGTTAGTGGTACAAATTATACAGATGTGCTTACGACTTGTTTGTTAGATTACGGCGAGCCTGCAGGGCAAGATGCGTTCGATACAGCATCAGATAATAATAACTTATTTGTATTTGATGAGTTAGGATTACGAAGTTGGAACCCAGATGGACAAGGATTACTTATTACTCATGTATTATTCCACCCAGTTCAAAAAAGCCTCAACAGACTTATCCAAATTGATTATACAGTGAGAGTCCAAAGCCTCTCAGGATTGATAGGAGAGTAATATGCCATATCAGATTTTATTTACAGATTATGTAAACAAGTTAGGTATAGTTGTTGAGGATGGAACTATCAATCAAGAAACCTCATTAAAATTACCAGGGCGTAACGCCACTGCTTACGGTACAGTAATTGCTGAAAACTTTTTGCATTTATTAGAAAACTTTGCTGCTTCTACAGAGCCATCCGTTCCAGTCCAAGGACAATTGTGGTATGACTCAGGTGATGACGCAGGAGAGCTAAGAGTTTATAATGGAACTGACTGGGTAACTGTAAATGGTGTTAACAAATCATTAGAAACTCCTACAAATCCTAGAGAAGGCGATTTGTGGATTGATAGAAACAATTTACAACTAATGATGTTTACAGGTGAAGAAAAAGGCGCTGAGTGGGTATTGATTGGGCCGCAATTTCAAGGTGGTGTTGTAACAGGATCAACACCAAAAGCAGTTGTTGGTATTGATGATAATATATACAATATTTTACAAATAGATATCAATGCTATGCCTTCAATGATTATATCTACATATGAGTTTACTCCTAAAGTAAAAATACCAGGCTTTGTTACATTATACCCTGGTATGAATATGAGCACAAGATATGAGACAGGGCAGAAACCACTAAAGTATTTTGGTGTATCTGAAAAAGCTGAAAACCTTATTGTAAATAATCAATCAGTTCCTGCTGGTAATTTTATGCGTAAGGATGAGATTAGCTCAACTTCATTTTATTTGAATGTACAACATGATACAGGAATTAATTATGGACTAAATGCTGCTCTTAATGTAGGCGTTGATGGACAAGTAGGTGTTGTAAAAAGTAAGGTAGCAGGTGCTGGTGTTGATATTAGAGTACGAGGCGATTCCTCTGATTTGTTTGCTGTTAGAGCTACATCAGCAGAGTCACCAGTAACATTTACACAAGTAATTAGAGTTGGTATTAATAATAGAAATCCATCTACTACCTTAGATGTAGCAGGCGATGTAAGAATATCCATACCAGTAGAAGATGCAACACAAGGAAATTTAGTTATTGATAGCACTAAAGATAGTACCTTAATCAGTAACGGATCTATTGTAACTGCTGGTGGTATTGGTGTTGCAAAAAGTATTACTATTGGTGAAAAACTTAAAGTTGGATTTTTAGGTGCGAGTTATAATGATGGTGAGATTGAAACACGAAGAGTAATACCAGATAAAGACGCCTCACAAATTATTGACAAAGCAAATGATATGTCATACATTGGAACTAAGGATCTAAAGTATGGTGAGATACATGCTCAAAACATTTATGGAGATTTGACAGGTACTGTAAATGGATCAGTATCAGGTAGAGCAGGATCAGCAAATCAATTGGCAGCAGCAAGTACATTCTCATTCGCAGGTGATGTAGAACTTGAAGATGAAGTTATATTTTTAGGTAAAGGCGGATTAGTTCCTTTTGTTACACGACTTAGCAACGGTTTTATATCATCGAAAGAACCAGTAGAAGAAATACAAAGAGATGATGAGCTTTTAGTTAATAGAATTAGAACTGACATTGGTGTTAAAAAGGTGACAGTTCAAAAATTGCTTAGTGCAGTTCCAATTATGCCTGTTGGTAGTATTGTTCCTTATGCTGGCGAAGAATCACCTCCAGGATGGCTGTTATGTGATGGTAGAAAAGTATTAAGATCAGATTATGTAGAGCTATTTGAGACTATTGGATTTTTATATCAAGGCGGTGTAGCAACTACAGATGGAATGTTTACTTTGCCAGATTTGAGAGGACGATTTCCTTTAGGAATGCATAACATGGGAGGAATTGCTCCGTATGTTGAAGTTGTAGGAGAATCTGCTGCTGAGGTATTGGGAGCGCATGGTGGTGATGATGAAGTAGATATTTTAGAAGAAAACTTACCAGATCACAAGCATACATTGTTCCATAATAATATGCAGTATTATGCTCTAGCACAAAAACAATACAATATTGCTGATTCTGAAATAGATGATTATCACTTTTATACACAAACATCTGGATCACTAGATGGAGTTGGTATGAAAAATACACAAGGTATAAAAACATCAGGATCTTTAGGGCAACCAATTAATAAAATGAATCCGTTTTTGACATTGAATTATATTATATATGCAGGATGAATAAATGAGTTATAGAATTAATAGAACTGATGGCGAGTTACTAATTGATTTGACGGATGGCGTCATTGATAAGTCTGTAACGGATCTTACGCTAATTGGTAAAAATTATAAAGGGTTTGGTGAATGGCTCAATGAAAACTTTATCAAACTACTTGAAAATTTTGCTTCTACATCGCAACCACCCAATCCTCTGACTGGACAGTTATGGTATGATAAACAAGATCAAAGACTAAAGATTTTTAATGGAACTTATTTTCGATCAGCAACAGGAACTATAGTCAATAGTTCTCAGCCTACAAACTTAGTAGCTGGTGATATATGGATTGACAACGCAAATAATAGATTATATTTATATGATGGTGTAGATTTAACATTAGTAGGTCCTACTTATGATGTAGGACAAGGGCGTACAGGTTTTGAAGCTGATACACAAATAGATATTAATAATACAGCACATACCATTATGAAAATGTTTATAGGTGGTAAGTTGGCTGGAATATTAGCAACAGAGGAATTTTGGATACCATATACTCACATTATTCCTACTTTAGATCCAGACCCAGAAGATACTTTTAAACCACCACGACAGAGACTCAAAAAAGGTTTCAATATTGTGGACAAGGAAGCAGAATCTGGTGTTGATGGGTTTTGGTGGCGGGGAACTTCGGATCAAACCAAGGCGTTACTTGATGATTACGGTAATAGAAAAGAGTCTAAGCATTTTTTGCCAACAGACGGAGATGCTATTACAACAGGTTATATATCAAT
>Ga0181581_10004773_pt1 | contig 10555 bp, 7 predicted proteins | sample 071ome_22_FD_132433 | JGI IMG/M metagenome (GOLD analysis project Ga0181581, IMG submission 132433) | Coastal salt marsh microbial communities from the Groves Creek Marsh, Skidaway Island, Georgia - 071404AT metaG (megahit assembly) | ecosystem: Environmental > Aquatic > Marine > Intertidal zone...
CCCCTCTTGAATGACCGATACAATTTGCGGGATCACATCGCCCGCTCGTCTAACGACAACCCTGTCACCGATCTGCACGCCCAATCGCTCTATCTCATCTGCGTTGTGCCACGTGGCATTGCTCACCGTCACTCCACCGACAAAAACGGGCTCCAAGCGGGCGACGGGGGTAATTGCGCCTGTGCGACCGACCTGAAAATCCACACCCAGCAGCTGCGTACTCACCTCTTGGGCGGGAAATTTTCTAGCAATTGCCCAGCGTGGCGCCCGAGAGACGAAACCCAACCGCTGTTGCGCGTCGATTGCGTTGACCTTGAAAACGATGCCATCAATATCAAATGGCAATGAGTCACGTGCTTCAGCTAAGCGCTGATAGTAGCTCTCGCAGGCTTCAACACCCTCGACCGTCTCCATGAAATCAGAAATCGGGAGTCCCCAGCCTTTTAGCGCGCGCAGGATTTCATCGTGAAACGGCGGTAGTTCTCCGTCTACTACGCCCACCGCGTAGGCCGTAAACGACAGCGGGCGCTTGGCGGTAATGCGCGAATCAAGCTGGCGCAGGCTGCCCGCTGCGGCGTTGCGAGGATTGACGAATGTTTTTTGACCGCTTGCCTTTGCGCGGGCGTTCATTTGCTCGAACCCGGCACGCGGAATGACTATCTCCCCCCGCACCTCTAGGTATTCTGGAATATTCTCCCCACTGAGATTGAGCGGTACGCTCTTTATGGTCCGCACATTTGCGGTGACGTCCTCACCCGCGCTACCGTCACCCCGCGTCGCCGCCTGTACTAACAGACCATTTTCATAAACCAGACTGATAGCGACACCGTCGAGCTTTGGTTCGCAACAATACCCAACTGCAGACACACCGAGCCGCTCATTAACTCGGCGGTCAAACTCCGCCAGCTCCTCTGCCGAAAACGCATTATCGAGCGACAACATTGGCGCGCGATGAATCACTGTCTCAAACGCACCAAGTGGCGAAGACCCGACGCGCTGTGTCGGCGAGTCAGTCGTGATGAACTCGGGAAATTCTGCCTCTAACGCCTCAAGTCGACGCATCGAGGCATCATAGTCAGCATCGGGCACGAGAGGCGCGTCCTCGGTAAAGTAAGCCTCTGACCATGCGTTGAGCTGCGCTCTGAGACGGGTAATTTCGTCGACCGGGCTGGCCATGGCGCTCAATTGCGTCGAACGAGCAGTCGCCTTTCGAGCTCCCGAATTTGCTGACGCATGTGCTCCAGACTTTGACGGGTCACGACACTGCGCGTCTCATCCTGAATATCGCCGCCCAACATTTTGGCGACGACCTTGGCGGTTTCATACATGTAATCGAAGGCTTTCAACATATCTGCGGGACCTGGTAGCGTGACAAAGAACATCAGTCCACGAGTCTGCAGCGGTTCCATATTGTCGATGTCGAACACGCCGGGCTTCATCATATTGGCTACGCTAAACTCGATCGCGCCGCGACCTGAGGGTCGCTCATGTCGATGGAAGAAATCCATATCGCCAAAGCGGAGATCGCAGGCCAGCAGTGTCTCTAGGATGCCCGTACCAGAGAAGCCCTCCTCTGATCGCGCCACCACGTACAAGATAAAAACATGAGTGTTAGCTCCCCGAGGCAACCGCCCGTGCCCGGGGTCTTCGTCATCATCGTCGTCGAGGTTGTCAAGCCAATCGACCGTGCCCGCTTCCAGCGGCTGCGCCGCATCAACCCCTTCAGCCGAACCTGCCGCAGACTTCACGGTCCGCCGCCGCACCGCCTTCTCCTGATCTGGGGTCGATACAGCTCCCAGCCCGGGCTCGACGACCTCGGGAGGCGGCTCGCTCTCTGAAGATGCGGTCATCGGCGAATCAACCTCTGACAGCGACTGACCCTCCGCCTCCTCGACCGCTCTGTCGATGGGATCCATGGGTGCGGGTGCCGACACACCCTGCACGGACTCGGCAACGACCGGCGACTCTGCGATTAACTCGTCATTTGTCGGGATCGAATCCCGCGACGCTGATACAGAGGGAAGCGCGCCCTCGTCGGGCATTGCCATCCCCGTCAGATCATCGCGCCGAATAATTCGCGCCCCGCCGTTCGGCAACTCGGTTAACAGATTGAAGGCATCATCGTCTTCAGAGAGCGGCCTTGAACGGTCTATCCGCGCATTCAGACGTATCTCGGCGCGACGCTCTCGCCAGTACCGCCGCACGGCATCGATCAGCACTGCTGCGATCATCATCCCGCCGAGGATGACCATCCAGTCACGAATCGATAGTTGCTCCATTTATTCCCCTAGCTGGCTGCCAGCTGAGCGGCCTCTTCGACATCCACGGTCACCAGGCGCGAAACGCCCGGCTCCTGCATGGTCACACCCATCAACTGATCTGCCGCTTCCATCGTGATCTTATTATGTGTGATGAATACAAACTGCACCTTCTCGGACATTTCCCGCACCATTCTCGCGTAACGCCCAACGTTGGCATCGTCGAGCGGTGCGTCCACCTCATCGAGCATGCAAAATGGCGCAGGATTGAGTTGGAAGATGGAGAACACCAACGCAATCGCAGTCATGGCTTTCTCGCCACCCGAGAGCAAATGAATGGTGGAGTTCTTCTTTCCAGGGGGGCGCGCAAAAATAGCAACACCGGTGTCGAGCAGGTCATCGCCCGTCATCTCAAGACTCGCGGTACCACCCCCAAACACACGAGGAAACAGCTCCGCAAAACCTGCATTAATCTGATCAAACGTATCTTTGAACCTCTGTCGCGTCTCTTTATCAATTTTGCGGATCGCTGCGCGCAAGGTTTCCAGTGCCGACTCAAGATCTTCATTTTGCGCATCCAAGTACTGCTTGCGCTCCGACGCTATCGCGTGCTCATCAATGGCTGCGAGGTTGATTGGGCCCAAGCGATTTATCCGCGCGGCCGCCCGCTCGACACGAGTCGCCCATTCGCTCTCGTCGGCATCCTCCGGCAGTGCGGCAACAATTTCCTGGGGCACTGCGTCACATTTTCGGATTTCACTTTCAAGCGTCTCCAGGCGCACCGCACTCTCAGCTTCACTCAGGCGCAACCGCTCGACGTCGGCCTGCACGGCCTGCACGGACTGCTCCTGGGTGAGTCTGAGGCTTTCCAGCTCTCTCAGTTTCGCGTCGATATCCCCCACAACGGCTCGCTGACTGTTGAGTGCCGTCTCTGCCTCCACACGCTGTTCGAGCAACTGACTCAGCTCCGCTTTGTTTTCCGCATCGGGGTCATTACCTGTGGGAAGCGTGTCGGTTAACTCACTCTCGCGAGATTCCAGGTCTTTCAAATTTGCCGACAACCGAGCAATCGCTTCTCTCAAGGTCGCTGACTGGGTCTTGAGGCTATGGCTGTGCAGCTCAGTGCGCATCAAATTATCAGCGGCAGTGCGCGTCGCATCGCGCTGTGCAGTCAGTTGCTCACCCAGGCGGGTCCTAGCGGACTGCAGGCTTTCACGCTCTTTGCGATCATGCTCCATCTGGTCTAACGAATCAGACAGTAACTGCCTCGCCTCACCCAGATTGGCCTGCTCCTGCTCATATTGACGCTCTGCCTCAGCGAGTTCCTCCTTAAGTCGAACCCGTCGCTGCAATTGCTGTTCAATTTTGGTCGCTACGGCCCGTTGTTCCGCCACCAACTCGGCGCGGTCATTCACCGCCGCTTGCAACGCTTGCTGCTTTTGCGCCAGCTCACGCTCACGCTCCCCTCGCGCGGCCAGCAACGCTGCGATCTTGCCCTCGATGCCCTCGGCTTCGACGCGCGCGCCCGTTAACTGCTGATTTAGCGCATCGAGCTGCGCTTGCCGCGCGAGCATGCCGGCCGCGTCGTCTGCGTCGGATCGCTTGCGATGCCAGCCCAAGCCGAGCCAGTGTCCATCCGCGGTTATGACAGACTCATGGGGCGCCAGCGAAGCGCACAGCCGCTGTGCCGTCGGAAGGTCTGCCGCGGTCTTTACCGATGACAGCCAGTTCAACACACGGGCCGGTCCTCTCACCTTGGCAGCCAACGTGCCGTCCATGTCCTGCGGCGCATCACCTCGCTCATCCAGCAAAAACGCGCCCGCCGGCAATTCACTGAGGCCCGCGAGAGCCGAGATGTCCGAGTCCTTTACGACAAGCGCTGACAGCGCGTCCCCGAGCACCTGCTCAATAGCGGACTCCCAACCCCCGTCAACATCAAGCGCTGCGTACACGTTACCTTGGGAAGGCAATGCCTCCGAGGCGATCCAATCGTTAAATGCAATGCGTTCCCTGTCGTCCGAAGCGGCCTCTTGCAACGCGGTCAAAGAGACAATGTGACCTCTCGCTTCCTGAATGGCCGCACGGACCTCATCCTGCTGTTGCCGGGACTGTTCGATGGTGCTTTGTGAATCAGATAAATCCCGCTGAATCTCCTGTATTTCAACCTCGCGCCCCGCGATGTTCTGGTCTGCCTGTTGAATTTTCGCATTCAGCGGAGACACCTCGGATTCTTCGGAACCTACGTCCAGGGCCTTCCACTCGGTACGATACTGCTCTATCCGCTCCTGAAGCTTTCGCAATACCTGTTCAAGGTAGGCGATGCGGCTCTGCTGCACCTCGGCGGTCTGGCTCGGCCCCCGCGCACGCTCGTTGAAACCATCCCAGGTCTGCGACCAGCTTTGCACTGCCCGCTCGGCCTCCTGGAGCGCCTCGCTCGCCTCATTCGCCGCTGCGCGCAAACGCGTGAGCTCTGGCTCCGAACGCGTTAGCTCCTCTTCCCAAGTAGCAAGCTGCTGCTGATCAGTCTCCAAGTGCTGCCTTGTTTGAGCCAGCGTTGATCGCGTCTGCTCGAGATCTCGCTGAAGCTCGCCACGACGCTCCTGCGCAAACCGCAATGCCTGCTCGATGCGGGTGACCTCTCCGCCGACAGAATAAAAGCGCTCCTGCGCTGCGCTAAGCGCATCGGCGGCACCCACTTGCTCAGCCCGACTCGACTCGAGCTGCGCGAGCGTATGCGCGACATCGGCTTTCGCGGCCTCTCGCTTCACCTCCAGCGCAGCGATCTCGCCCGACACCTCTCCACGAGCGGCGCTGAGATTGCGCCACTGTATGGCAAATAACTCACTCTGCACCGTGCGCTCTTCGGCTTTCAGCTCGGCATATTTCTCAGCCGCGCGCGCCTGCCGGTCGAGATGCGCTAAGTTGCGCTGCAGCTCATCGCGCAAATCTGTCAGCCGCTCAAGATTCTCCGAGGTCCGACGCATACGGCTCTCGGTCTCCCGACGACGCTCTTTATATTTTGAGATCCCCGCTGCCTCTTCAATAAAGACTCGCAGCTCTTCGGGTTTGGATTCGATCAATCTTGAGACGACGCCCTGCTCAATGATCGCGTAACTTCTCGGGCCCAGACCTGTCCCAAGGAACAGATCCGTGATGTCGCGGCGGCGGCATTTTGCGCCGTTGAGATAGTATTCCGATTGCGCGTCTCGGGTAACAACCCGACGCACAGAAATCTCATTGTACGCCGCAAACTCTCCCGTGATTTTTCCCTGACTGTTGTCAAAAATCAGTTCAATAGAGGCCTGCGAAACCGGTTGCCGACTGGTTGTGCCATTAAAGATGACGTCAGTCATCGATTCGCCGCGGAGGGTTTTGGCTGAGCTCTCGCCCATCACCCAACGCACCGCATCGATAATGTTGGACTTACCACAGCCATTGGGTCCGACCACCGCGCACATGTTGCCGGGGAACTGGACAGTCGTCGCGTCAACGAAGGACTTGAAGCCGGCCAGTTTGATGGATTTGAGGCGCATTATTATTTCCGGGTACCCGTCTGGCCCGCCGTCATCCCGCAAAGGGCCACGGCAGGCAAAAAACACAAGATGTAGTGTATCTGCTTCCGCCAGACAACACTATGTTTGATTGCGAATTAGGGCGAGTCTGTCGCTTTTAGGACCACTTCTACAACCTTGCCGGTGCCCACCGAGGCACGCCCTACATACCCCCAGGCAATGGCATTGTCGCGGCCGGGTTGCCCATTCATCGACACCTGCACCTCGACAGCCACGTGCGCAAACGCAGATATTTGCTGCCCGGCCATGGAATGGCGATCATCGAGCTGAACGGACAGCGGCCACGACGCAGCTTCGAGGCGTTTTACCGCAATGGGCATTCCCTGCTCACCTCCTTCTGGCCGCGCGAACACAAACACCTGCGCGCTCGCTGGGGGCGTGAATCCCGGCGGAGGTGATGCCAGCACCGCGATCGCCGGTGTCGTAAGGTCGAGAACATCGGACTCCCCCAGCTCGGCGCGGGCCCTGGCAATCACCTGTCCCAGCATCTGATGACCCGGCGAACCCTTGGGCTCAAGCGCCCGCAAGCGCTCCCAATAACGTATCGCCGCGTCGAAGTCCCGCTCCTCGAAAGCCGCCATTCCCAGAGTAGCAAGCGCCGCAGGGGCAGCAGGATTAATTGCCAGCGCCTGCTCTGCGCGATTACGGGCGCGACCGCTGAGCTGACGATCCGAGGCAAGAAACTCGGCCTGCGCTGCCTTGGCAAGAATGTCAGCGGAAGACACTCCCGCATCGAGAAGCCGATCATAATAAGGTAGCGCAGTGGCAGGATCATTGCCGGAAAGATAATACTCACCTAGCAACACCGAATAGTCGCGGTTGCCAGGTCTCGCCTCTGCTCGCGCCTCAATGCGCGCTATCAGAGCGCGAATCTCGGCGGGCTCGGCCTCGCCCGTACCCTCTAACGCAGCCGCAATGCCAACATCTTCCCAAGCGCCCAAGGCGTGATAGAGAGTAACGACCAACGCGACCATTCCCGTCACGCCGAATAATTGCCACGTGAGAGCATAACGCGCGATGCCAGGCATCTCCTCGTTCGCCTCTCCATCTTCGAGCAACCTGAGCATGGCCTCTTCGCGCAGCGGGGCGTCTTCCCCCTCCAACTCACGCTGGCGGAGCCGCAGCCAATGGGCATTAGTTTCCGTCGGACTCCGTCGCTGCCAGCTGCGCGGCAAAAGCACGATCATGAGCACCGCTGCCCCGATCAAGAGAAAACTAAAGAGGTAAAAAGCGTTCATCAGGCGTTACGGCGCTCCAACAGCGCCCGAACCCGTGCTTGCTCTTCTGCGGTCAACTGCGGCGGCTCGGAGACCTCGCGCTGACGGAGGTGGCGAACTAGCGCAAGCCTCCCGACAACCAATAACAGTACCGGCGACCACCAAAGGAGCGCGGTATTTCGATCGACGCCAGGACGGTAGCGCACAAATTCGCCATATCGCGCGACCATGAACGCGAGAATCTGCTCATCCGTTTGCCCTGCCTCGAGTTGCTCATAGAGGACCACCCGCAAGTCGCGAGCAATCGGCGCATTGGAATCCGCGATGTTTTGGTTCTGACATTTGGGACACCTGAGCTCCTGGCTCAGCGCGTGATAACGGAGTTGCAGGGCGGGCGAAGAAAACTCGTAAGTTTCAATGACCGCCCAAACCGGTAGACTGAGGAGCCACAACAACAGGAAAAAGCGCCGCACTAGTCGCTGGCTCCCTGACTACCCTGCCGGGGGAACCAGCGCATAAAGTCGCGCTCAAATACCGCTTGATCAAGGACGCCGACGTGGCGATGAACGATGTCGCCGCGCTCATCAAGCACGTAGGTCTCCGGCGCACCATAGACACCCAGATCCAGACCGAGCGTGCCCGCAGCATCGACCACATTCAAGCGATAGGGGTTGCCGAGCTGAGCAAGCCACTCACGCGCCTTGTCGTTATCGTCTTTGTAATTGAGCCCAAAGATCGGCACTCCGCGCCTCGCCAACTCGAGCAGATAGGGGTGCTCTACACGACACGAATAACACCAAGTCGCCCATACGTTCACCAGCGCTGGCCGGGGATCCAGCGCAGTGGCTCCCACAGTGCCTTCGGTCTGCAATACCGGCAACGAGAACTCGGGAAAAGGCTGACCCAACCTTGCCGCCGGCAGAGCCGTGGGATCAATAGACAAACCTCTGAACAGCAACAATGCGAGCAGAGCGAAGATACCCAGCGGCAAAAAACGTTTAACGGGCAAGCCCCAACACCTGTTTATCTACTGCTGCAGTTACCGCCGCACTGCGGCTCAATTGAGCTCGATAACGCCGATCCAGCGCGGTAATGAGCGCGCCGAAGCCAATTAACAACCCACCCAGCCAGAGCCAACGCACCATCGGCTTGTACTGCAACCTCACCGCCCAGGCGTCGGCGCCAATGGGTTCGCCCAGAGCGACATAGAGGTCGCGCCAAAGGCTGGCTTCAATGGCGGCCTCTGTCATCACTTGGCCGCTCGCTAAGTAGCGTCGCTTTTCCGGGATCAACGTAGCAATGACCCTGCCGCTGTGAGACACCTCAAAAACCGCCTGATCGGCCACGTAATTGGGCCCGGGCGCCTGCGACAACCGCTTGAGTGCAAACCGATACTCGCCCAATTCCGCTACTTCATCTACCGCCATCCGCAGATCGCGCTCCTCGGTGTGCTGCGATACCACCACAGCACCGAGCACCACAGCAGCAAAACCGACGTGCGCTAGCGTCATGCCGATGAAGCTCGCCGACAAGCGCCGCCAGCGGGGCGCACCCTGCGCGCCCTGCGTGAGCCGCCGCCATACATCTCGTGCGACCCCCAACACCACCCAGCCCGCCAGCAAAATCGCGAGAGCGACCCACAAATTGAACGCGCCGGACCCGAACCATGAGAGCAGCACAGCGAGCACCGAGATAACCGCAGCAGGAACCAAGAGCTCATGCATCCAACGACGGGTACTGTCTTCTCGCCAACGCGATATGGGCCCCACGGTCATGAAGGGCATCACCAACGCCATCAGCGGCACGAATACCGCATTGAAATAAGGCGGCCCCACCGAATATTTCCCCAAGGAGAAAGCATCCATCACCAGCGGAAATAACGTGCCCAACAGCACGACGATAGTCGCGACAGCAAACACAAGGTTATTGACCATCAGCAAGGCTTCTCGGGAAACCAATCCGTAATTCACGCGACTGGCGACACTCGGTGCGCGCAGCGCGTATAACAACAATGAACCGCCGACGACGATCGCCAGAAAGATCAAGATAAACAGGCCCCGCTCGGGGTCCGCGGCGAAAGCGTGGACGCTGGTCAGCACGCCCGAGCGCACCAAAAAAGTACCCAGCAAGGAGAGGGAGAAGGCAAAGATTGCCAGCAACACCGTCCAAGAGCGGAAAACACCCCGCTTTTCGGTCACCGCCAAACTGTGTACTAACGCCGTTCCCATCAACCATGGCATGAAAGAGGCATTCTCGACCGGATCCCAGAACCACCAGCCACCCCAGCCCAGCTCGTAATAAGCCCACCAGCTGCCCAGCATGATGCCCAGCGACAAAAACCCCCAAGCGACGTTAGTCCATGGACGAGACCAGCGTGCCCAAGAGGCATCCAGCCGACCACTCAACAAAGCGGCAATGGCGAATGCAAAGGGGACCGAAAGCCCCACATACCCCATGTACAACAGTGGCGGATGAATAATCAGCCCAGGATCCTGCAAGAGAGGGTTAAGGTCGTTACCGTCAAGCGGTGTGTTCAGTAACAAACGCTCGAATGGGTTCGACGTCAGCAACGAAAAGGCGAGGAATCCGACCGCAATCAGACCCATAACACTCAGGACGCGCGAAATCATCGTCAGGGGTAAGGCGCTACTCAAGCACGCGACCGCCGTCATCCACCCCGACAGGATGAGGACCCAAAGCAACAACGACCCTTCGTGATTACCCCACACGGCCGAAAATTTGAAAATCGGTGGCAGCAGACTATTTGAGTTCGCCGCCACAACCGCTACCGAAAAATCATCGCTTAAAAAACTGATTGTCAGCAACGCGAAGGCGATCGCCACAAAGACACTGACACCGACGGCCAGCGTCGGTGCTAAATTCATCGCTGCCACATTGGCCCTGAAACTGCCCCATAGGGGCACCGCGCCCAGCCCAAGCGCCAACACAAACGCGATGATCAGCGAAACATGACCGAGCTCGGGAATCATGGACCGCCCCTATCTCCCGCAGGCATCGTTTTTCCCTGCAGCGCTGCGGCGACCTCTGGCGGCATATAGTTCTCGTCATGCTTCGCAAGCACCTGCGTGGCCACCAACGCGCCCGTCTCGTCCAGCCGCCCTTCAGCGACCACGCCCTCGCCCCCGGCAAACAAATCAGGGAGGATGCCGCTGTACTTTACGGGCACGGAGGCCTCGTAATCGGTGACCCAAAATACGGTGTCGAGGCTCTCCTCGCTTCTCTCAACACTCCCCTCCACCACCATACCGCCCAGGCGAATGTTCCGATCCACCGGGGCCTTGCCCGCCACCACATCTGTCGGTGGATAGAAGAGATTAATATTGTCACGCAATGCAAATGCCACCAGCCCGATGGCCGCGCTGGATAGCACCACCACGAGCGCGACGAGTATCAAGCGCTGTTTGCGAACCGGATGCATCAGGCTTTTTCCCCGGCAGCAGCACTATCGGCGCGGACCGGTTCAGTCGTCCCTCGGCGCTTAATATCA
>Ga0181581_10004778_pt1 | contig 10549 bp, 10 predicted proteins | sample 071ome_22_FD_132433 | JGI IMG/M metagenome (GOLD analysis project Ga0181581, IMG submission 132433) | Coastal salt marsh microbial communities from the Groves Creek Marsh, Skidaway Island, Georgia - 071404AT metaG (megahit assembly) | ecosystem: Environmental > Aquatic > Marine > Intertidal...
GCTGTTTCTAAAGCTATTTTATCGAGATCGACCCCAATTCCCGTCCAAGATTTATTCTCCGATAAAAGAGTATTTAATATACAACCGCTTCCAGTACCAAGATCGCAAATTTTTAGGTTTCTATTGGAGCAAGTATGAAGTATTAACTGACAAAGTTCTTCTGTTTCAGGGCGGGGTATGAGTGTGCTATCATTCACCTTAAAATGGTATTTATGAAAGTATGCATGACCCACGATATATTGAATGGGTCGTTGTGCTTTTAAGTCGCCTATAACTTTGTTGATTGATAAATCTTGCCCAAAATCGAGGAGATAATACTGAATCATCTGCAATTGAGCAGAATTATAATTATCCTGAATTTGGGATTTTACTTCTTGCCAATGAACGTATTCACTAGGGGTATTTGATGGTGATTCGTTCAACTTGAGTGCTCTTTTGTAGAGTTTTAGGGTTAGCGATTTCAAATTTAAGAATATAATTTCCTGATGGTAGCAATTGATTGTTTTTGATTAAAGGAATATTCATTTGTCCTTCGTTGCTAACTTGTACTGGTTCTAGTATTTGGTATAATGGTTTCCCCCAAGCCGTAAATATTTTAGCAGAGAGGAAATTAAACGGATTTTTCAAGTCATAATGGAAAGAAATCTTTTCTTCCATAGGGTTGATGATAACGCGGCGATTGAGTTGAATGAAATGGTGATAAGGGTTTCGATTTACCCATTTGGGGATTGTAGTTGGACTTGATTCCCGTTCCAATGGAAGGTGTGAATACCAAACTTGGTCCTGCCGAGCGTGAACTTGAAAACAAGCACGTTCTAGCGAGATGTTTTTTGTTTTGGTCTGGCTGTGTAAGTCTCTATTGAAGGGCACTTTTTCTATTCTACCATAAAGATGGTGTACAATCTCTATTTCCCCGCCTGTACTTCTTAGATTGGGGAATCGAGGAATTTGAACGACCAAGTTTCTATTGATTTGTGGGTAATGGTAAAAAAGATCGGATTCATTTGATGTTAAAACCAAGGTTTCGTTGGGGAATATTACCTTACGGCTTTGATTATTTAATGGGATTATTTGGTCTAGAACCTTGTTGTTATCGTATATTAATAAATCTAAATCCTCTAGACATAATGCGTTGATTCCTTGGTTATGAATCTCAACAAAATCAATGTTTTTATCGTGTTCAAATAAAATCTCGGATACTACAAGTGAACTCTGTCCAATATCTGAAATGGGAACACTCAAGGTGTCGGTATCAAGTGAACGATTGGTTAAAACCAATATCAAACTATCCTTTATTTGATTACCATTTGGAATACGAATGGATTTGCCCCTTGTGTAATGAGCATGGTAAAATGGACCCTTTTCAGCATATTGAATGGTTTGGTGATGCTGCAATTCGGAATTAAGTTGGATTATAATGGAGTCATAGAATCGATAGGCTCCGAAAGCAGCTAAGGGTAAATTGGGTTCGTGAGGAAGATTGATTTTATGTGGACTGCATGTATTAATAGATGTAAACCAATGGTTCCGTGGGGCAATTGGCCCACCATTAATATCACGTTGTAAAGAGGTTCCTCCATCCCTAAACTCTTGTTTTTGCTGATCTTTATTGCAGATAACATGATCTAATAATTTATTTTCTGGACCGTAGAGCTCAATGTTATTTTCCGTGCTCAACAAATTGGGAAAATCTCTGGATTTTATTCCTGGAAGAGTATCCCAGCCTATATTTACCGGCTTGGAAAATACGATGGCTTGTCTTGGGTTGATTTCACACTTAGGGAGGACCCATGCTTTTTCATTTATGAGCCAAGATGATTTTTCTAGGTTAATTAGCCTGTCGCTACAATTATATAGTTCTATAAATTCAACTGCAGGAGTATTTCTGTATCTGGGTGTTACATCAAAGAGGATTTCAGAGATGATTAAATCGCCCCATTGTGGGGGATGTTTGAATCGGTAGAGAATACGGGTTTGTTGTGTATTAACTTGATGAAATCCGAATCTTTCTAAAGGAATGTATAATTCTAAAAAGGAATCGTTTTTTGGGGGATCAAAACCAATTAATATCTGAGTACTAGTGTGCCCGAAATGCAGGTGATTTATGTTTTTATTATTGATTTTAACAGAATCTTTTTCTGGGAGGTTTATGGAAGCTGTTGTGGTTAGTAGGATCCGGTTTTGTTCGAGCAATTCCATTTGCTGAATCTCAACATCTATTGGCTTTTTGCGCCAACAAACTTTTTCAATGGAGTGTGAACCAATAGCGGTTTTCCCGTATTGGTTAACCCGCATTCGAAATGCTTTAATGTAACCATAGGCAGTATTGTTGAAATTCCATTTTAAGGTATCGTTTAGGTTGGAGACAACGACATTTAATTGTTGATTTATCAAATGAAAATCAATCATTAATGATGTTTGATTGACGTTAAAATCGTTGTCGTTTCCATGCGCAATAAGACTATCATTTACCCAGAACTCAATTCGGTCTTTGGTATTTCCTATTTGTACCGAATACAAGTTGTTTGCGCTGTCAGTAATTTGGTAACGTATGTTGTTTTTTGAAGAGGTATTTATATCAAACCTACACTGTAACTCTAGGAGGTGGAACTGTTCAGGTTTGGGGTTTTTTATATTTAGGCTAAAGGTGCCGCCTTTTTCATTTTGGTAGTTTGTAACAATGGGATCTTCGAATTTGAAAAATTCTATATCTCCGTGTATGTATTGCGTATCGATTTGACTTAGGTTGAGACAGTATGGATCGTGTTGAGCATTCCCGACTGATGTGAAAAAGTTGCTAATTAAAAGGCTAAGAATAAGAGCGTTTTTTCCAAGTAACGGGTTGGAAAATCTGAGCGATGGCCACCAATGGGATGAACATGATCTGGAAGATTCCCATAAAAAGTAAATGTGAAATAGGAGGGATATCAGACTGCAGCTTTTGAGAAATCTTTTGAAGAAAAAACATTTCTCCCATTGTTTTAATTGTCCAAATGGCAAGCAATAAGGCATATGCACCCACAGACGTTAAATAGGCCATGCATCCCCCAAGTAGAATAAAAAAACAAAGCAATAAGAGTTGTGAATTTCGCGTTTTATGGCTGCTCTGGAACTTGGTTTTTGCGGCCCATCTTATTCGCTGCTCCCACAGTTGCCTCATTGTTTTTAAGGTGTAGGTACTAATGGCGGAGGATTGGTGATTGGAGTAATAGATGGGCTTGCTTGAACGATTAAATGCTTCAATTAGAAATATGTCATCGCCGCCGGCAACGTGTTGATTGTTTTTGTATGGTTCAGAGCCAATGAAATCTAACCTTTTAAATAGCATATTGGCTGCATTACCCATACTGATTTTTTCTTTATGTGCTTGGAAAATAGATAAGGCAACCAATGCGCTATTTTCGGCTACTTGATAGCTTTGGATGAAGGTCTTGCCTGCTTGTTTGAAGTTCACCCATCCCAAAACCAACGAAAAATTTCCATTTATAGCAGTTGAGTGAAGATTTTCAATGGCTGTGTAGATTGGTAAACAATCCGCATCGGTGATATAAACGTAAGGAGTGGTTGCTGCTTCAACCGCCATTTCAATACCAGCTTTTTTACCCTTTAAAGTTGGAGGTAAGTGAATCAATGTTAGTTTGTTGCTTTTATAAACGGGATGAGCCAAGATGATTTCTGCGGAATCATCTTGGCTGTGATCATCAACTAAGATTATGGATAAATCATGTTTATCTATTAATGAATGGATATATTCAAGAAAGTGCCTAAGATGGGTCTCTTCATTACGAAACACGCAGATTAGAGTCACCGGTTCGGTGTTAGTGATTTTCAGATTAGGGGTGTCTTTGTTGAGAAAATAAACGATGTTTATCCAGTATACAATATAGGCAATAATAGAGGTAAAAGCGATTATGGCAATGAGGACCTCCAATGCAGTTAATTATTGGTTTAGTTGATGCTCAGTAATAATTTTTTTCTCAATGGCTGTGGTTGAGTAACCAGGCAGGAATTCAATGGTGGTAACACGACCTCCATGCTGAATGACCCAATCGGAACCAACGATATCCTTGATTTCGTAGTCTCCTCCTTTAACCAATATGTCTGGTGTGATCTTTTCAATGATCTCTTTTGGGGTATCTTCATCAAAAACCACCACTGCATCCACACAACCTAAGGCACTCATGACCGCACTTCTCGATGATTCATTCTGAAGGGGTCTTGCAGGCGATTTTTCAAGTCGCTTAACGGAGTCGTCACTATTAATGCCAACGATAAAAAAATCTGCTAAACTTGCGGTTTCTTGGAGATAGTGAACATGTCCAGCGTGTAGAATATCAAAGCAACCATTTGTAAATACGATGGTTTTATTTTGGTTTTTAACTTTCTGAACTTGTAATTCTAGCTTCTCTCTGTTCCAAATTTTCTCCGTCATCTTGTGGTGGATCTAATCGTTGAACTTCAAAGAAAAGCAAAGCGTAGGAAATACCTCCTAATAGCACATGGAAAATATTCGAAAATGCTACAGTGAAAATTCCAAATGTGGCGGCATTACTCTCTGAAAATCCATATACCATCTGTAAGCCGTAGGCAATAGAGTACCATACGCCAGCTCCGCCAGGAACGGGGATTATAATACCAAGAGACGAGAACATTAAAATGGCTAACGCATTTGCGATATTCATATGCTCTGTGATTTGCAGAGCCTCTAACTGTAGGTATAAGCTTAACCAATAGCCGAGCCAAATCCCGAAAGAGACCAAAATAAATGGGCCTTTATTGGGGATGTCAAAGAAAGAATTCAGCCCAGAAAGGAACTTAGATAGAAACCCATCGGCTGATTTTTCTTTTTTAGGTCTGAATCTTTTGATTAAGAAAAAGCTTAGTGCAGCTCCTACGACAAATAGAGTAATCCATTGCCAGTTTTGAACTAAGGGTTCAAGCACAAAATCGTATGCAAATGACCAAAGAACATTGAATTGAATAGCCAAGGCTAGTAATGCCATGATAATCATGGTTATCAAATCGATGATACGTTCAGTTATTACGGTTCCAATGAGGGTTTCAACAGGCGCTTTCTCGCTTTTAGAAGTAAGCGCACACCTTGCTACTTCGCCACCTCTTGAGGTTGCAGCATTCACTAGATAACCTGACATTACTGAGTAGAATGCTCTGCGCTTATTGAGGGGATAACCCGCTGATTTGCCCAAGATGCTCCATCTGTAACCCCTTAAGTAATGGCTGATCGTCATGATCAGAGCACCCAATAATACCAAACCATAGTTTGCACCTGAAATGGCATCCTTGGTTGCTGCCCAATCTGTTTTGTAAATGATGAACCCAAAAACCACCACTGCAAGCAGAATCATCAATACCTTGGAGGCGGTTTTTTTATTCATTTACACGAGTTTGTTTTTTCTATCTGGGAATAGGTTAATAGGTTTGAACGCCTTAGCCTCAATTAAAGGTAAGTTAACAAACGTCATGATGATTAACTCATCACCCACCTGACCTTTTCTAGCGGCCGCTCCATTGAGTCCAATAACACCTGTTCCACGCTCACCCTCGATGATGTACGTTTCAAAGCGTTCACCGTTGTTATTATTCACGATCAACACTTTTTGGTTAGGTATCATTCCGGCGGCATCCACAAGATCCATATCCATGGTAATACTGCCTGTATAGTTAAGTTCGGTTTGGGTAATCCTAACCAGATGAATTTTTGCTTGTAGAACCTCTACATTCATTGCGCTGCAAAGTTACCTTGAAATTATGTAAAACCTGCAAATCCTCGCTGATATACCTATTTTCGTATTTGTGCAGTTCACCTCACAAATAGTTGAAAATGCAGTGGATGCATTGTCATCGTTCCCCGGAATCGGCAAACGAACCGCTTTGCGTTTGGTCATGCATTTGATGAATCGCCCAGAACAAGAGGTTGCTCACATTGCAGATGCGCTGATTAAATTAAAAACAGAATTACACCTTTGTGATTCCTGTGGTACAGTGAGTGATCAAAAAATATGCACCATATGCTCGGATCCCAAAAGAACGGAGGATATCATTTGCGTAGTGGAGGATTTTTCAGATTTAATGGCCATTGAATCTACAGCTCAGTTTAAAGGCCGTTATCATGTTTTGGGTGGGTTAATCTCGCCTATTGATGGTGTAGGCCCTGGTGATCTCAATATCAACAATCTTGTTGAGAGGGTTGAACAACAAAACCCAACCGAGGTTATTTTGGCGCTGAGTGCAACGGTAGAGGGAGATACAACCATGTACTACATCGCAAAAAAGCTTCAATCATTTTCAGTGGAAATTAGCAATATTGCCCGAGGCATTTCCGTTGGAGGAGAACTAGAATACGTAGATGAAGTAACCTTAGGCCGAAGTCTTTTACAACGAACCACTTACTCATTGACCTAATCATGCCTCAATTATCCATAGTCATCGTTAACTACAACGTTAAACACTTTCTTGAACAGGTGTTACTTTCTGTGGATGCTGCTAGACAACAGTTAGACATCGAAGTATGGGTAGTTGATAACAATAGTGTTGATGAGAGTATGGAAATGGTGGAGGAGAAATTCCCGTGGGTAAAGACCATTTTAAATAAAGAGAATGTAGGCTTTTCCAGGGCGAACAACCAAGCCATAGAAGAGTCCACTTCGCCCTATGTATTACTACTTAATCCAGACACTGTATTACAAGAAGATACTTTAACGAAGTGCGTGGAATATATGGATCAGCAACCTGAAGTTGGCGGTCTTGGAGTACGCATGATTGACGGGAAAGGGAAATTTTTACCAGAGAGTAAGCGCGGACTTCCAACACCCAAAGCCGCATTTTATAAGATGACAGGATTGGCCAGTGTTTTTCCTCGATCAAAGGAATTTGGCCGGTATCACATGAAATATCTACCAGAGTTTGAGACCAATGAAGTAGATGTACTCGCTGGAGCATTTATGATGCTTAGGAAAGAAACATTAGATAAGATTGGATTACTTGATGAGCAGTTTTTCATGTATGGTGAAGATATTGATTTATCCTACAGGATTACCTTGGGTGGATATAAGAATGTCTATTACCCTGAGACGACCATCATTCATTACAAAGGAGAAAGTACAAAAAAGAGGTCCGTTAACTATGTGAAGGTCTTTTATAATGCCATGGTGCTTTTTGCAAAGAAGCATTATCCGTCTAAGAGGGCTGGACAATTCGCATTTTGGATTCAATTAGCCATTTATTTTAGGGCCTTCTTAGCTGTTTTTTTTCGAGGTATTCAGCAATTTTGGTTGCCACTTGCTGAGTTCCTACTGATATATTTCGGTTATTTTGGTATCGCAAAATATTGGGAATTATATCACAAATTTGTTCCCAACTTTTACCCACTAGAATACTACCTGTTGCATATACCGGTTTATGTGCTTGTAGCGCAATTAGCTGTATTTATTTCTGGAGGATATGATAAGCCCTACAGGTCGAAGCGGATATTTAGGGGCGCGGTGGTAGGTTCATTATTATTGTATGCTACTTATGCGTTTCTGCCGAAGGATCTTCAATTTTCCCGTGCGATTTTAGCTCTTGGTTCCGCCTGGGCAGTAGGTGGTTTAATGCTCTTTCGAACTTTTTTAGCTAAAACGGGAGTGGCACCCTTAGTTTGGACCGCCCCGATGGGTAAACGGATTGCGGTTGTGGCTTCGCCTAAGGAGCTGAAACGAATTGGAGCACTATTGGATGGCAGTGAAGTAAATCACCAGCTTTTGGTGAGTGTTTCTCCTGGAAATGATAGGCTAGAGTCATCTGTAGGTTCTTTTACCCAGCTCCCTGAGGTAGTAGAAATTTACAATATAGATGTGATTATTTTTAGTGCAAAAGAGGTGAGGGCATCGGATATCATTCAAATGATGTCGGAACTCTCAGAAGAGGAAGTTGAACTTAAAATCGCACCCGATAAGGGAGAGTTTATTATTGGTTCGAATTCGAAAAATGAACCGGGAGAGTTGTTTACACTCGATGTAAAGTATGCGCTTTCTGAGCGTTATAATAAGCGCAGGAAACGCATCTTCGATGTGATATTCTCTGTTCTTTTGTTAATGGGTTTGATCTTTCCATTTTTATATCTGAATAAAAAGCTTCGACAACTTTTTGGACAGTTATTTAGTGTGTTGGCAGGTAATAAAACGTGGGTGAGTTATGAGGGTCTGAACACCTCTGAACTATTACCTAAGTTGAGAAGTGGAGTGGTATATTCAAGTGGTCCATGGACCAACAGTAAATTCGAAGGAGATGTGAATCATGTCTATGCCAAGGAATATACTGTTAGTCGAGACGTTTATATTCTCTGGGAGTTTCTAAAGGGCCGGCATCCAAATGATTAGCAAAAGGAAAATAAACGCTTATGAACTAAAGAAGTTCATCAAGATTATCTTGCTGTTATTGGCTGTATTCATTAGCATTTTGACTTTATATCTATCTCAACGTTTAGTAAATAAAATTGCTGTAGAAGAAACCAAAAAAATGGAAATTTGGGCGGCTGCCGAACGCGTGTTGTCTGATCCAGATGCGGAAGGTGACCTGAGTTTTTATCTAAAGATTCTTCAATCCAATGAAACCATTCCTGCTATCCTTGTGAGTAACCAAGGTAAAGTTCTTCAGTACATCAACTTGGGAAATCAAACAAGTTATTCGGAAGATGAATTACAGGATAAAATAAGAGATTTTCAACTTGAGAATGCTCCTATACGAATACCTGTTGGTGACGGTACGGTGTATAAGGTATACTATGATAAAAGCTCTGTATTAAGACAACTTGAATATTATCCTTACGTGGTTTTACTGATAGTGGCGTTATTTATGGGTGTGAGCTATTCGGCGTTTTCTTTTTCAACGCGTAACGAACAAAATCAAGTTTGGGTAGGTTTGGCGAAGGAAACTGCCCATCAATTAGGTACGCCTATTTCAAGTTTAATGGGTTGGGTAGCTTGCATTGAAAACGATATTGTTCCGGATAATGCTGCTGACGAAATGAAAAAGGATGTTGATCGCTTACAGGTCATAACGGATCGTTTTTCAAAAATTGGTTCCGAGCCCGTACTGAACGTAGTTGAGTTTAATCAGGTTGTGAATGCAGCTTTACAATACATGCAATCACGTGTTGGTAAAGGTGTTAAATTCGAGTGGTCGTTGACAGATGTAAAACTTCCGGTGAAGTTGAATATGCACCTTTTTCAATGGGTGATAGAGAACTTAGTTAAGAATAGCGTAGATGCTATGGAGGGGAACGGAGAATTACGCTGCGAAGTAAGCGCAAAAGGAAATAAACTATACTTGGATGTAACGGATACAGGTAAAGGAATTGCCCGAAACCAAACGAAAGATATCTTTAAACCAGGGTTTACCACAAAGAGAAGAGGCTGGGGATTGGGACTTTCATTGGCCAAACGAATTGTAGAGGATTATCATAGTGGTCGTATTTTTGTAAGAGAATCTACTCCGGGCAAGAAGACTACCATACGCGTTCAACTAACTATATGTGAATCAGATGAAGTTTAAGATCAAGATACAAGTTATGTACTTATTCATTGCTTTCTCTGTGGGGATTATGCTGATTCTGTTTAATCCAATTGTTGGTGAGTTTGTATATACAAAAGGACAAGTTGAATACTATCGAATGTTCCAATTTTGGGGTTGTTGGGATACGGTAGGTGAGGGCCCAACCAATGGTATGGATCCCAATTACCCTCGATTGACCATGTTACTGGGTTCAATATCTTTTTCTTTTGTGGCTGGTTTCTTTTCTCACAAGCCCATTATGCAAGGAGTTCTTTCAGCTGTGGCTTTTTTATTTTCGCTTACCATTGCAATAGCCCTTGTCTATGAATATTTCCATATTCTACACACCATAGAACCTTATGTGTCATTTGCGACAGAAACACCGCATATTATGTGGCTAATCTTGATGCTTGTTCCCCAGGCGTTAGTCACAGCAAGTCAATACGGGGAGTTCCGCATTTGGTTCAAAAAACGTAATTAGGCTGAGGATTTACTCGCCGTAATATTCTACAAAGTTGTTTTGTGTTTCCCAAAGGGTGATTTTATGCAGCGTTACATTCTCTGGCAAATGAGGAGCGATCCTTTGCCACATGGCAACCGCAATATTCTCTATGGATGGCATAATGCCACTAAGCCAAGGCACATCTTTGTTAAGATTCTGATGATCCAACTGATCAACTACTTGTTCATTGATGATCTTCTTTAATATCTTTAAATCCATGATTAAGCCCGTTTTGGGATCTGGAGAGCCTTTAACGGCTACGTACAGGTCAAAATTGTGCCCATGAAAATTGGGATTGGCACATTTGCCAAACATTTCAAAGTTTTCTTCCTCGGACAACTCAGGAATCCAAAGTTGATGTGCGGCATTGAAATGTGCTTTTCTGCTAATGTAGAGAATCGGCATGGACTGCAAAAATACAATTAGGCTTGATTATTTTTCCCATACCATTTTTTTAGTTCTTCCACGGTTTTATCGATATCGTCCATGGTGTTA
>Ga0181581_10004792_pt1 | contig 10536 bp, 9 predicted proteins | sample 071ome_22_FD_132433 | JGI IMG/M metagenome (GOLD analysis project Ga0181581, IMG submission 132433) | Coastal salt marsh microbial communities from the Groves Creek Marsh, Skidaway Island, Georgia - 071404AT metaG (megahit assembly) | ecosystem: Environmental > Aquatic > Marine > Intertidal zone...
CCGCGCCCATAATCGGTGGCATCAACTGGCCGCCTGTCGACGCCACAGCCTCAATGGCGCCGGCTTGAACGCCGCGATAACCGGCGCTCTTCATGAGCGGGATCGTGATAACACCAGTGGTCACCACGTTGGAGACCACACTTCCTGATATGGAACCAAAGAAACCAGACGCTGTGACGGCAATCTTCGCCTGTCCGCCCCGATACCGGCCCACCAGCACCATGGATATTTCAGTGAAGAACGTGGAACCGCCAGATTTGGTCAACACCTGACCAAAGAACACAAACGCCATGACAATTGACGTCACGATCTTCATAGGGATACCGAGGACGCTAGTCGGGTCCCAGGCTATGTAATAGAATAGATCACGGGCCAACATTTCCTTGCCGGCGAGCTTGCCTGGCAAGAGATGACCAAAAAGTCCCATCAAGATAAAAGCGAGCACAAGAACCGTCAGAACATGCCCAACTGTTCTCCGCAGGCCCTCGATCATTAGGGCGACAACGATTGTCCCGGAGATTAACCCATCGGTCGGTGCATCGGAAACGAGTTCTGCAAGCTGCGGATACCGGACAGCCATATACATGGCGCCGGCAAACCCTATTGCCGCCAGCAGATAGTCAAACCAGGGGATTAAATGCTTATCGACTTTCTTGCTATGCCGGACTGACAAAAACACCAAAGGAAGGGCAATTGCGATGATGCCGCCCAGGAACTGCTCCGTATAGAGCAACAACCCGGCCATGCGGAACAGGTCGGCTGCCCAGGCGATCGCGACCACCGTCAAGAGAACGGCGAGAACAGCAATAAATCTGCTCATCGCCGTTTTTGTCTCGACGGCCTGTTCCGAAGTATCTTGGTTGTCCACGGAACCGCCTATTCTTTGGCAGGAAGCCTACCTTACTTCGGCGGCCACATGCCCTTTTCTTTATAGAACTTAATAGCGCCCGGATGATAGGTCAGCTTGGGCAGATTGAGCGCCATGCTGGTCGGGCTAAAGGAGCCCCAACCCGGGAACGCTTTAACGAGGGCGGCCTTGTTGTCATGCATGGTTTTGACGACTTTGTAGACCACATCGTCCGACACTTTCGCACCGGTAGCCAGTGTGTGCCAATAGGTCATCACGTGAAGTGGCTTGTCCACGCCGACGTTCCGCTTCGACGGTTTTTCAGGCTTGGCCCATGCCGGCGGCACAAACTTGCGTGCCCGCTCCAAGGCTTCCGGAGACGGGTCAAACGGCAGAACCCGGATACCGCCGACTTTGGCAGCAGTTTCGCGAACTTTACCGGCGCCGAAAACAAAGAAGAACGCATCGGCTTTGCCGGCGGCAAAATCGTTCGCGCTTTTCACGACGTTGGGGACCGGCACTTTGACGACGTCATCATAGCTGATGCCGGCGCTTGCCAATTGTCCGTCCATCAACGCTTGAATGATCCGCTGTGAAGACCAGCCGCTGGGGACCCGTTTGCCCTTCAAATCCGCGACGGTTTTGATGGGAGAATCTTTCTTCACGAAGATCGCAACGCGAAACGGAATGGTTGGCGTTGCCACCCGCAAATCAGGATGCTGACGGCCGGGATAGGCACCTGTGCCGGTCACCGCGTAGAGCGACTCCAACTCGTTGACCAAGCCAAATTCCATCTTGCCGGCATTTACAAGCGGCACATAAACGCTAGACCCGCCCATGGGTTGAGACCGCATCTGCAAACCCGCCAACTGAGAAATGACTTTAGACAGGGATTGACCAGCTTGGTTGGTCCACCCACCTTTTGTTGTACCTACGGAAATCGTCTGCGCGGAGACAGACGCCGAAATCAAAGCTGCACCTGCAATCGATGCAACAAAAAGGGCCTTTTTCATAATTATCCTCCCTTGGATGAAGGCTCTGGAAAACGCGATACTGATGATTTCAACTTACCTTGTCAAAATCTTCCTCGACTGCACCTTGCCGAACTTCACTAGTAACACCTTTCCGTGGTTCAAATAAGGCAAATGTTTGAACCAACGTCTATTTTTCGACCACGACAGCGGTGCCGCTAGCGACCAAGAACAGCATCGATTTGTCGTCACCCGAGATTTCACTGTAGTCCAGGTCAACGCCGATGACAGCGTTGGCTCCTGCGATAAGCGCTTCCCTCCGAAGTTCCGTCAGGCACACGCGGCGGGAGTCCCGCAACACTTTTTGTGAGGCGGAACTCCGGCCGCCAAAAATATCTCGTATTCCGGCGAAGAAATCCCGAAACAGGTTCATGCCAAACACGCATTCCGCAGTGATGATTTCCCTCCGTTCGAGAATTTTGTAATCCGGAAGCGTGCTCTCGGTCGTCAGGATAATCTCCTTGGCCAGTTCATCGATGACCTCGGTCGGCAATTCATCAAATTCTTTGTTATCGATGAGTTCCTGAATCTTCTCGTCGCTTTTTCCAAAAATATTGAACATAACCTATTTCTTCCTCTCGGGTTAAAGAAGTCCTTCCAAATCAAGTCCGGCGATATACCGGCCATATATCGTGGCGTTCGCATCCCAGTTTAACGCCACTTGCGCTTCGATGGCGGCAATATCCAGAAAGGCCCGCTGGAGATGAGGATCAATCGGGAATCCAGCGCTGGCGATTCCTTCAAACAAACGCTGGGCGGCCTGCATCGAGAGCTTCGCCGCATAGGCCGAATTACGTCGGCTGCGGGCCAAGTCACCCAACATAAGTCTATGACCGGCATTTAAGCGCGCCATATTTTCGCGCGCGGTTGCCAAAACCATTAACCTGCCTGCCTCGGCTTCAGCTGAGGCTTCGGCTAATCTAATCTGAAGCACTTGAGATTCCCCGAGCGGTCGACCCTTTGACTTCTGTGTCCGAAGAAGTTCCGTAAACCTAGACACTGCGCCTTTAGCCGCGCCGACCGCCACCGAAGCGTGGGCAGTCTGAGCAAACCCCAAGTTTGGCATTTTGTACAAAGGGATGGAATGTCTCTTGGCGCCAGGGCTTTCCCCACGGGCTGCACTCAATCCATCGAGAACGCGATGATCGGGAACAAAGGCATCTTTCAGTTCAAATGGAACACTTCCGGTTCCACTCAAACCGATCGGCTCTTCCTGGTCTAGAATTTTGATATCTGCCGCGGGCACCAGTAGAAAGGAATGAACAGGTACGCCGTCCTTTCCGGTCGGCAATATCGCCCCAACAATGGTCCAACTTGAATGACGCACACCGCTACATGAGTCGAAGCGGCCACTTAAAATCCAACCGCCTTTGGAAATTGAGACCGTTCCGTTCGGAGAAAATGAGCTGGATATCAACTGATCCCCTCGCTGCCCCCAGACATCCTGTTGGGCTGCTTCAGGAAACTGAGCCAATAGAAAGTTGTTTTCGGCAAACTTTGTTACGACCCAAGCGTGAGATGCGTCCGCAGCTCCCAAACAAATGGCAATTTCACACAGCACTTCCCACGATAATTCCGCTCCACCAAATTCGGCCGGCTGGCAGACCCGGCAAACGCCAGACGAATTTATCTTACTCACACTCTCATCGCTAAGACGATGGTTGTGATCAGATGTAAGGGCAGTCTCCATGATATGCTGTGCCAAAATGTCGGCACGTGCCAGATAGTCTGGCCTTGTGCTGCCTAAGGCGCCGTCACTAACTGTCTTCGAGGTACCCATTCGCCCCTGGCCGTGTTGAGCCTAAATAATCATTCACGGAAACACGTTATCAATTGTTTCTGCTCGGGACAAAGTCTTGAATGCACCCTCGGACGAATTTCAACCGGGGGGCTATAGACGGACATTTGGATATTAGGGTAGTCTAATATTAGCCGACATGGCGCTACAGTCCAATCAGCAGGAGGGTGGGTATTCGCATGGAACCACCGGGTCATCTAAGGGCCTCCTGTTTGTTTTGCAGGCAGGAGGCCGTCAAAGACTGAAGATCGGAGGCGCCTGAGATTTAGCCGTCCCCTTCGGTCCAGACAATCTGAAAACTTGGAAGGGTCTAACCCCTTAGGAAATCTCCGGTGACTTCACCGGACATAGGCTTAATGCCACAAAAGAACCCCGTCAGAGGTCTACCCCGGCGGGGTTCGCGCACGACTACTACCCTTCTTTTTTCGCGGCGATGAGGAATTCGATATTTCCCTCGGGACCTCTTATAGGACTCTCCGTAATTCCGGCAACGACCCATCCGGTTTGGGCCGCGAGCCAAGATTGAATTCTATCGCAGACCACTTGGTGAAGCTCGGGATCACTGACCACTCCTTTCTTTCCCACTTGCCCCTTGCCCACCTCAAACTGGGGCTTGATCAGGGCAATGAGGTGTGCCCTGTCAGCTGTCAAAACCATCGGCGCCGGCAAAATTGTCTCCAGACCGATAAAGCTCGCGTCACAACAGAGAAAATCTACTGGGTCCGGAATTTGGGAAGTGTCCAAATATCGGGCGTTGGTTTTTTCCAGGACCACGACCCTGTCGTCCTGACGCAGCTTCCAAGCCAGCTGCCCCTGTCCGACGTCGACGGCAAAGACTTTGGCCGCTTTCTTGCTCAATAGGACATCAGTGAACCCGCCAGTGGAAGCACCGATATCCAGGCAAACAGCGCCGGAGACATCAAAGCCGAAATGTTCCAATCCATGGGCCAGTTTAAGGCCGCCGCGGGACACCCATGGATGATCCTGTCCCCGCACATCTAGCTCGATATCGACACGATATTGAGTGCCGGCCTTTTCCAGCTTGCGTTCACCGCTATAGACATGCCCAGCCATAATCAAAGCCTGCGCCTTTGTCTTTGATTCAACAAGGCCGCGATCTACGAGCAATTGATCTAGTCTGGATTTACCGGAAGGCGATTCTTTCGGGTGAGATTTATTTGCTACGCCTTCCGGCATCGCGTTGCAATGAGCCGTGAAGCGCTTAAGCGCGCGCTGGCTGAGTGTTGTCACTTTCAGCCACCTTTTCACCAAGAGCCGCCAGCGCCGTCGCAACAATATCCGGGCGGCGTAAACCGGCCAGGACGTACTGACTATCGGGTTTATCTTGATCAATAAAGATGTCTGGCAGCGTCATTGCCCGGAATTTCAGTCCATTATCAAAAACACCCTTATTTGCGAGGAATTGCATCACGTGTGACGCGAACCCGCCGATCGAGCCTTCCTCGATGGTGATGAGGACTTCATGCTCCCGTGCCAGCCGCAAAATGAGGTCTTCGTCCAAGGGCTTCGCAAAACGCGCGTCCGCCACAGTCGTGGACCAGCCCAGAGACGCAAGCTCATCGGCGGCGGCCAGGCATTCCTGCATGCGTCCGCCCAAATTCAGTACCGCGACCGACGTACCCTCACGGACGATACGCCCCTTGCCAATCTCCAGTGGGACTCCTTCTTCAGGCATATCAATGCCCACCCCTTCGCCTCGCGGATAGCGGAAGGCGCAAGGGCGGTCATCAATCTGAGTCGCCGTTGCGACCATATGCTTCAACTCCACCTCATCAGAGGCTGCCATGATCACAAAGTTAGGCAGACAGCCCAAATAGGCGATGTCGAAAGAGCCGGCATGAGTCGATCCATCAGCCCCGACCAACCCAGCACGATCTATTGCGAACCGGACCGGCAGATTTTGGATGGCCACGTCATGGACAACCTGGTCATAAGCCCGTTGTAGGAAAGTCGAATAAATAGTCGCAAACGGCTTGTAGCCTTCGGTCGCGAGACCGGCGGCGAATGTCACTGCGTGCTGTTCGGCGATCCCGACATCAAAGGTCCGATCCGGGTATTCATCACCAAACTTGTCCAACCCTGTTCCAGACGGCATCGCCCCGGTAATCGCGACAACTCTCTCATCCTTAGCGGCCTCTTGAATCAGCGCTTGAGCAAAAACAGATGTATAAGACGGCGCATTGGCCTTGGGTTTATCCTGCTTACCGGTAATGACATCAAACTTGGACACACCATGGTATTTGTCCGGAGAATTCTCTGCCGGCTCATATCCATGTCCCTTCTCCGTCACGACATGAAGAAGAACCGGACAGGCTTCTTCCATATCCCGCAAGTTCTTCAGGACCGGCAGAAGGTGTTCAATGTTATGACCGTCCACGGGACCAATATAGAAAAAGCCCAATTCTTCAAACAGTGTCCCGCCGGTCAGGATGCCCCGGGCGTACTCTTCCGCCCGGCGTGCTGTTTCTTCCAACCTGCGCGGGAACTTACCCGCCACCTCCTTGGCAAAGTGCCGAAGAGAACGATACGGCTTCGACGAAATTAATCGGGAAAGATAGGCGCTCATAGCGCCAACCGGCGGCGCGATTGACATATCATTGTCGTTCAGAATCACAATAAGACGGGTGTCCATTGACCCGGCGTTGTTCATCGCTTCATAGGCCTGCCCGGCGCTCATCGCGCCATCGCCTATTACCGCAATAACATTGCGTTCTTCTTCTTTGTAATCACGGGCAACGGCCATCCCCAATCCAGCGGAAATCGAGGTCGAACTATGCGCAGCGCCAAACGGGTCATATTCACTTTCGGTGCGCTTGGTAAATCCTGACAAACCGCCGCCTTGGCGGAGAGTCCGGATTCGGTCCCGGCGTCCAGTCAGAATCTTGTGCGGATATGCTTGGTGGCTCACATCCCAGATCAGCCGGTCATGGGGTGTGTTAAAGACATGGTGAAGCGCAACGGTAAGTTCTACAACGCCTAAGCTGGCGCCCAGATGACCGCCGGTTATGGAAACAGCGTCGATGGTTTCCGAACGAACTTCGTTAGAGAGCTGTTTTAACTGTTCGGTCGTAAAATCTCGGATGTCTGCTGGATATTTGACGGAATCCAACAGCGGGGTACTACTCTTCTCGGCCACGTCCTGCCCTTCCTACTCTACTTGAAAATAGTTCTTATTTACGGCGTTTTACCACAAAATCGGCCAAGTCCCTCAAAAAATTGCCTTTTTCTTCGAAAACCTCAAGATGTTTTATCGCCTGGTCCGCCAATATCGCGGCTTGTTCCTTGGCCCGCTCCACACCCAGCAACGAAACGTACGTTGCTTTCCCAGCCTCGGCGTCTTTGTTTGTCGCTTTCCCCATCTCTTCGGCATCGCCTTCGACATCCAGTAGATCATCGACAATTTGGAACGAGAGGCCCAGGTCATGGGCATACGCGAGCAGCAGATGATGCTGATGTTCCGTCGCATTGCCAAGGATCGCGCCCGCTTGGCAGGAATATGCGATCAACGCACCGGTTTTCATTCTTTGAAGTCTGGTGATTTCGGGTACATCAAACTCCCGATCTTCCGCCACTAAGTCGAGCATCTGCCCGCCAACCATGCCCTGGCCGCCAATTGCCTTGGCCATTTCCAGGGCAAGCTCGATTCTGACTCTCGCATTACTATGGGTAGCTTCGCCGGAGATGACCTCAAAGGCCAAAGTCAGGAGGCCATCTCCCGCCAGTATGGCCGTAGCCTCGTCGAATTTCTTGTGGCAAGTGGGTAGGCCCCGCCTCAGATCATCGTCATCCATAGCGGGCAAATCATCATGGATAAGGGAATAGGTATGAACCATCTCGACTGCGGCGGCGACCCGTATGGAGTTGGACCTCTCCACGCCAAACAAATCGGCACTGGATAACACCAGAAAAGGCCGGAGCCGTTTTCCACCGGCCAATGCGGAATAACGCATGGCTTCAAATACCCGCGTTTCCGGCCCATCCCCTTTGGGAATCAACCGGTCCATCGCTGCATCAGTTTCCTGCGCTGCGGCTTTCAGAGCTTCCTCAAAAGACTCCAATAAGATCCCCTAGTCGATGTCCACCGGTTCTACTTCGGCGCCACCATCGGCACCGACACTAATTTTTTCGATACGGTCGCGCGCGTCCTTGAGCTTCGCTTCACAATGCTTTTTGAGGAGCGTTCCCCGTTCAAAAGACTGGATCGCATCGTCGAGTTTGTTCGAACCCTGCTCAAGATTACTTACAATCTCTTCCAGCTCTTCTAAAGCTTCTTCGAAGCTGAGCTTTTTGATGTCCGCAGGTATAGATTTTTCCGCCATAGTTCACCCCGTTTGGCGTGGTCAGAACTCATTCAAACTGGGGCCGGAGTGTACGCCCCGGCGCAGGACCGGGCAAGGCAGAGGCGGCTATGCCACTTTAAGCAATGTCAAGACGTGTACTGCCACGCTATCCGATAAGGCTTGAAGTTCGTAGCCTCCCTCCAACGTGGACACGACACGGCCGTCACAGCACTCGTCTGCAACCTGCAACAGTTCTCTGGTAATCCACTCGAAATCCTCGGTTTCAACATTCAGCTGACAAAGCGGGTCCTTGAAGTGGGCATCGAAGCCCGCCGATATCAAAAGAAGATCAGGATTGAAGGCGCGAAGGGCCGGCAGAATAGATTCGGTATACGCATTCCGGAATTCAATCGAGCCGGCGCCGGGCGCCAGCGGAACATTACATATGTTGCCCACCCCGGTTTCAGATGCAGCGCCGGTGCCCGGATAGGCCGGAAACTGATGGCTCGAACCATAAAAGAGCGAGGCATCCTCCTCAAACATATGCTGGGTGCCGTTGCCGTGGTGAACGTCAAAATCGATAACAGCAACCCGATCAATACCGTATTTGAGTTGCGCCTGCTTGGCGCCGATGGCGACGTTGTTAAACAAACAAAATCCCATCGCCCGGTCGTACTCTGCGTGATGACCGGGAGGACGCAACGCGCAGAAAACATTCTCCACGTCGCCAGAAATCACCAGATCAATGGCTTGGCAAACACCACCCGCGGACCGCAATGCGGCCTCGCCGGAAGCCGGGGATAGAAACGTGTCCGGGTCCAGGGCGCGGTATCCTTCCTCCGGGACTGCGGCAAGCAATGTCTCGACATAATCTGGCGAGTGCGTGCATTCTATGATGTCGGGCTCTACGGCTTCTGCATTCATACGGATAAGGGCGCTAAACGGCTCCGTCTCCAATCGCGCATAGACGGTTTTCAGACGATCCGGCGATTCCGGATGACCCGGACCTGGTTCATGCTGGACACAAATCGGATGACTAAAAAACGCTGTGCTCATGGGCCGATTTTACCTGAAATTTCCGGTCAAACTATAAGGGTGAGTCGATATTGAGAATAGTTGAACAAAATTCGTTATGGCCGTAATCTCTCATCCGTAATTCTGGTTAGAATTCCAAGCAATTAGCCGTTAAATCGCGGAAGAATTTTTATCGTCGAGCATGCGACGGAGCATACCAATGCAAACGTTGAATTTAGACGGCATTGGATTGTCGTTTCGGTGGCATGGGGAGCGCCCACATCAATGATACATTATAGACAATCCAGCATATTGGCTCTGATTTCAGCGGCCGTGGTCTCAACCGGCCTTACAATTGGCAGTTCCAACCAAGCTATAGCGCAAGGCGGCCCAAGTCCGGAGGCCAGAGCCGTCATCCAAAGCCTCAGCGAAGAAGAGCGCCAAAAATTCTTCGGCATGAGCCGTGAGGACAAGCGGGCGTTCATCCAAGCCAAGCTCAAGGAAAAAGGCGGTGACACGGCGAAATCGTCCAGCGGAAATCAATCTGGCGCATCCGGCAACAGAGGCGGCGGTGGCGGATCAGGTAATCGGCGTCGGCGCCCGCCGCCTTTGGTGGAACTGACGAGCGTCGTCAAAGAACCTCTGGTGCAGGTTTTCCCGATAACGGGACGGCTAGTCGCAAACCAACGGAGTGCAGTCGCCACGAAAATCAGAGGCAGTGTCCAAAGAATAAATGTTCAAGTAGGTGATCGCGTCAAGGCGGGACAAATCATCGCCGAGCTCGATATTGACCGGCTGAAACTGGAGGCAGATCTCAAAGCTGCGGACGTCATCCAGGCGCGCGCCAAATGGAATTCGGCAAAAGCCTCTAGGGACCTCCTGCAACAAGAGCTGAAGCGCCTGGAGAAGCTGAAGCGCTCCGCCGCTTTCAGTCAGGCGCGCTACGATGATAAACGTCAGGAAATTGTCCGCGCGGAGGCAACGGTGGAGGAAACTGCCGCTGCCTTAAAGCGCGCCAGATCGTCTCGGGATCTGGCGAGGATGGACGTTAAAGATGCGTCTGTCAGTGCCCCCTTCGACGGTGTGGTTGTCCTGAAACATGTATCGCCAGGCGCCTACCTCAATCCGGGCTCCCCCGTGGTCACTCTCTTGGACGATGGAAATGTGGAGATCGAGGCTGATATTCCGTCAAACAGGCTTAGCGGTGTCGCACCCGGCTCGGTCGTAAATGTCCGAATTGGTGCGAAAACTATCGTTCAAGCGGCTGTGCGAACGATAATTCCCGACGAAAATCCGCTGTCGCGAACCCGCGCGGTTCGGCTTATGCCGGACACGTCAAAAATTAAGTCCAAGCTCGTAGTGAATCAAAGCGTCGTCGTCGAAGTACCCGAGGGACAGGCCCGAGAAGTCGTGGCGGTGCACAAGGATGCCATCGTCAATCGACAGTCGGGCACGATCGTCTTCGTCTTCAACAACGGCCGCGTGCATCCTATGAATGTTCAGATAGGCGAAGCATTCGCCGGCAAGTTTGAAATTCTATCGGGC
>Ga0181581_10004803_pt1 | contig 10521 bp, 8 predicted proteins | sample 071ome_22_FD_132433 | JGI IMG/M metagenome (GOLD analysis project Ga0181581, IMG submission 132433) | Coastal salt marsh microbial communities from the Groves Creek Marsh, Skidaway Island, Georgia - 071404AT metaG (megahit assembly) | ecosystem: Environmental > Aquatic > Marine > Intertidal zone...
CCCTGTGTCCCATGCGCCCCCCTGCCCCTTTCGCCGCCCCGCATCGGAGCCCCGCCCCCCCGTCAACCTTCCCCTCCCCCCGCAGTGCCCACGAGGGGGCGTGGTACTATGAGGTGGAGATCGAGCGGCTGGGGGACACGGGGGCGTGCCGGGTGGGGTGGCTGCAGCGTCAGGGGGAGCTTCAGGCGCCGTGCGGGTACGACGCCGGGGGGCTGGCGTACAACAGCAGGGGGGGGCACAAGTACCGCGCAGCGCGGCGGGAGGCGTACGGGGAGGCGTACGGGGAGGGGGACGTGGTGGGGTGCCTGCTTGTGCTGCCGCCGGGGGGGCGGGTGATGGGTCCCGAGGTGGTGCGGGTCAAGGGCGGAGACGCGGACAAAGCTTTCACGGTGGTGGAGGGGTCCGGGAGGGAGCCCGCGCGGCCGCTGGCCGGGAGTTTCGCCGCCTTCACCCTGAACGGGGAGAGCCAGGGCGTGGCCTTCGTGGACCTGCCAGAGGGTTCCTGGCACCCGGCTGTGTCGCTCTTCACCAAGCCGCTCGCCGTGACACCCGCGGAGGACGGTCAGGACCTGAAGGACCCGCATAAGTGGGCCGTCGCGGAGGACAAGGGCCGCGGGGAGGCTGGGGGTAGCGCCCAGCAAGAGGCTCGGGTGTCAGTGCGCTTCTCGGGGTTCCGCCACGCGCCCCCGGACCTGGCTGGGCTCATCGAGCGGGCGCGGGAGCTGGCGGAGAGGGAGCGCGAAGCGGCGGGGCGGGTGCCCGGGGACCTCGCGGGGGGGGAAGCGGGCCCGCCGGGGCCGGTCCGGGCAGCCGGCGAGATGCCGGGGCCCCAGCCCCCTGGGTGGGTGGCCCCGGCGCCCTCTGGGGAGAGCGGCGGTGGGGTGAAGGAGGAGGGCGGTGCGGCGGGAGGGGCGCAGTGAGGGAGCGGACGCCCGATCGAGCGGGGCGGGGCTGGAACGTGGTGATTGCCAGATCAGTGTTGTCCGTCTGCTGAAATTCGAAGGCGCAGCTCGTCTTGGGCGACCTCTGCGACTATTGCTCGTCAAAATCATGCAAACATAGATGACCGCCTAGTCGGGAGAGAATTGGTGAGTGGACGTCGCGCTCGTGGTCTGAAGTGGGAGAAAGGGACCGCGAAAATGTCGGGCCGGCACCCTCGTAACCCCATGACGAGCCGGCTCCAAGTATTCAAATCGAAAGATGAAAACCAACGCCGCCGTCCTCCTGCGCAGGAAGTGCTAGCAAGACGGACCAAATAGCACCGTTGTAGCTTCGTTCTGCACCTGTAGTAAACGAGCAGCTTTACGCCGTCATCGTGCATATTCCGTCCGTTTATTCGTTCGGAAGTGCGGAACGTCGGCTGCGGCATCGACGTAGGAAAAATCGCCGAGGGGTCCCCGAGGGTCCCGAGGGTGAGCCCTTTCCCCGTGCCCCCGGTAGCGCTCAAAACCGCACGAAAACGGGCCGGAACTGGGTCTTGGGGGTGCAGAAATCGCGTTCCCACGCGGTTTGCGCATTAGGAGTTCCCCGTGGTCCACTTTCAGTCTCTTCTTGGGCGCAGAGAGAATTTTGAGGATGGGTGATTCTCGCCCAGACTGGGGGCGCTGGAGCCATGGCATGTTCAGCGCCCAGGTGAAGCGCCCCACGGAACCGTCCATGAAGGCGGACTCGCTCCATTCCGTGGGGACGTCGTACTCGTACGGCTCGAACGAGCACTCCGCCCGGGGCAGTGTCCACACGGCAGAGGTCCCCCCAGCTCCGCCGAAGATCCCCGGGGTCCAGATGCCTTGGATTCGGAAAGACGCTCCCAACGGTCCTGCGGGGGCGCAATGGCACGGCGGAGCCGCGCCGCCCCCGCGGTGCCACGGCCAGGGACGTCTCCGGGACCCTCCACCCCCCCCGCGGCAGAGCGCCGGAGGGCGGACGTACGACGCGGCCCCGCCCGTGCCGCAGCAGCCTCCCCCCCCACCCCCGCCGCCCCGGCTCCCGCGGATGCCCCACCCCCCCGCGCCTCCCCCCCGGCCCGGCCAGCCTTCTCCGCTGAGCCCCCCTGGAGGCGCCCCGCCCCCCAGGCCCGGGTGGGTGCCCCCACCCCCGCGGATCGGGCCCCGGGGCCAGGCGGCCGGTCGTCCGGCCGGCCCCGTCGTCCCCCCCCCGCCCGGGGGGCGCGCGCCTCACCGCCCCGGCGACATGGAGGGCCAGGGCTCGACGTACGAGGGCCAGGGCTCGACGTACGAGGGCCAGGGCTCTGCGTACGAGGGCCAGGGCTCTGCGTACGAGGGCCAGGCCCTGGCGTCGCTCCGGTTTCTCCCCGGGGACGGCATCCCGGAGCGGTCCAGTGGCCAGTTGACGGGGCTCCTGCGCACGGGCGGGGGCTCCCGCCAGGAGGCGCCCGCCCACCTGGGCGGCCCGATCGGCGGCCCGTTGGTCGCCACGTCCCGCCACAACCCGGGCGACACCCCGGAGGCGACGGAGGACGACCTTTGCCTCCCCGATGCCCTGCCGGAGGACCTGCTCGCCGAGCTGGAGCGCGCCCTCAGTGTCACGCGCGAGACGGCGCGGGCCGTGTCCCCCGAGGGGGGTTGGCGGTGGCCGGCAGAGCCAGCGGCGGACTGGGGCGGCTCCGCGGGCCTAGGAGGCGCCCCCGACAGGGCCCAGGAACCCCCTGTCGGGGGCGGCAGGGTCCGCGGCGCTCCCCCCGGCATGAGCCCCGGCCCGGGGAGCTGGGGTGTGGACGTCCTCCCGGGCGTTGCGGCGCCGACCTCGGCGGTGCAGGGGCCCGGGGGCGCGGGCGGACTCCCGGCGGCGCGGCCGGGTAGCCTGCACGCCGCCCCGTCCGAGCCGTCCTCGGTGGTGGCGTTGCACCTGGCCGCGTCGGGGGGGCCGGCGGGGCTGCTGCCCCAGGGCCTGGGTCTGAGCGGGACGCTACTGGCATCCCTGCAGCCCGGGGCGTCGCCGCTGCTCCCCGGCCCGCACCAGCAGCAGGGCACGTCGCAGCTGCTACCGCCCCACCACATGCCCCTGGCGCACCCGTCCCTGGCCACGAACGAGGTCAAGCTCCAGATCGTGACGCGGCTCCTGGAGCAGGTCCGCCACGTCCTGAGCCCGTCCCTGTCGGAGCAGGTGGTGCCGGCGACGCTCGTGCTCCTGGGGCTGGATCCCACGGACGTCCTCCGGCTCCTCGGCAGCGAGGCCCTCCTGCGGACCTACGTCCAGGGGGCACTCCACGTCCTCGAGTCGCGCCAGAGCGATCAGCAGGTGCTCTCTGCCATCGCCGCCCTCTCCCTGTGAGGCTGCCCCACACACGGGGACACCCCGCTGGCCGGTAGCCCGCGCCTGGCCGGCACCTGCCGCGTTTGTGGCACCATGTGATTTCACCAGGGTAGCATTGTCTTTCATAGTCGTAGCTTCTACTCATAGCATAGTATGCCTGCCGTTTGCACCCACCTTAGCCATGTCACTTGCTTCATGTAACTAACTAACTGTCTGTGTGTGTAACTAACTGTATCGGTATCCTGTGCATCAGTGTCCAATCCTACTGCGTTTTGAGGGCCCGTGGGGCTACTTGTGACCTGGATTCCTGGGCTAGTCCTTATCTTCTCGACTTTTGGGCTCGGCACTGTCGCTACGCCGCCCGTTTGTTACCACCGTTGAACCGGCGCGAGCCTAGCCCGCGGCCCGCACCCCGTCGTCATTCACGACGTACTGCACCTCGGCGCACCCCATGAAGGGGCTGAAGACCACCCGCATTCGCCGCCCCACCGTCTCCCCCCCCGCCCTCGCCTGACCGGACGTGTCCCGCGACACGAACACCCTGTGGTTCACGCACGACGCCCACGCCAGCCCCAGCGCCGGGTTGACCCGCCGCCCAGACGTCACCAGGGCCCCGGCCCCTCCCCCCTGGTTCAGGCTCGCGAAGTCCTCCACGTAGTCCGTCACCTGGTTCGTCGTGACCACCGCCAGGCCGTGCGCTGCCGCCAGCTTCTTCAGCGCCAGCGCCACCTCGAACATGCTCGATGATCGCTCCCCCATGGCCCCCGCTTGCACACCGCCCGCGGCCCCCGCCTGCCCCCCCCCCGCCCCGTCGGGGACGTCCCGGAAGACGTTGGCAACCGAGTCCACGACCAGAATCTTGGTCGGGGGCCCCGCATTCGAGGCCGAGCGGGCGCCCGCGGCGCTGTGTGCCTGCCGGACGGCCGCCAGGAGCTCCTGGGCGGTGCCGACGCCCTTCACAACGCGGATGCGGGCCATTGGGTCCCAGTCGAGTCGCTCCCGCTCCGCGAACCGGCGGGCCATCTCTGACATCCGGCGGCTCGGCTTGCCCTCCGTGTACACGTACACGGCGCTGCCCCCCACCCCGCCACGCGCCTCGGGCAGCTGGCACTGCAGCATCAGCTGCACTGCCAGGTGGGTCTTGCCTGCGGCGGCGCGGGCGGTCCGGTCCGGTGGGCGGCCCCTTCGCGGCGGGCGGCGGGCGCGGGCGGGCTGGAGCCGAAGAAACACGGGGCCGCGTAGCGTGCGGGGGGGCGGGGGGCGGGACTGGCGCAAGGATCCGCACCTGCAGTCGCCTCCCCCACGAACTCCGTGACCATTCCCACCGGGACGCCCCTCTGCGTTTGGTCGGGACACCGCGTGGCGCTTGAGGTCACCCGAGAGGTCTCTCTGTCCACCGTCGCAGGTGCCCGGGCCCTAGACACAGAGATAAAGCGCCGGCCATCGCGCCCCACTGGCCGGTACGGGGGGGGAGTCACCATCGCCGCGTCGATCCCCGGGCAGCCAAAGCTCAGGAGTTTGAGGCTATCCCGCCTCAGGTCCACCGGAACCGGCGGTTTAGAATCTCCCTCCATGAAGAACACGGAGTGTTATCCCAAAAACGACATATATCATACAAAAAATTCCCAAGTTTGGCGCAGCGGGGCCTAGGAGGGGCGTGCGTGCTGGGCCTGCTGGGGAGGGGATTGGAACCCGGTCCAACCAGCCGCCGGCCGGAGTCGGAGCAATCTGCCCGCGAGCGCAGCAGTCCCTCGGCCAAGAGAGGCGCTGCCGCGCCGCCCGAGCGCCGCGCGGCCTCCCCTCGCGCGAACGGGGGGGAGCAGAGGGGCGGTGTCGCAGACTCAGGGTTGCGGTAGCGTTTCAAAGCTGCCCGAAGAGTCACCGGATGCGCACGTCCCCGCCCATGCCCGCGAAGTTCGACTTGAGGCTCTTGGGATTGGCCCACGTGGAATGGACGAACTGGTCGTCCTGGTCCTCCTCGATGCGCTTCTGCTCCTCACTACGCTTGTGGTACCACGAAAGCATGGCCTTGTGGGTCTCCTCGTCCACGGCGGGCTCGCGGGCGGGGGCGTGGCCGCCCTTCTTCTGGACCTTGACCACAACCTTGGTCTTCTCGTTCTTCCCCACGTGGTCGCTGAGCTTCTTCCGCCCGTCCATCTGCTTGCCGCAGTACCAGATGACAGCGTCCTCGGCGTCGATGGGGTCGTTCGCGTACGACGTCCCCGTCAGGTCCTCATCCCCCTCTAAGATGGCCCGGACGGGGTCGAACTCCGGCAGTCCCATCGGAAAACATATCATCACCGCCCCCCGGACGTTGTCCACCGCCTCCTCCAGCATCTTCTTCGTCAGCTTGACCTTCTTCGCTACCTGGTCCTTGTGCGCCACCAAGGCGGCGTCCTCGAGTGTCTTGCGCAGCGTCTCCACGGCGCTCGGGTCCGCGGCGTTGCCCGTGCGACGGCCCGTGGGATCCGCACAGTAGTGCTGGTTCTTCTCCACCTCCTGCGGGGGGGGGCAGGGGGGCGGGGCAGTGAGGGCCAGGGGTCGCCCTGGGCAGGGGGCGCGGGGGGGGCACGGGGTCCCTGGGGGGGGCGGCGCACCTTCCCGTAGAAGTCCTTCTGGTACTCGTCGAGGCCCTGGAGGTTGGGGTCCTTGGCGGGACCGTACTTGGCCAGCTCCTCGCCCTCAATCTGCGGGGCAGGCGCGTGCACCGATCGTTGGGGGGGGCCAGGGACGCCACGCTTCTGGAAGAGCCCCCGGTTCCGGGACAGATCCGCAACCTCGCACCCACCCGCGACATGCCCGTGCTTTCTTCCGCTCACCTTAAGCCTCGCGATCCTCATGCGGAGGTTGTGCACCTCGGTGAGCGCCCGCGCGGTCTCATCCACACCTGCCTCCACGGTGGTCTCAAAAAGGAACTGTTTGTCCTCGGCGACCTACGGACAGGGGGCTGGTCCGGTTGCCGTGAGAGGAATCGCGCAAAGAGGGACCACCTCGATGGCGCGGAGTCGACGCAGCCCGCGGCGCGAGTGGTGCGTGGCAGAAGAGGGGAGGTGCATGTCGTGCCTGGGACGCGGCGCCATCCCATCGCACCGTCTCCACCAATACGCGCCCTGTCAATGCCGACATCGTCTTAACGAAAGATCGCGAGGTATTGACGCAGGAACTGGCGCGTTAACCCGCGCGGCGCGGCAGGGGCGAGGGCGACTCACCTTGAAGTGGAGGAGCACCATCGCTGAAGGGGTTTTCTCGGTCACTTGCCGGAAGAAGGAGCCGATGACCAGACTGTGAATGAGGATGTACACGGCTCTCAAGACTCGCTAGAGATATCTCCCCAAGTCCCTGAGGACGGCTCAAATCCGCCAGTGTGGGGGGTGCCAGGGCCGTCCTGCAGAGAGGGATTTTGCTCCCCACACCTTGTGACAAGGACTTTCCACTTGGCCCCAGCCTCTCCAGAACTGGATTGTACAAGAAAATAGCTCTAGGTAGGCGTTGTTTGGAGAAGCAGTAAACTAGAAACGCAGCAAGGGTAAGAGCCGGAGGCTCTGAAGAGTTGTTAACAGTCGCAGCGCCGAGTGAGAAGACGAAAATGGCGACCAAGACGATCGATATGGGGGCTCTCAAGGTAATATTCGATTTTTGATTATAAAAAATCGCTCGCTCCCCGCGCATCACTCTCTGTTGGCGCTCCACTCAGGCCGCAACATATGAATTGTCACGCAGGAGAATACGCCCACGGGGCTCCAGAGCGGGGGGGCTGGGGCAGGGTTCAGCGCCGGGGCCAAGACCACGGGGAAGTTCGGCGTGACGACAGCCGCACGGGTGCCCTTTGGTTCCGCCACGAACAGGCAGTCCCCTTCAAAGGGGGCACCCACGGGGGAAGACGTCGAGGGCCCGGCGCAGGCTGCGGCGAGGTGCGTCTCCCTCATATTCGCGCACCAGAAACAGGCCTTCCGTATCATTTCATCGCCAACCCCCCGCACACGCGCACCTCGACGCATTCCTACAGGTTCACCGGGCGACGGGAAGAGACAAACTTGTCCCCCCGAGGGCCCGAGCCGGGCGCCCTCCCCGGCCCCCCGCCGATCCGTCCGACCCAACCGTTGAGGTGTGTGCAGGTCTCAACCGGCGGCCACGAGCGAGTCTAAGCCCTGGACACTCGAGGATTTCGAGATCGGGCGCCCCCTGGGCCGGGGCAAGTTCGGCAACGTCTACCTGGCCCGCGAGAAGAAGAGCAAGTACGTCGTCGCCCTCAAGGTCCTCTTCAAGGTGAGCAGGGCCCCGGCGACGCGCGGGCCCTTGCCGCGATCGGGGGGCGCCTGGAGCGCCCGGGTCCTGTCCGGGCGCAGCGGGGGGGGGAGCGGGTCCCCGGGTCCCCACCCCCTCCACCCACGTGCCCCCCGCCCCCACGCGCCCCCCGCAGACCCAACTGTTCCGGTCCAACGTCGAGCACCAGCTCCGGCGGGAGATCGAGATCCAGTCTCACCTGCGCCACCCCAACATTCTCCGCCTGTTTGGGTACTTCCACGACGACCAGCGCGTCTTCCTGATCCTCGAATTCGCCGCCAAGGGGGAGCTGTACAAGCGACTCCAGAGCCTGAGCTACTTCGACGAGCGGGCGGCGGCGTCCTTCATCGCGCAGCTGGCCCGGGCGCTGCACTACTGCCACTCGAAGCACGTGATCCACCGGGACATCAAGCCGGAGAACTTACTGATCGGCCTCGAGGGGGAGCTCAAGATTGCGGACTTCGGGTGGTCTGTCCATGCCCCCGGGGACCGGAGGACCACCATGTGCGGGACTCTGGACTACCTCCCGCCCGAGATGGTCGAGGCCAAGCCCCACTCCCACCACGTCGACGTCTGGTCCCTGGGCGTCCTCTGCTACGAGTTCCTCTATGGCAGCCCCCCCTTCGAGGCCGCCGGCCACTCGGAGACCTACCGTCGCATCCTCAAGGTGGACCTCCAGTTCCCGGAGAAACCGGCCCGGAGCGACGAGGCCAAGGACCTCATCCGCAGGCTCCTCCGCAAGGACCCCGCGGACCGCCTGCCGCTCCCAGACGTCCTCCAGCACCCCTGGATCGTCAAGAGCCTCGGCCCCCAGCAGCCGTGAGGGGCGGCCAGAGCCGCGTCGCGGGCGGTCCGGGCGCGGTCGCGTCCGGCGATGTGGACGATACTGGTTGAATCGGGATATGGTTCCCTGTGCTCTACGTCGACGGGGTCCCTGCAGGGAGTAGCAGCCCTTCCGCGTACCGCGGTGGCAGGGGGTGCGGGGCACGGGGTCCCCACACCGGCTTTTACCGTGCCAGGCCGAGACACGCGCACTTGCGACTACACGATTGTGGTCCTTCGCCCTAGACATGTACATGCCCGCTCAGGGGGAGCAGCGGCCGCGTGCGGGAGCCCCCCTCCCTCGCTGGGGGGGAGCTACCCACACTCACTCACCGGCCATGCCCAGCGGGAGTGTCGTCGGAGCAGCACGGGGTGACCAGCGGAAAAACGGCGCCCGGCGCGAGCAACGCGAAGCCCCGCTCCGGTTACCCCAAGCTCGCCTTGGCCTGCTGCCGGAGCTGCAGGAGCCTCCCCACCTGGTGCTTGAGGGTCGCGAAGGCTTCTTGCATCCCCTGCGCTAGCTCCGTCATGGCCGGGAGGTCCTGCACCTCGCACAGCCTCCGCATCTGGGCGCACGCCTCGGCGATTCGCTTGGCCCCCACGGACGCGCTGCTCCCCTTGAGCTGGTGGACCAGCGAGTCGATGGCCTGCCACTGTTGCGGGGCCGTCTGCTGCGCGGGGAGGGGCGCGGGGGTGCGGTTGGGGGGGATGTCGGGGCCCCGGCTCTTTCGCCGGCGCTCATCAGGGCCAAGTTATCGCCCGTCCCGTCGGCGGAAGGCGCGGAGAGTGCCCCGATCGAGAGTGCGCGAAACAGATCCGTGGGGGCATGAGATAATGGGCGCGGGGAGGCGCCCGATGCCGCGAATTCGCGGGGCCAATGCGGAGGCGGTGGGGCTGGGCCGATAAAACCGGATTCGGCTTGTCGCTACTGTTGTCGCCGGCCTGGAGTCAGGCAGCGAAGGGTGCGCGGCGCGAGGGGGCAGGGGGTGGCACCCACCAGCAGCTGGGCGAGATGGTTCAGCTTCTGTTCGCCGTCGATGAAGAACATCTCGCAGACTTCCAGCAGGAAGTTAGGGTTATCTTCGTCCTCGAGCTCCTGCAGGGCGCAGCGGCGTGAAAGAGGTCGCATACCGGGGGCGGGAGGCGTCGAGATGAAAAGAGATTCTGCCCGGCGATCGCGCGGTTCTTCAGACCCGAACACCCTCTGGCGGGGCCGAGCGGCGACACCCCATCTAGAACTTTACGTACGCCGGGTACGCACCTGAAGCTGGATGAACTGGTCGTCAATCACCCCCTCGGCGATGAGCTGCCCCTGCAGCTGCTGCACCTGGCCGACCAAGTCCGCCATCCCCCCAGTCCTGGTACTCCGCGGACGGAATATCTAGCGCCGCGGTGGGCTCGATCGACGGTTAATGACCCCCCGTGCCCCCTGACGTGCCCGGGGGACGCGCTGCTGCTCGGCTTCTCGCCAAAGGAAATCCGGGCAATTCCCGCGCTGGATCGTGACGGATCGGGACGCGGTATCGCGAGTGGACGAAAAAAATGAGTAGAAGTGGAAGGTCCCTGTCGATTGTCCCGTCTGTACTCTGGGCTGGTGCGGCGTTAAAAGAAGACGGCACGCGTGCCTTTTTGCGAGACAACTGCCCGTCTATCGTTTCGCCGGCTCCGAAACTCCCGACCCCCCGAGCCCATACCCGCGCGCACCCGCACTGTACCCAGCAGCCTCTGATCGCGCCGGGCTACCCACCTCACCGCTCATCCGCGGGGCGGCGCGGCTCCCCGGCGACAGGCACCCGGCACGCACGGAGGCACCGGGCACTGCTGCGGATCGGCCTCCGTGGCCCGGAGAGAGCGGGCACGCGCGGCATGCCGTCGAGCGGCGCGGGCGCCCCCTCGGCGCCGGCTCCCGCTGCCAGCAAGGAGGACGAGCGGGCCCAGCGGGTGCGAAACCTGCTCGGCGCGTACTACTCTGGGGGGGGCGAGGACGTCGGGCCCAACCGCGCCGAGCCGGCTCCCGGCTCAGGTACCTGTCCCCCCCCCCCCCCCCCCCCCCCCCCCCCCCCCCCCCCCCCCCCCCCCCCCCCCCCCGCCCCAACCCCCCCCCCCCCCGTCCCCCCGGCCCCCGGCCGGCCCCCCCCCCGC
>Ga0181581_10004806_pt1 | contig 10518 bp, 8 predicted proteins | sample 071ome_22_FD_132433 | JGI IMG/M metagenome (GOLD analysis project Ga0181581, IMG submission 132433) | Coastal salt marsh microbial communities from the Groves Creek Marsh, Skidaway Island, Georgia - 071404AT metaG (megahit assembly) | ecosystem: Environmental > Aquatic > Marine > Intertidal zone...
CTTTTTTTAGTATTCAACAGGTTCTGCTTCCGAAATTTTCATTGGATACTTCTTCTTCACCGCTATCTGATCGTCGCTCTTGTCAGGCAGATCTGCATAAGACCTTCCGTATTTCGAACGAGAGTATTCATCACGTGCTTCATTGTAGGCTCGAATGAGCTCATTGTACACCTGGACATAACGTTCCACGGATGTACCACGGTCGTTCTTCAGAGAAACAACTGCAGCTTGTGATGAGTCGGAGAAGTTAGGAAGTCTTCCTTCGTTTTGGATGTGCTTTTTAGTTAAATCGGTAAGTGCTTCCAAACGCAAAGGCTTTCGCTCTACGAGAAGTTGATCTGCCGAGTTAACAAGTACCTCCAAAACATTACGGTCGTTTTGCTCCACAACAGGTGGTGGAACATTCGGATCCGGATATGGCGGAAGTTGTACCCGAAGTCCTTTTTGCTGGTCCATCGTGGTTGTTACCAAGAAGAAGACCAAAAGCAAGAAGGCGATGTCGGCCATAGAGCCGGCATTAATTTCAGGTATCTTTCTACTTTTTCGTGGCATAATTAACGATCAAATATGGATTTAACGCCTCCAGCAATCGCTAGGATTACTGTTAGTGCAAGCATTGCAACTGAGGACCAAACACCGGCGTGAGATGCTTGAAATGTTGGTAACTCAACACCGTATTTTTCTACCATTTTTAGTGAAACTTCATCAGGCGCCATTCCCATCCCTATAAAATATAGGATGGCGAGAACAGCAACTCCAATACCGAAACCGATCAAACTTTTTGGGTTTGTAAGCAATCCAATTACTGCAAGTGCAATGGCTGCTACTGTGGCGATAACACCATAGATAACACCTTGCCAAACACCAAAGTTGGATCCGCTGGTGGAGTCTCCTCTATAGATTTGATAAAAAGCGATCGCAATCAACAGCACAACAATGCCGTAGTATGCGTAACGCCCTATTTTCTGGATATTATTCATTGTTACCTGGCTTTACTACGTTGTTCTTAATCAACATGTCAACTAAACGAATTGAAGAGTCTTCCATGTTGTTCACGATTGAGTCGATTTTCGAAACCAATAGGTTGTAGAAAATCTGAAGGATAATCGCAACGATAAGACCGGCAACAGTTGTCAAAAGTGCAATTTTGATACCACCTGCTACGATTGAAGGCGAGATGTCACCAACAGTTTCGATTGTATCGAATGCCTGGATCATACCAATTACCGTACCCATGAAACCAAGCATTGGTGCAAGTGCGATAAACAATGAGATCCAAACCAATCCTTTTTCTAATTGACCCATTTGAACAGAACCGTATGAAACGACTGATTTTTCAACTTGATCAAGTCCTTCATCAGCGCGATCAAGTCCTTGGTAGAAGATACTAGCAACCGGACCCGCAGTGCTTCTTGCTACTTCTTTAGCCGACTCAATACCACCAGATGTAAGCGCGTCTTCAACTTTCAAGATAAACTTGTCTGAGTTTGTGCTTACGGTGAACAAAGAGATTAATCGCTCAATTACAATAGCTAAACCAAGAATCAAACATAAAAGTGGAAGCGCCATGAATCGTGGATCACCTTCGATGAACTTATCTCGGATAACTGCGATTCCTTCGCTCTCTGCTTCTTCCTCATCAGCTTCTGCCGTAGCATTTCCTGTTTCTTCCATTGACGCAGGAGCAGCTTCTTCAGTGGCTTCTTCTGTAGCACCTTCCTCGTTAGCATCTTCAGCCGGAGCAGCCTCTTCAGTTTGAGTTTCTTCTGCCGGTGCTTCTTCTTGTGCATAAGCCGTAAGGTTCAAACCTATGAACAAGGCAAATGCTAACATCATTACAATCGTTTTTTTCATTACTTCAGATCTTATTAAGATTTTGTCATTGTTGGCAAAAATAGAAAAACTTTGATATAACCCGTTTCGAACTAAAATCAATTTAACTTTAAGCTTTTCGGGCATTTACAGAATGTTGACAACTGATTTTTATTCTTTTTTTTCCGTGTATGTTTGAGCAACTAACCATTTGGGTTTACGAACGGATATGGCAAAGGCAAAAACAGTTTATTTCTGTCAGAATTGTGGAGCATCATCAGCCAAGTGGATTGGCCAGTGTCCTAGCTGCAAACAGTGGAATACATACGTGGAAGAAATCGTGGAGAAAGGCAGTGCCGGTCAAGTGCCTGCTTGGGTTGATACCGACGATAAAAAGTCTATCAGTTCAAATCCAACCCAAATATCCATGCTCAAAAGTGGCCCGGATCAACGTATAACCACAACGGATGGAGAGTTAAATCGGGTTTTGGGTGGAGGCATAGTACTCGGCAGTCTTGTTTTAATCGGAGGCGAACCGGGCATCGGGAAGTCTACGCTAATGCTTCAAACGGCACTTCAACTGGAATCAAAAGTACTTTATGTAAGTGGAGAAGAAAGCGAGCGTCAGTTAAAAATGCGCGCAGACAGAATCGGAATACAAAATGAAGCGTGTTACATCCTAGCAGAGACCGAGATTCAGAAAATCTTCAAACATGTGAAGAAACTAAACCCGGACATTCTAGTCGTGGATTCGGTTCAAACGCTTTTTAGCCGCGCCATTGAATCTACGCCTGGATCAATTTCTCAGATTCGGGAATGTACAGGTCAACTATTACGATATGCCAAAGAGAGTAATACACCGGTGTTGCTCATAGGTCACATTACGAAAGACGGGCAAATTGCCGGTCCAAAAGTGCTTGAGCATATGGTTGATACGGTTCTGCAGTTTGAAGGAGACCGGCATCATGTATATCGAATCCTGCGTTCAGTCAAAAACCGTTTTGGGTCGGCCTCGGAAATGGGAATTTACGAAATGGTGGAAACCGGATTGCGAGAGGTTTGTAATCCATCTGAAGTCCTTATTTCAAACCGCGAGCAACTCTTATCCGGAATCGCAATTGCCGCAGCAGTTGAAGGGGTTCGCCCATTATTAATTGAAACACAAGCATTGGTGAGTACCGCCGTTTATGGCACACCACAACGCAATGTCAATGGTTACGACCTTCGCCGTTTAAACATGCTGTTAGCCGTACTCGAAAAGCGTTGTGGCTTTAAGCTGGCGGCGCAAGATGTCTTTGTTAATATAGCAGGCGGACTAAAACTAGACGATCCAGGGATCGATTTGGGCATCGCAGCAGCTGTGTTATCTAGTTATGAAAACATTCCTCTTCCAACATTCACTGCGTTCATAGGTGAAATTGGATTGAGCGGTGAGGTTCGATCAGCAACTCGCATGGATCAGAGGATTGCAGAGGCTGAGAAGTTGGGTTTCGAGGAGGTAATCCTGCATCATTCCGTAGTCAAAAACGTAAAACCTAAATCCATAAAACTCGTGGGGGTGAAGAACATAATGGAAGTGGCAGAGTATCTTTTTGGGTAAACCGATTTTAGCACACCATCTCCTCCTTTTTTTTGTTCTGAAACTTGTCCAGTGACTCATTGCCAACGGTAGGCGAATTAGTCACGATTAGTTGATTGAAATTCTCGATCTTTCCAAAGGGGTAGGGGTGGTTACATTCCTACCAAAAACCTTTCACATTATCAAGTTCAAATCTCTGAGCGATTCTAATTGTCCATCATGCGTTTGACACAAAAAGGGCGCTTTTAGGGCTGTTGGTCACGTGCCTCATTCGGTTGCTCCTATAAAAGTTATCACTAAAGAGTTATCGGAGAGCGACGGATTCCAGATCTGGTTTTTCAATTGTCAACACTAATTGCTTTAAAGATTATGACCTAATCAGGTAATAATTAAATATCACTATTCCACTAATTATTAGAATCAGGCTAACCAGAATCCGGTGCCTGCGCCTCATGTCGTTGAGAGTGAATATTCGAACGGAAACGTGTGCAACTAAACCTATTAGCGATATCCTGTTTATGATAGGTAAAGGATCATCAGGAAACATCACAAAAGCGAGGATGATAAACGTTATCAAGATTCCTTGAAAATTGACAAACCGCTTGGCAAAATGCTTAAGTGTATTGTAGAGGTCTTCAAACATTGCCTTCCTAGTAACTAATCGATAAAGTATTGTTTATATGCCGCTTCAACAAAGCCGAATCCGAAGCGATCTAGGGTAGCATCGGTTTGAAGTATCATAATGACATCCTTGGACTCTATGGCTTCTTTTAGGTCGAGGTCTTTTATCATCAATCCGCTCTCAAAGTTCTGAGGATACACTTGTTGGAAGTAATACCAAAATTCTCCGTTCTCGCATGCACGTGTGCTCAAACCAACATCAAACAAGCCCCAGTAATAACTGTCGGCAATGACGGCCGAGGTGATTAATGAATCTTTGTGGCCAAACGTGTAATTTGGATACATCATTGGATAATGGTGAAGTTCTGTCATTAAATTCATGCCTTCCTCCACGTCGGCATCCGTAGATTCTGTTTTCGTAATAGGTGTGCGTTCGAGCGAGTAAGAAAAATTAGCCACTTGATTCGGATATAACTGGTTCCAATGGTTGATAATACTGTCGGTTGCCAAAACCATCCCATACTTACTCCAATGAATGCCTGTAGTCGGGAAAAGAGGATACGAGGTAGTATCCTTCATCGCACGAAACCAGTTGTGAAAATCAAGGTACGGAATATTCTGTCTCCTAAACTCATCTTTAAATACGGCGTAGTTGGTAGAGTCAGAGGTGTAGTATTTGTAGTAATTGGGGATGTGTTCCGGATAGTAGCTTCCTTTCCCCGGTGCAAACAAAATCTCAAACCTTACGCCAAGCTTGCTCAGTGTATCCTGAATCATACCAACCTTGGTCGCAATCGATTTTATACTATCTCGTCCTAAATAGTCCATTCCGGTAACCGCCTCGATGTACGGAGTCTCATACAAATAGTTGTTCTTACCAACCACAACGTATCGAGCGTTAGCCGCATTGAACATTTGAAAATCCAGTTCGTTAACCAACCGAACCAAGGGCGATTGAAACCCAAACGAGTCGGTGCTGTATTTGTCAAATTGTGATTGAAAATCTCCATCCAGCCATGCATTGATGCCCAAAGTAGGCTTAGGGTGTTTGGTTTGTGCCCCACCCAACGGATTGAGATCCCACACCTTGAACATGCGTTGAGCCCCTACAGCCAAAAACCCGATCAACAGGACGATAAGTAAATTGCGATATGTTCTCTTTGTTGCCACTAGAAACGGAAATAGATAAATGGGTTAAAGGCACCTGTGGCCAGATATCCGGAACTCAAAATGAAGAGCACAACAGCAATCGAAAAGTAAGTAAACAACGATTTGTTCGAGTATGACTGAGTGAAAAAATGAACGCTCCAGTGTTGGCCAATTTTCGTCAGTGTTATAAAACTGAATACGAGACCAATCAAACCTATTACAACAAACTTGGTATTAAATACTTGTATGGGCCAAGTCCCACTAAAATCAAATAACGCTCTGTAGAACAACCCGATCTTTTCTGTTTCTTCAATCCGAAATACGACCCAACCGATTACGACAATGAAAAAGGTCAGAGGAATACGAATCCACCTGGCTCGATTGGTTTTTGATAAACCGATTAAACGTTCTGTCACCAAGAAAAAACCATGAAATGCACCCCATAGTATAAAATTCCAACTCGCACCATGCCACAAGCCGGATAGAAGAAAAACAACAAACAAATTGCGATAGGTGAGCAGTGTTGACTTCCGAGATCCACCCAACGGGATATACAAATAGTCTCGCATGAAACTGCCTAAGGTGATATGCCATCTGCGCCAAAACTCAGTGATGCTTGCACTGGTATATGGACTTTCGAAATTCTCAGGAAATCTGAAGCCCATCATTTTCCCAAGTCCAATGGCCATATCACTGTATCCGGCAAAATCGAAATAGATCTGAAAGGTGTAAGCCAGAATTCCGACCCATGCTATAGTCGATGTCCAACCACCCGGGCTCATGGCAAAGATCACATCCGCCGTTTCTGCCATGGTGTTTGCAATGATGACCTTTTTGGCTAAGCCCACACTAAACCGGATAAAACCGTCGACGATCTGATTCGATTTGAATTCGCGATTTCGAATTTCTTCGGAGATCAGTCCATATCGAACAATGGGTCCTGCAATCAGCTGCGGAAACATCATGATGTACAGCATGTAATCCGTAACCGAGTTGAGTGGTTTGTTCTGCTTGCGATAGATATCCATCGAGTAGGTAAGGGTCTGGAAGGTGTAAAATGAGATCCCGATGGGCAAGGCTATTTCGGCCACATTCAGATGTCCGATATTCAGCCCCATCAATACGCTATTCACATTGTCCACAAAGAAGTTCATGTACTTGAAATACACTAGTAATCCTAGATTCAGCACAATGGACAAACTCAGCAAACGCTTCCTCAACCGCCCTTCAGAGCGATGCATGCGCAGTACAAGAAAGTAATCGATGGCCGTTGAAGCCAGTAGGATAAAAACAAATTTAGGAGCCCCCCATGCGTAAAAAATGATACTGCCAATCAGCAGAACAAGATTTCGAAACCGATTTGGGGCAATTGCATACAACAAAAAGAACAGCGGTAAAAAGAAGTACAGAAATGTGATGCCGCTGAATACCATGAGTTTCTAATTCACGAATTTACACGGATGTCGCTTACATCAAAGGAGGTCTTTAACCTTGGATTTTATTGTGACGGATGTACCGTTGGTAAACCCAACCGTTTTGTCCTTTGAATACCCCAAACTCACTTGATCCAAGTTGATGAGGTATAGTTTGTCTACAAAGCGAAATGAATCCCCAATGAGTATGTCGTCAAATTCTGAGATATCCCGTTTACTATCTACCGAGTGACCATCAATAAAATGGATAGAGCTTCCGATGTCTGAGGATTCAATGTAGGTGATATCCTTTACCGGTGTAAACACCAGTCCGGCAGATGTAATAACCGGAATCTTGGTGAATTTACTTGTGAGAATCCCATTCACCATTTGATACGCCGTAGTTGTGTTAGTCTTGTAGCTGATAGCATCCTTAACTGCTGCCTGCAACTCTTCAATGTCAAGTGGCTTGAATAAACATTTAATCCCGGAGAATTTTAGGGCTTTGATAGAGTATTCGTCATAAGCCGTTACGAAAATGATTTCAAAATCTATCTCGTCAATTTCCTTTAGAATTTGGAAGGAATCACCCTCTTTTAACGTGATGTCAAGAAAAACCAATTGAGGCTTGTAATCTTCAATCGCACGCAATGCACCAGCAATGTCTTCTGCATCGGCAACAACCTCCACCTCAGGGCAGAATGCACCGAGCAAGGTTTTGATTACTTCCCTGCTTTTTAATTCATCATCTACAATGAGTGCTCTAGTCTTCGACATGGTCTTTTTCGGTTACAATAGGAAGTATTAAGGTCACACGTGTACCGGAAGCCTCACCTTTTTCATCGAATAAGTCTTTGATGAAAAACTCAGGACTTTCATCTCGATCTTGGGTAAGAACCTTAAGTCGCTCGCTGGTAACTCGAATACCTTGTGATTTATGTTTCTTGGTACGCTGCGCATTAAGCTCGGCACTTTTATCTCTGCCTATGCCATTGTCTTCGATCACACATTGAAGGTTTTTGTTCTTACGTGTAAATCTGATGGTTAAGACTCGGTTATTTTGTTTTGGTAGCAATCCATGAACAATTGCGTTTTCTACATAAGGCTGTACCAACATGCTGGGTACAAATGTTCTTTTGGGGTCTAAACTTTCGTCGATGGTTATGCTAAAATCCAATTGCTGCTCCATCCGCAGTTTTTCCAATTCCAAGTATGTTGACAACCACTCGTATTCTTCGTGCAGACTGATGTACTTCACCCGAGCATTCTGAAGAATCATACGCATCAAACTGGAGAATTTGGTGAGGTAGGTATAGGCTTCCTTTGGCTCGTTTTTGAGCACGAAGTACTGGATGGAGTTCAGACTGTTGAAGATGAAGTGCGGGTTCATCTGACTTCTCAATGCCTTTAACTCGAGGTCAACCATTTTGTGCTGATAGGAGAGTGCAATCGACTTTGTTCGCTGCCGGAAGATTAGAAGAATGATGCCTAAAATACCCAGCACAACGAGCGATCTAAACCACCAGGTTGACCAATACGGGGGAAGTACACGTATAACAATGGAACGCTGTGTCTCTTCCCAGTTCCCGAGTTTACTCGATGCGCGTACTTTAAAGGTATACGTTCCCGGAGACAGATTGGTGTAGAATGCTTCTTGCCTGTTTTCCGCATCAATCCATTCGTCGTCAAAGCCTTCTAGTTGATATGCGTACAGATTGTCGTCGTGACTAACAAAGTTTAGTGCAGCAAATTCAATACTGATAAGGTTCTCATTGTGTGAGACTAAAATCTCTTTGAGGTAGTTGATGTCTCGCTTAAATCCGACAGATTTATTCGCTTTTTTAAAGTCGGTAAACGCAATTTGAGGAGGTGCTATTTTGTTGAGGATTACATCCGGTTTGAAATAATTAAAACCTTTCTGTCCTCCAAAATAGAGCGTATTGTCACGGCTCTTGCAGTAGGCGCCTTCATTGTATTCCAAGCTTTGTAAGTAATGGCTCAAATTGAACGTAGTGAACGAATTTGAACCCATGTCCCATTTGATGATGCCGTCATTGGTGCTCAACCAAAAGTCATTGTTCTCTCCTCGGAGGATTCCATACACGACGTCGTTTGGGAGACCGTTCTGACTAGTTATGGAAGTGAATATTCCGGCTTTTCGGTCAAATATGTTCACACCACCACCATATGTTCCTACGATAAAAGAGTCGTTTCCAATCGGTTCGATACACATCATGGAATTGGTTGAAGGACTTGTTGAATCTTCCGGGTCATGTTGGAGCACCAATTCCGCATTTAAGTTGTCGCGGTTAAAGATGTGCAGTCCTGTTCGGAAGGTGACCAAAAGGAATTCATTCCTGGCTGTATCCTCGTATATCTGGTAGATTGGGTTATTGTTCAAGTACCCGGTTTGGTACATAGTGTATCGTTTGGTCTCCCGGTCGAATCGAGCAATTCCCCATCGGGTTGCAATCCATAGCATGCCGTCGCTGTCTTCCATGATGTGCATCACGGTTTGCGTTTTAATCTCTTTGCGTTGAGGTGGATAATGGGTGAACTTTTCTGTTGAGCGGTCAAACGAAAACAGGCCTTCGTCTCGTGTTCCCACCCAAAGAACACCCTCTTTGTCCTCGTATATTGCACGAACGGCTCTAGACTCAACATCACCATCCTGAATCACCGGATAGATAATAATCTCCTCCGTTCTGGGATTAAACCTACTGAGGCCTCCGCCCAAAGTGCCCGACCAAATCATACCATCTTTGGTCTCGTACATGGAGTACATGTTGTTGTTTACGGGCTTCCCTTCGTGAACAAAATCCCTGAATAGGTGAAATAGCCGTTGGTTGGGATCGTACTTGCTAATTCCTACTTGGCAACCAAACCAAAGTATGCCTTGAGCACTCGTATAACTAACATTTACCTTGTCGCCAATTAAACTACGATAGTTAAAAGGGTTATGTCGATAGGTTACAAATTCGTCTCCCGTAAACTTCATTAAACCCGCTCCTCGAGTCCCAATCCAGAGACTACCGGAACTATCCATGTTTACGAAAGTTGTGAAATTTGCATAACGAATTCTTGGTGATGGAATGGCAACAACCTCATCGCGTTTGATGTCCCAGATTTGCAAGCCTTGCCCGTCTGTTGCTACGTATAACTTGGTTCCAAAATGAAGTATATCATTTACTGCTTGATTCGAGAATGGTTGAAGTGAGCTGAAAGTTTTGAATACCCCGTTGTTATAAAGTACTATACCTTCAAGGCTTCCTACCCAGAGACCCAAACCATTTGCCTCCTGATTAATGCATTTGATGTAGTTGTTTGGAATTAAACTATTGGTGTCGTTATAAATCAACCAACTTTCTTGATCTACGTCCAAAACAGCTAATCCTCCGCCATCGGTACCAACCAATATCCTCCCGCTTTTATCCTGCTGGATGCAATTGATTTGATACCTGTTTGGATTTCCCTCAGTGTCTTTAAATCGGAGGTGTTCGAAAGTTTTAGTCTTTTTATTGAAGCGATCAATGTTACCGGAGTAGGTGCCTACCCACAGATAACCTTTGCTGTCTTCAAATAGTGCAGTGAGGTGATTGTCTGAAAGAGAATTCGAGTCGCGTATATCGTGTTTATAGACTTTTAGTTTGTATCCATCATAGCGATGCAGCCCTTCGGCAGTGGCAAACCACATAAATCCATCATCACCTTGCACAATGCCGGATACCGTACTTTGCGACAATCCATCTTCTCGACCGATATTGTCAAAGTGAATAATGTCGTCTTGTGCCCATAGGAATGTGGAGCACAATAGAAGAAAACCGAGAACGGCGTTACGCATGGCTACAATTTACTCAATGCATTCAGAAAGTTCTCTTTCCGACGCTTAGAAACATCTACTGAATCTCCGTTTGACATCACAACATAACCACCTTCACCACGGAC
>Ga0181581_10004816_pt1 | contig 10501 bp, 4 predicted proteins | sample 071ome_22_FD_132433 | JGI IMG/M metagenome (GOLD analysis project Ga0181581, IMG submission 132433) | Coastal salt marsh microbial communities from the Groves Creek Marsh, Skidaway Island, Georgia - 071404AT metaG (megahit assembly) | ecosystem: Environmental > Aquatic > Marine > Intertidal zone...
CCATAATGTCTAGCGTTGTATTCTAATTTGTCTTGTGTGATTGCTAACATCTTATCTATGCTTGTTGCATCTCCTTGCATTTCTGCAAGTGTCATTACTTCACTCATGCCTAATTCGTATTCCATAAATACAAACTCACCATTTGCTTCTTCTAATTCATCAACACTTTCGTATGTATTATTTACAACATAATTATCTTTTAGCATAGATGGTTCATCAACTCTGATGTAGATTGGCATATTGTCACCTTGGCTTGTAGGCATATAAATAACACCATACAAAACACCTGCAACTTGTATTAGTTCTTCTGGTTCTATAAACTCATCAACAAAATTGTCTGCCATTAATATCCTATACCTTCATATGCGTTAGCTAATTTGATATAATTATCAACTGTAGCTAAATATTCTTCGTTACCATTGTACAACAATTCTTCAGTATTTTTCCATAATGGATAGCTAGTTATTTGATTTAGTTGTTTACCTACAGAATCTTTGTAACTTTCTGTACCATAATCTAATTGAGATTGTTGAAAGTGTGTGTTTATAGAATCAAACTGGTCGTTATATTGTGGGTCATAGTTGTTAACACGATAAAATACATCTTCATTATTCTCTGCATAATTAGCTATCTCCATAACTAAATCACGATTCTGTAAACGCTGTTGTTGAATAGTATTGAACGCTTGACCTGCTGCACTAGATATTTGTTTTTCTACCCATCCTGATAATGAATGGTCTTGTTGCCACTCTAAACCCTTCCAGGCATTCTTACCTGTACTAACCCAAAATCTTTTCCACGCACCATCACCTGGATTGTCATCTCTTAATTCTTTCATTAGCTTTTGTGTATCGCTAAACAAATCACCTTCTTTTATAAGACCTGTTGCAAGTGATAACAATTCTGTTACAGCATATACTGCTGCTAAACCAGTACCTATTGTAGTTGCTGCTGCTGCACCACCTAAAGCTGCTATTGCTGTTTTACCACCTATCTTAGATACACCTTTAGCTATTGCACTTGATGCAGGTTTGATAGATTTCATAACTATCTTATCTGCTATATCAAACTTTTCTAATATTCTAAAAGCACCACCAATAGGTTTTAATACTGATTTAAAAGCAGCACCTGATAATCTTCCAACTCTTGCTATATCAGTAGGAAGAACTGGTTTGTGTCTTAATAAACCATTTTCATATACATTGTTTTTAGTTGTGTCATCTGTTCTTACAAAGGTAAAAGCATCATCTATAAAACCAGGAAACCTATCTTGTCTTGGGTACCATTTTCTATTTGAATTTATAAATGGTGTATTACCATTATGGCTTTTAGATTGTCCATACATATTGTCCATATACATTCTAAAATTTTCGTTATAATCAAACACATCATACACACCTACGCCTGATTCTGTTGTATCTGGTGTGCTGTAATTCATAGAACTATTGCTTGTCATTATTTCTGTAACAAATGGATTATATGTATGAGTGTTACCATCACCTACATACTGGAACCCATTATTCTTCATTACTTCATTTACTTCTAATGCTGTTTCAGTATCTCCATAAACAGCTAATGTACTACCATTAAAACTAATTTCTGATACTTTATAATTTCCTACAACATCATCTCCCATTGTTGAAAAATTATACTGACCTGTATTTGTATCTAGTTCTGGAAATAATAAATAATTTCGTGTTAAATATGACAATTCATCTTGTGATAATTCATCAAAGTTATCTAAATTATAATTTTTCTTTATTGTTTCATTTATTACATTTTCTAATTGGTCAGCATCTAAGTCACTACTAATATTTATAAGTTGAAAAAATGTCATATCGTGATTTAATTTACCAGTTATTTTTATAGTGCTACCAGTATCATCTGTTAAAGTAAATATAACATTGTCAAGAGTTACGCCACTAATGTTATCTTGTTTTAATCCAAACGCTTCTAACTCCATACCAAAATTAGTTACAAATTTTGTAATATCTTCTCCTTGAATAGAATCATGTGTTACAGGTATTGAATAAAAATTAGCATTGTTTGTTATAGGAGTTAATTTCTGTCCTGAATCTAATAGTGCATCTTCTGCATCACTAAAAGAATCAACTATACCGAATCTAAAATTGTAAGTAAATCCTAATACTGATTCTACATTTCTGTATCTTAATAAAGGTGCTTGTGTCTGACCTAATGTTTTTGTGTACATAGCTGCATCTGGGTCTGTGTCTATAGATTCTACTAATCCCATAGCGTAAGCTATTCTTCCTGGAATTATTTTATTTGTTGGATAATTATTATTACCAACAGTAGTAACACCTTCTGATAGTGGAAGAAAAGAATCTCCTGTTACAATTTTTTTATCATCAGTAACATCATGTATTTCCATCAAAGATTTAATAATTGCTGAATCTTTTATACCATAATGGTTTGATATATTACCCATCTGTCTTACAGTACTTCCCATTCTGGTATTACTATCATTAGGTAAATTATCTACTATATGATGTATTCTTATCTCACCAGTTTCATCATCATAACTATATGCTATTTGTGTGTATGTTCTAAATATTTTATTATTTGTTCCACCCATACCATCTGCAATTCCAATATCAAATTCCAACATATGTATGTTATTTTTTTCTAATACTTTATTAGATACTGGTGCTACATCAAAATGCGTTACTCTCATTTTAGGTTTATCTAACACTCTTTCCATTGTGCTAGTTCCCTGTATAATGTTTGCCATATCTTGCATATCACCATATATTGCACCTGCAGGTATCATTCTGTTCGCAATTAATAAATTCTTTTTAAATATATCTTTTACTTCTTCTGCAACAAAAGGTATTACTGTTGTTCCATCAAATCTTTCTAAAAATTTAAATGCGTACAATTTATATTCTGGATTATTTTGTATTAGATTTGCTAAACTTGATTTAGTTTCATCAATATTTTTTCCATGATAATGTGATGGTCCTTGTGCTAATCCTGTAACTAACAGTTCATAATCAGAGTTTTGTGATAAATCAAAAAATTCTGTTACAGCATCTACAGTAAATGCAGAATCTCTAATAGCATTTTCACCTTCTGGAATAAGATTGTTTCCTAATCTAGCTTCTGTTTCTGTATCTTCTATTATTTCTATTAATGTTGTGAGATTATCTCTTCTAGGTCTTAAACCTGCAGCTCTAGTTAATGCTCTTGCACGACCTGCACCTTCATCAAATGTTACTTCAATATCTTCTAGTTTTTTAATTAAGTTGTCCATAGCATTACGCCAGGCATCTTGATTTTCTGGTAACAATAATTGTGATAAATCTACATCATCAGGTATGTCATCTATAGATATACTATTCGCTTTTAATTTATCATTTAAACTAACTAAATCATTGTAAACATTAGGAGGTAAGTTAGTAAATACTGCTGTATCTAATTCTTGAAACAACTTTAATGCAACTTTAGGAGATTTCTTTAACATATCATATAACTTAAATACTGTTGCAGGACCTGTAGTTAATCCATCTTCTGCCATTCCTATAGGAGGTGGTGCTTGTAATGATGTTACATACTTATCTATCATTAATAATCTAGCTTTTTTATCAAATCCAAATTTCATAACATCTCTGATTTCTTTTCTTAATTCTTCTGTGTATTCAACATTTCCTATTTTTCCACCAAAATATATATCAGGGGTAAAGTTTTTATTTCCACTTGTCATATACACAATGTTCCACATCTCATCTGCTGTCATATTGCTTGTATTTAAAAATGTAAAACCTTCATCACTAACTAAAGGAATTGCAATTACTCTTTGTTCATTGTCAATAAACTCTCCATCAAAAATTACTTTTATTAAATTTGATAAAAATACATCTTCAATGTTTAAACTTCTCATAGCCAAACTTAATTTTTTATAGAAGTCTGTATATATAGTAGGTTTAGTAGATTGATAGTCATCCCACGCTTTGTATTCAAACTCAAACAATTCAAAACCTGGTGATGGGTTTATTGTTGAATTTGCTAAATATTCTTTTCTATTTAATACATTTCTTGCATAAATAGGATTCATACTACCAAATCGTTCATTAAAAAATGCTTTTGCAATTCTAGTATTAAATTTTCCTAATTTTTTTGCTACAGGTTTTTCTAATCCTTGATTTCTTGCCATCTGTTGCAAATAAGAAAACTGATTATTTGTAATGATAGAACCTTTGTTTAATACAATCGCTTCTCCATTACTTAATACATAAGTAAAATCTGATGATAGTTCTTTTACTTCTTGATTAAATATTGAATTTTTATTTTTTGTTCTTAATACCTTTTTAAATAAATCTTTGTTATCCATGTATTCTGGCAATATCAATATTGGAATTAAATCACCACCACCTATTCCAACACCTATATGTTTTGTTTTAACTAAACTATTTTTGGGTAATACCATAGCACCAAGTCCTTGATATAAATTAACTAACTGTGGCATACCTGAACTTACTGTAGATTCAAACGCTACATTTTGTGCTTTAAAATGTTGTATAGTTCTTTGTGTAAAATCCATAAAATCTTGTAATGTTTTACTTTTTACTAAATTGTGTGCAGGGTTTGCACTTCCAATTAACTCTGGTTCATTGTATAAGTTAGCAAAACCATCTGCACTTCCTGCTTGTACAAAGTTCCAATCTATGTGAAGCATATTACCTTCAACATTACTATCAGGTAAACCCATTCTTTCTGCAACAAGGTTAACTTCATCATCATCAATATCAGGCAACCTATCCCATTGGTCCTGTGTTAAATTCAACATATTGCCAAAGAAATATTTTAAAGAACGATTATCTAAAGCACTATTTAAACTCTGTGATATATCTATATCTCCTACAACTTTTCCTCCAGGCAAACCACCTAATTCTTTTGCAGATTTGTCTAGTAGCTTTGATATCTCTGTATTTGATACATCATCTAATTCTTGTAAAAATTCTTCTGATATATTTAATTTAAATGTAAATGCAGGAACTAACTTGCTATTAATACTGTCACCTGAACTATATTTATCAACTAATAATGCTCTAAATAAATCATATTCTGGTATTTTTCCTGTAACTGATGGTTTGTCTAATAACTCATCAATAGAAGCCATATCATAAAAATCAAATACACTATCACCTGCTTCACCAAAACCAAGATGTGTTAATTCACTTTCTAAACTCCATATATTATTTTTATGACCCCATATCAAAGCATCATATAATTCTGGAAATTCAACTTTTAATGCAGAGAAGTTAAATCTTCTTGATGAACTTTCGTGTAAATCATTACCAGTCATTTGACCAACTACTCTATTTAATACTGCACTATGTAAATCATTACCATAATCATCTAAGTCAATGTCCATGATAATATCGCTATCTTCTATGCTTGTTATTCTATGTGTTAAAGTATTGTCATCAATATTGCTATTAACAACAAAATTATCTCTTTCGCTTGTTGGTACTACAGCTTGATATTGAGGTAAACCTATTATTTCACTTAGTAATCTAACTCCATAATTTTTACTACTAATACCAGCATCATTTTTTAATATGTCTATCTTTCGGTTTTTATATTCTGTTAAATACTTATCTAATGTAATAGCGTATTGTGTAAAGAACTCTCTTAAAGTATAAGTATATTGTAATTCTTTATTAGCTATTGCTCTTTCTCTTGACATTACATACCACTAAGCAAATCCATGGCTTCTTCTATCTCATCCATATCTGAATCTTCATCAACAAATACTGTCCATGGTTTTTTGTTTTCTCTGCCATATTGGTATAGCTTTTTTGCATCTCCTTTAATATAAAGTTCAACTTCTGTCTTATCAGCTACAGATGTAAAATAATGTTCTTCCATTAGAAAAACCTCCTTCTTTCTGGTTTAACTTGTGTTCTCTGTACTTTAGGATTTATCCTACGCATATCTGCCATCAAATCAATAAACTCCTGTCCTTTTTGTAATGGGTTTATCTCTGGCTTTAATGCTTGTTCTTGTTGGCTTATAGCAAATTTGTCTGGTCTTTTATATGTATTATAGGGAAATCCAGTTTTAGGATTAACAGGCAACGAAGGTCCAGATTCTGGTACAAGTTCAGTTGTTTCAGGTTTTCTAGGAAACCTAGTATTAGGTACTGTTAACTCATCATCATAAAATCCTTTGTCAACAATACTTAAATCTTCTGCTTGTGTTTGTCCTTCTTCTAATACTGATTGTAATGTTGCTACATCAGTTAAATACCATTTATAAAATTCATCAACAGATTTAAAACCTGTTTGTGCATAATCTCCTACAACACCTGTTCCTATTTCAGAAGCAAACACCATACCATCTTGATACTCTAAACCTTTTTCAATATCTTCTTTTGTTAATGGTTCTCCAGGAAAATATACAACTTGATTTAATTGGTCTAAGTATTGTAGGTATTTACCTGCAAATTCTTTACCATCTTTTTGTATGTTAAACCCATCAATTTCTTTGTCGTATTCAACAAAACCTTTTATGTCTTTAACATATCTAGCTGCTACAGTATATTCATTAAAATCTAAAACTTCTCTTGCATCATAACCTTCTGATATTTGGTCATTTAATTCTTTACCTGAACGAACAACTAATCTATCACCAGATATAAAAGCATATTGTTTTTCATCTTCAAAGTAATTACCATTTGCCATATCAACAAGGTCACTACGCATCTCTTCTATTGTTTTAGCTTTGTACCATTCAAATGGTCCATAATCTACATTATTTTCTTCCATTACGCATTCCCTGTCATAAATTGTCTAGCTGCTAAAAACCTGGATTGAAACCTTGCACTTTGTTCTCTAAGTGCTTTTACATTATTTACAGCACCTATTCTATCTGCAAGTCCTGTTTCTAATATTTTATTAAATTCTAATTCAGAGTTATAAGTTTCTAACTTAGGCATATTATATCTTGCTCTAACTTCTTCTTCTGTTGGTGCAATATACTCTGTACCTGCAACAACTCTAATTCTTCCTTCTTCTTTAGCTTGTTTATATTGATTATATAATTCTAAGTTTTTTTGATAAGTAGGTATATCACCTCTATCAGTTGGCATTTCTGGTTCTTCTGTAACCAACGCTTCTGTTTCTAATAGTCTTGAACCTGATAAAAATGTTTCTATCTGATTACTTATTTCTATTTGTCTATCTGCTTCTTTCTGTCTTGTTTCAAGCAAATAGTTACCAAATCGTACAGCATCTGATGATGTCATATTTAAACCTAAAGCATTAAAATATTTTTGTAATTCTGCTTCCATTTCTACTGGACTTGGATTAACTAAGTTATATCTTCTATCATTCCAGTAATCTGAACCTGCACCCATAACTCCATCAACAGCATTGATTTCTAATGTCTGGTCTATAATTCCTTTGACTACATTTGATTTACTAGCACCAAAACCTAAATTGTTCCAGTCTGATACTTCTGGATTATAATTTGCAACTACATTGTTATATTGGTCAGGATTTAAAGCATTTAATAATATGCTATTATTTCCTTCTTCCATCAACATAGCTATAAATTTTAATTCAGGATTACCATCACTAATAAAACCTGTTCTTTGTATTAATGGTTCAAATGTTGCTCTATCATAAAATATCATTAAATCTTGCAACTCTTTTATTTGATTAGCATCTAGCGAGTATAGTAACTCTTCTGCATCTCCTAATTTAAATACTGCTTTTACATTATTACCATTTGCATCTTTAACTGCTTCTCTTCCTTCATCATTTAAATTAACAAATGAACCATCTTCAGTAGCAATATATCCTGCAGTATTTCCATAGTAATATGGTATAACTTGTCCTGTAGTTGGGTCTTGTTCTGTTACTGGTACGAAATCACCAAGAGATAAACCTGATACTTCTGAGTCACCTATGATTACACTTATTGCAGATTTAATATTATCTGGTACTGCAAATTGTGAATTTACAAATTGTAACGCAGAGAAATCATAATTTTCTACTTCGTTAATATCTTCAGTACCTTGTGCAACAGTTAATGCAAGTCCAACTCCTTGATTTAAATTATGAATAATACCTTTTAAGTCATTTATATCATTTAACTGACCTTGATATTGTCTATTGCTTTTAACAAAAGGTAAATCTGGAAAGTCTAATAAACTTTGTTCTAAAGAAAAATCTCCATAAACTCCAAAGTCTGTTCCTTTGTTTGCTAAATCTACGATTGACAATGGAGTGCCTACGCCTTCTCCAATATATTCACCTACAATAACTACATTAATAATATCTTCTATAATGTCGTTTTTTGTTTTACCAATTAATTCATCTGGATTGTTTTCATACCATGACAATAATTCTGCCCAGGTAATGTATCTATCTCCTCTTTCTGAACTTTCTGCGTAAACTGACATTAACTAATCTCCATACCTATCGTTATTAACTTCTCTATAGAATGTACCATAATACATACTACTCCAATTATATTCAGGATAAGGATATTTTTTCATTAATTCCACAGCTTTAGCGTGTAGTTTTGCTCTAATTTGATATCCAAAATCTCTTTCACTTATTAAAAAGTTTCCTGTAAGTGTTTCATTATCTTCAACAGTAATACCATTGTATGTACCACCTACTTGTTGTAATCTAATATATCTATCTCTTTCTTTTAGATATTCTTGTAATGGTGCATTTGTAGGACTTTGACTAAAATATTCATCATCATTCCATTGTTTAGCTTCTATAATTCTTTGTTTCCAATCTGCTGCATTAATACTTTCACCTAAAGAACCAAATGCTAATACACCATACTCTTCTTCTTTTCTCTGTCTAAATTTAGATAACTCTGCTTCTTTATCTGTAGGTGACAAATTAGGATTCTTATTTATTCTTTCTTTTTCTTGATTAATTTCTAACTGCAAAAGTGTTTGATTTAACAAATCACCATATACTCTTGGTTCTAATTTTTCATTAGCGTTTAAATAACCTTCATAAGAAAACTCATCATCGTAACTATCTGGATAATGATAAATACCAGTTAAAGGAAATTCATCTAGTTTTTTACTGTTATTAACTTCTGACCAAAACTTATAAGCATCTTTAGTAACTGGTCTATTACCAACTCTTGCTGTCTGTCTTTGTTTAAGTGGAACTGGATTAATACCATATTGTTCTATAAACTTTTCTGTTGTTGCATAATAGTCATAATCATTCTCTACTAACATATCACTATATCTTTTAGTTAATGCTTGTATCTTCCACCATCTACCATCTTTATCTTCTAATTCATATCTAGGTTGTACGCCAGTAGGTAAACTAAACTTTGCACCACCTCTAAAAAACCAATGATTTGATGCAGCTTGTTCAGCTTGTTTCCATGCAGCTTCTTGTGATGCAGCATCATCAGGTGTCCATTCACCTGCATAATATAACATTGTATAAATATCCATTACTGTACTGTTATATGCTTGTGCATATTCAGGGTCATCTAGTACATCTCTTGCAATATCAGAACCTTTAACTAAATCTCTAGCCCAACCTACTTGGTCAAGTATTCCAAATCTAGCTTTCCTATCTCCAAATGAACCTAATATAAACTCTTCTACAAATTCTGGTGCATTAACTCCATAACGCCTTGTAAACAATCTATAAGGAACTGTTACCCACCATCCAAATCCAGGAGAAAATCCATTAGCAGAAACTAAGTTAAGACCTGACACAAAACCTTCTGGTCGCACTCTTACACCTTGTTCTTGATAATTATCTCCTAAAAATGCTTTTTGCATAGGTGCAGCATTAATGCCAAGTTTTCTATTTAACAATTTAGGAATACCCATTGTCATTATGTTAAAGACATCTAACCAATGAAACATCAACTCACCAGTAACTGGGTCCTCTTCAAAGAAACCATTTTTACTATCCCATGGTTTTGCTTCTTTACCTGCATCTATTGCAAGACTTGCTCTATAAAATTTTTGTGGATTATCTTTAATTAAATTACTCCATGTCTTAGGAACTTCTGCAAATATTTCAGGAAATGGTACATATGTCTTACCTAAATCTGATGCTACATGGCGTGTAGAACTTGCATATAGTAAATCACTTACAAACTCTAATGCTTTTGATTTAAGTCTTAGGTCCATATCTTCTAGTGTCATTATTGATTCTTGTGGGTCTAATGGAGTTTCACGAACAAGTCTTTGTATATCATCATTTAACTCTGAACCTTTTAACCATTTGTTAGCAAATACGCCTAGCTCTTGTCTGGCATCTTTATTAAGAAATGCTATTTCTTCTTTAGACAAATGAAAATATGCCCACTTAAATAATGGTTCTCTGTTTAATGTATCTGATGGTCTTGTAAGTAACATACTGTAAGCATCTCTTAAAAATATATCTAATGCTTCGCCTAAGTTTTGTGCAGATACACCATCTGTCAAATACTCTTTGTTCATATTTCCTGCAAGTTCTTTTGCACCTAAATC
>Ga0181581_10004822_pt1 | contig 10495 bp, 5 predicted proteins | sample 071ome_22_FD_132433 | JGI IMG/M metagenome (GOLD analysis project Ga0181581, IMG submission 132433) | Coastal salt marsh microbial communities from the Groves Creek Marsh, Skidaway Island, Georgia - 071404AT metaG (megahit assembly) | ecosystem: Environmental > Aquatic > Marine > Intertidal zone...
CCCCCCCCCCTCCCCCGGCCCCCGCAGACGCGTTCGTGCCCTTCTTCAAGGCCGTCCGGTCCGTGCCGCCCCTCCAGGCGTGCCTGGTGCACGAGGTGTTCCTCCCGATGAGGGCCCGCGCGGCGCTCCTCATGGCGTCCTCGTACACGGCGAAGAAGGGGCACCCGGCGGTGCCCCTGGCGTACCTCGCCCAGACGCTGGAGCTGACGGACGCGGGCGCCGTGGGCCTCGTGGCGGCGCTCGAGGAGGCGGCCGGGGCCGGGCCCCTCCGGGACGACCGCGGGGGGGAGGCCTACCTGATGCGCCCGGCGGCGGACGTGCGCCAGAACGGGACCGCGGCCATCCTGGCGGACGTGGCCAAGGCGGTCAAGGCCGAGCCGCTCGAGGTCGTCATGGCGCGGCTCCGGGACGGCGGGCGGACCCTCCAGCAGCTGGTGGTCGAGGGGGACGGGTCGCCGGCGCCCACCCCGCCCCGGGCGACGGCGCCCATCTCGGGGGCCGCCGCGACGAGCCTCCTGGGCCGGGTGCCCGCCCGGGCGGCTGCCGCGGCGGCGGCGGCGGCGGGGGGCGGGGCGGGCGTGTCGTTCCCGTCCCGGGTGGCCAAGTCGGCCCTCGGGTCCGGCGCCGCCCAGGTCGCGGCCCCCCCCGGGGCGGCGGCGGCCCCGGGCGGCGGCAACGGCGGCAACGGCGGCAACGGCGGCGGGGCGGACGCGGCGAGGGCCGCCGTCGCGGCCCGCGTGCAGCAGCAGAGGGCCGAGATGGCGCGGCGGCGCGACGAGGAGGAGCGCGCGGCCGAGGCCGCGCGGCGGGAGCGCGAGCGCGAGGCGGAGGCGGCGCGCGCCCGCCGGGAGGAGGCCGAGGAGGAGCGGCGGGGCGCCGAGGAGCGGGCGCGGCGGGAGGCCGAGGCGGCGCGGCGGGAGCAGGAGGAGCGGGAGCAGGCCGCGCGGGAGCGCGCCAGGCTGCAGGCCGAGGAGGAGGGGCGCCGCCGCCGGCTGGAGGAGGAGCGCCTGAGGGCCGAGGCCGAGGCCGCCGCCGCGGCCGAGCGCGAGCGGCGCGAGGCGGAGGAGCGGCGGCGGGAGGAGGAGCGGCTCGCGCGCGAGGCGGCGGCGGCGGCGGCGGCGGCGGCGGCGGCGGCGGCGGCGGAGGAGGAGAAGCGGAGGAGGCGGGAGCGGCGGAGGAGGGAGCGGGAGGCGGCACAGGGCGCGGCGACGCTCCGCCTCAGGCTCCGCGCGTGGGCGCGGCGGGCGCGGGAGCAGCGGGAGCGGCGGGAGCGGGAAGAGCGCCGGCGGGCGCTGCTGAGCCAGTGCGCCGTCAGCCGGGCGCTGAGCCAGGGGCCGGGCGCGGAGGCCTCCCCGACGCAGGGCGCCGCGCTGCTGCAGCCGGCGCCGGCCAGCTACGCGGCCGCCGCGGGCGCGGGGAAGCGGTCCCGGGACGCGTTCGACCGCGGGGCGGGGCCGGGGCCGGCGAGCCGCGCCCTGTTCCCGCCGTCCGACGGGAAGCGGGCCCGCGGCGCGGCGCGGCCAGGCTTCGCTGCCTCCGCCGCCGCCGCCGCCGCCGCCGAGGGCGCCGCGTCCCACGGCGCGGCCGACGTGCTGGGGGCGGTGGCGGCGGGGGCCGCGCGGCGGGCGGGGGTCCCCGGGGGGCGGCGGGGCGAGGCGCCCCCGCTGCAGGCGGTCAAGGTGCTGGTGGCGTCGGGGGCGGAGCTCGCGCAGGGGGACCGGGTCGGGCTCCACCTCCTGCGGACCGTCCTGGGGGGCCCGGGGGCCGCGGGCTCCGCCGTGGTCTTCGCGGGCGCGCGGCCCCGGGGCGGGGTGTCGGGGATGGTCGGGGTGGCGGCGGCCGTCGTGGAGTGCGCCCCCGCGGCCGCCGAGGCCGCGCCCGCGCCGCTCGACGACGCCACCAGCGTCCTCGCCGGGGCGTCGGGGTGCCTGGCGGTCGCCTGGGGCGGCGGGGACGCCGCGGCCGCGGCCGCCCGCGCCGCGCGCGTCGCGGCCGCCGCCGGGCGGCACGCCGCGGCCGCGCTGCCCGTGGCGCTCATCGCCGGGCCGGGGGTGTCCGTGGACGGCCTGGGCGCCCCGGGGCCCCTCCTCCGCGTCTTCCACGCCTCCCGCGACGGGGGCATGGGCGGCGCGGCGGCGGAGGCGCTGGCGTGGCTGAGCGAGGCGGCGCCCCCGCCCCCCACGCTGTGGGCGGCGCCCGTGTCGGCGCTCTTCACGGCGGCGCTGGCGGGGGCCGCCGCGTCGCGCGCGCGCCGGGGGCCCCTGTCCCGGGGGCCGGCCGACCCCGGCGCGACGGTCGCCGCCGTCAACGAGTCCCTCCGCGCCGGCGTCGACGCGGCCGGCCGCGCGGCCGCCGGGCGGGCGGCCGCGTGGGGGTGGCCGGGGACCGAGGTGGCGGACGCGGTGGCGGCGTCGTCCATCCCGCGCGGGCCCCACGGCGCGCTCCCGGTCCCGGCGTGGTCCCTGGCCCGCTCGGGGCGGGGCACCCCCGCCGGGGCCAACCGCGACGCCGGCCTCGTCCTGCACTCGGCCTCCCTGCCCCCCTGGCCGGCCAGCGCCGTGCCCCCGGAGGTGGCCGCGGGGTCCCGGTGCCCGCGGGAGAGGGTGGAGGCGGCGCTGGCGGGGTACCTGCGCGCGGCCGGGGGCGGCCTGGGCGGGGCGCTGGGCGGGGCGCGCGCCGAGGAGCAGGCCCGGGGGCTCCTCCGCGAGGCCGTCGGGTGGGCCATGGGCGGCGGGGCGGGGGAGGCGCTGGACGCGCCCGCCGTGCGCGAGGCCCTCGGGCGGGCCGTCGTCTCGGTCGCCCGGGCGCGGTGCGAGGCGGTCTGCACCGGCCTCGAGGGCGACCCCCTCGTCACGGTCGACTCGATGGACCTGGCCCCGGGCCCGGCGGCGGGCCGCCCGGGCGGGGGCTCGCCGCGCCGGGGCGCCGCCGCCGGCGCCGCCCCCGCCCCGGGGGCGCCCGCGCCGGCCCCGGGGGCGTCCGTGCCGGCCAGGGCGGCGCCCGCCCCCCGCGCCCCGGCGCGGGGCCCGGGGGGGCTGCCGCCGGCGTCCGACGCGGCGCAGCGCCTCGAGAGCCGGGTGAGGCAGGAGCGCGAGCGGATGGGGGAGCACGAGGAGTGGCTCCGGAGCATCGTTCACGGGGGGGCCTGAGGCCCGCTTGAAACGCGCCAGGCGGGGGGGGGTCGCCCGGGGCGGCCCGCGCGGCCCCGGCCGGGGCCAGCTTGTACCCGCCGGGGGACCACTCGGGGTCCCCCCCGCGCTCCCCGTCGTCCGCGTCGGCCGGGAACCGGATCTCCTCGGCCAGGTCCCAGACGCGCACGCTCCGGTCCCCGGCCCCGGTGGCCAGCCGGCGCCCCGCCGGCGCCCAGGCCACGGCGTACACGGCGCCCCGGTGCCCGGTCAGGGTGCGCCGCCACTCCCCCGTGGCCGCGTCCCAGACGCGCACCGTGTTGTCCCCGCCCCCGGACGCGATCTCCCCCCCGTCGGGGGACCACGCGACGCAGTACACGTAGGCGAGGTGCCCGCGGAGGAGGAGCTCGAGGGCGCCGCCGGCGGCGTCCCACACGGCGACGGCGCGGTCGCGGGACGCGGAGGCGAGGCGGGCGCCGTCCGGGCTGAAGGCGAGGGCCGTGACCGGGGCCGAGTGGGCGCCCGAGAGGCGCCGCCGGGCGCCGCCGCCCGCCGCGTCCCACAGCCCCACGTCGCTGCCCGTGCCCCCCGCGGCCACCGTCCGCCCGTCCCCGCTCACCGCCACGGGGCCCAGGAGGCCCGACCGCCCGGCCCACGCCCCCACGCTCCCCCCGCCCGCCGCGTCCCACACCCGGAGCGTGTTGTCCGACGAGACGGACGCCACCCGGGCCCCGTCCGGGGACCACCCCACCCCGGCCACGTAGCCCGTGTGGCCCCGCAGCAGCGCGAGGGGCTCCCGCCGGCCCGCCGGGTCCCAGACCCGCACCGTCCCGTCGTAGGACCCCGACGCGACCCGGCCCCCGTCGGGGGACCACGCGACGCTCAGGACGAAGCCCTCGTGCTCGCCCACGACGTTCCCCGCCCCCGGGCGGTGGCCCAGGAGCGCGGCCAGCAGCGCCAGCAGGGCGGCGCCCACGACGGCGGCGCCCGCGGCCCACTTGCGCCGCCGGGGCCACGCGGCGACGGCCCACCAGGGGGGCCGCCCGCCGGGGGCGCCGCCGCCGGCGTCCTTGGGGCGCGCGGTCCCGACTTCGACCTCCTCCACGTCGGCCCCGGCGGCGGCGCTCTCCCGGCCCAGCTCGGCCAGCCGCGCGAGGCCGACCACCAGGGAGCCGACGAGCTCCCGCTCCTCCCGCAGGCGCTGGGCGGTGGCGCCGCGGAGCGCCTCCAGCCGCTCCTGCAGCAGGCGCGTCTCCTCCGGCGGCCCGGGCCTCGCCCACGGCAGCCGCAGGCCGAGCCAGGCCATGGGTTGTTATGGCCAGCGCGCTCCCTCGCACAGCTCCCTCCGGGAGCCCGCGCGTCCAGTCTCGTGCCCCTCGGAGGAGGAGCGGCGTCCGAGTTGCACGCAAATGTCTCGACTGGGACGGGTGTTCATGGGGAAATGGCTCTCGCGCTCCGCGAGCACCCGTTCGAAGCGAGCACTCGTTTTCGGCGCCCGAAGGAGGACACGGGGCTGGGACCCATCTCTTCTTCGTCGCGTCGGGACCCGGGGATCGTCTAAACGCGGCCCGCGGGAACATCTCCGCGCAAGGAGAAGTGACTCGGGCCCGGCGCGCCTGCGACCGGGACCTGGGTCAGTGGGACAGCCAGTGCACTGCCGCAGCGTCCCGGAGGGCGCACAGCAACCCCGCCCGTCTCGCCGTCCCTGTCCGCGCAGTTCACCAGAATCACGCTCAGCTCGGGGTAAGGGTTCGCGAACCCCCTCGTCGAGCTCGATGCTACCCGAACGGGGATGTCCCCCCGACCCGTGTCCCCCTTCCCCCCTCTCCCCCTCGAGGGCCCGTCCTCCCAACTCTCCCGTGCAGCCAATGCGCCGTCCTGGAACCCCCGCCCGTCGTCTCCCTGCCCGAGCCACCGGCCCCGGACCCCAACCTCCCGCACGCCGCCACCCCGCCGCCAGACTGCACGCGACGGGGGCGATGGCGGCACCCCAGACCACCCACCCTGCCAGCGACTGCGCCCCCCCCCCCACCACCGGGAGCACCCCGAGGAGCCCCGGCGTCAGGGGTTGGTGGTGCAGAGGAGGTAGAGGGAGTTGGAGGCGGCGCAGGCGACGACGTTGGCCTGCGGGTGCCACGCCAGGTGCAGGAGCTTGTGGTTGAAGTCGCCCTGCGTGAGCGACTCGAGGTCGGTGGCCTTCTTGGCCTCCTTCTTGCGCACCCCGAACCTCCCCCCCGCCCCCCCGGCGTTCGCCTTGGCCTGCAGCGCCCGCTTCCGCTCCGGGTCCCGGCTGGACTCGAGCAGGTACTCCTTGTTGTCGAAGGACCCGAAGACCCGGAAGAAGCTGCCGTACGACCCCGTGGCAACGTGGTTCGTGTCACCCCCCATGGTGACCTCGAACTTGTCAAAGATGCAGTCGTTCTCGTAGAGGTCGCAGAGCTTGGCCCGGAGCGGCTCGTGCACCTTGTACGTTGCCACGGGCGCCGACTCCATGTTGACGTCCCACAGCTTGACCGTCATGTAGTCGCGCGAGGCGAGGTACCGCCCACACCGCGAGAACTTGACGTCGCTGACGCTGCTGATGATCTCGGAGAAGAAGGACCGGGAGCCCTGCCCGACCTCCTCCTTCTGGAAGTCCTTGGCGTAGCTGTCGCAGAGGGCCGACTGCCGGAGGTCCGCCAGGCGGATGCACCCCTTGGACGACGAGAAGACGATGTGGTGGCAGTGGGACGGGTGGAACTCGGCGGCCGTGATGACCTCCGTGAGGTCCTCCATGTTGTCCGGCTTGATGTCGACGATGTTGAAGGACTTATCCGTGTGCTCGAGGTGCCACAGGTTGATGCGGAGATCGTCCGCGCTGAGGAAGGTCTCCCCGTCGGACGAGGGGGAGATGCTGTTCACGTGGTACGCGTGGGCGTTCCCGTAAATCCGCATGCACTTGGCCGCCAGCTGCGGCTCCACCTGCACCACCCGCGGCAGGCGCAGCTGCGCCGCCGACTTGGGCCCCGCCCCGGCCCGTGGGGCGCCCCCCCCGGACGTCCGCGCGTCGGGCGGCAAGTTGAAATCCGCCAGGTGCTGCACCTTCTTCTCGAACACCTTCCAGAGTTTGACCGTCTTGTCATTGGTACTGATCTGCGAGCGGGGGTCGGTAGCGGGGGACGTCAGCGGTGGCGGAGCCGAGGAGGAGGGCAGGGTGGGGGGGGGCGTGCCTGGGCCGGGCACGCACCAACATCTTCCCCGACGACTGCCCGTAGCACCACCGGACCTTGTTGATCTTCTCCTCGATCTCGAGCGACTTGAGGTAGTCGAACTCGGGCTCGTGGGACTGAAACTCGGTCAGATAGCCGTACTCGTACGGATGGATCCGCCCGTGGTGCGCGGGCCCCCGCTGGTCCATCGATGACAAAGTCTTCTCGGCCGATATGCGCTCAAAGAGGACCACCCGGCCACCCCTGTCCCCCGTGGCGAGGTGTTCGCCGTCGTAGTCGAAGCATACAGTCGAGATGATGTCCGCTGCGGGTGGCGCCAAGGGGGGCCAGGTCAGCTGGGAGGGGGTTCGTGGATGGTCAACGGGGGCGGATCCTCGCCGCCGGCATACGAGATGCCGCGCGATGCGGCCGTCATCTTGCTAGGCACAGTATATTTCTCCGCCCAGAGAGAGGAGGGGACCTGGAAAGGTCTGGAGGCCGCGCCCGAGGCCAGAACAGTGCAAAAGGCGGGGTGGGAACGGGTTTGGGCGTCGCGGCGACTATGTGGCCACCGCGGTCCAGATCAACGACAACGATCGGGGTAATATCCCTGCAATCCACCAGAATCCGTCCCGTCTAGCTCCGTCAGTGCCCTCTGAACGTTGAAAACAAGGTACACTGTGAGCGCTAACGACCGGAACAAAGTCCGCGACCGCGCGAGGAAAGATTCATCATGAATTACCGCACATGAAATGTGTCGTACAAAAAGAACTCGCATCGAACCGCGAAACCGTCCGGAAAGCGCGTGAGCCGCGCGTGAGAGGCCCCGGATGCAGGCATCGCCGAAGGCGTGGGGGACCCCGGGCGGGATAGGACTCGGAAAGGGCGATATGTCGGTCGAGTACGCACGTGTGGAAAAAATCTATGTGATAAGACGGTGTAACCAATCCTGAGGCGTATCATCCTCTTCGTCGGGCTTCTGAAAAAAGTATTTCGCCCCGCCCCGCGCGGGGCCCTGTACAGCAGGCGATGGGGCCCGAGGGCCGGGATGAAAGTTAACAGCGACCGGTGCGACACTCACCATCGTGAATCTCTTCCCCAGGCGTTCTTTCCCCGAAGCACTGGAGGAACTGCCACTCCAGGTTCCCCTCCCCGGCGCCCCCGTTGGCGCCCATGCCCCCCTCCCCAGACATTTTTCCAGCGATATCCCCACTAATGTCGAAAGCTGGAACGGATTCGGGTGTAGCGTAGCGCGAGGAAGAGCCCGGGCGCTCGGAGTCCCACTACTAGACTACGACCCTCTTCTTGAGACGACCCGGCCTTGCTGTGCCCTCTCGCAGGCACCCGGAACTGCTGGGCTACACTGCCCGGTCCAAGATCCCCGCGTTGCCCAAGTCAGGGCGCACCCAGTCTCCTCCCGAGCCAGGAAGAGGGGAGAGGCCCTCAGTGGAAGCTGCAAACGCCGCTCTGCGTTTCGATGGAGTGTGAGTGACAGCGTCCGTCACTCATCGACAAATATGGACCGTTGAACAGCGGGGATGACACAAGTGGGCGGGCGAAAGCAGTGGCGCAGGGGTTCCAGAGCGGTCATCCATGCCTCACCAAATAACGGTTTGGCGGGTACCTTAACCTAGGTCCCGGAGGAGGGTTCCCTGGACCCCGGTGCCCACAAAGGGCCCGCCGCTGGGAACTCGGTCCTCATACCCGGACCTGGGACGAGAGCCCTGCAAGATACAGCGACGCACTGGTGAGAAAGTCCCGACCCCTTTGCGCGATGCCCAACCATCCCCGCGCCCTGTGCCGCGAGCTGTCACGCGATTGCAAATTTACGGGCACGGTTGAGTAAATGCTGCGCATTAGTTCGAATGAAACGGGACATTGATCACGATAGCATGTCCCGTCGTCCCTGGGACGCCCGAGATGCGCCCACTCCTCCTCCCGGGGCGTCCCCCGTGCCTCCATTTCGCCACTCTGGCGAAAGACGAGCGCGCACGCGACCGATTTTCGACGGGTGGCGCCATCGTGCGGGACAGGACCTTGATGGTGTCGCGGCAGTCCACTGGGGAGGGCGATCGACGCGGAGTTCGTCCCTCGTGCACCCCCCCTTTCCCGCCATCCCCTCTCCCCCCCGGTTGCCCATGCCCCGAACGTCGTCGGGCTTCCAAATAATCGCACCCCTTTCATCCCGCAGAAGCATCGAAATCCGGACCAATAGACGTGGATCGCCGACCACAGCCCGGAACACCCCATCCCCCCCCAGGCCAACAACCAGCATGATCTCCGCCCGTGGTGTCGCCGTCCTGGCCACCGCGCCCAGGATGTCCGCGCCCCGCCAGGCCCCCCTGGCCCGTCCGGCACTCGCCCCCCTGGCCGCGGCACCCCCGCGCGTGTCGACCGCCGCCTCCCTGGCGGCCTCCCCCACGGCCGGGACCTTGGCGGCGCCACTCCTGCCCCGGCGCGCCCCCCGCCGCGTGCCCGCCGCGGCCGCCGCCGCCGCCGCGGAGCCCAAGGGCGCCAAGCTCGACAAGGTTGCCATCGCCGTCGCCGCCGGCCTCGCCCTCCGCTTCGCCGTCCCCGTCCCCGCCGGCCTCACGGCCCAGGCGTGGTCCGCGCTGGCCATCTTTGCGGCCACCATCTTCGGCCTGGTGCTCGAGCCGCTCCCGGTGGGGGCCTGGGCCTTCTGCTGCCTGACCGTGGCCCTGGCCACCAAGACCCTGTCCCTGCAGGCCGGCTTCGCCGCCTTCACCAATCCCGTCATCTGGCTCATCGTCTGCTCCTTCTTCTTCGCGGCCGGGTTCCAGAAGACGGGCCTCGGGAGCCGCGTGGCCAACCTGTTCGTCAAGTACTTCGGCAAGTCGACCCTCGGGCTCGCGTACGGCCTCTGCGCGGCCGACGCGCTCGTGTCCCCGGCCATGCCCTCGACCTCGGCGCGGGCCGGCGGGATCTTCATGCCCATCGTGTCGTCGCTGGCCCAGGCGTCGGGGTCCAAGCCCAACGACCCGTCGCGGACCAAGATGGGGACCTTCCTCGTGTCCTCCCTCCTGCACACGTCCAACCACTCCTCCAACCTCTTCCTCACGTCCGCCGCGCAGAACCTCCTCTGCCTCAACCTCGCCGCGGGCCTCGGGGCCCCCGTCGCTGGCGCCTTCATGGCGTGGTTCGCGGCGTCGTGCGTGCCGGCGCTGGTCGGGATCGCCGTCACGCCGCTCCTGTGCTACAAGCTGACGCCGCCCGAGCTCAAGGACACCCCGGAGGCGCCCCGGATGGCGGAGGAGAGGCTGAAGGAGATGGGCCCCATGTCTGGCGACGAGAAGATCATGCTCTCGGTGATGGGCGTCGCCGTGTCGCTGTGGATGTTCGGGGACGCTCTCGGCGTGGCCCCGGTGACGGCCGCCATGATCGGCCTCTCGGCGCTGCTCGTCACGGGGGTGCTGTCGTGGAAGGAGTGCCTCGCCTACGGCCCCGCCTGGGACACCCTCACGTGGTTCGCCGTGCTCATCGGCATGTCCTCGGCCCTCAACGACATGGGCGTCATCGCCACCTTTGCCAACGCCGTGTCGTCCAGCCTCGCCACCATGGGCCTGGGGCCCCTCCAGCTGTGCGCCCTCCTGAACGTCGCGTACTACTACTCGCACTACCTCTTCGCCTCCCAGACGGCCCACGTGGGCGCCCTCTACGCCGCCTTCATGGCCATCATGCTGAGCTCGGGCGTCCCCGGGGTGGCGGCCGCGCTGTCCCTGGCCTTCACGACCAACGTGTTCGGGTCGATGACGCACTACGCCTCGGGGCAGAGCGCCATCTACTTCGGCGCCGGGTACATCAAGCTCGAGGAGCTGATGCGGGACGGGGCCCTCTTCGGCCCCCTCTTCCTCGGCATCTGGATCGTCATCGGCGGCCTCTGGTGGAAGGCCCTCGGCCTGATCTGAGAGCCCCGGGGCCCCGTTCAACCGCCCCCGCGCGACCGCGCCTCGGCCCGCCGCGTCGCCCCGGCGCCCCCCGCCCGCCTCGCCCCGGCGCCCCCCGCCCGCGTCACCCCGGCGCCCCCCACCGCTCCCGGCCCCACGCGCGCGTCCGGATGTCGGCCTGCCGGATGGGCTCCGGGACCCGGTTCCGGCAGCACCGGAGCACCAGCTCCGTCGCCGTCGCGAGGCCCACCGCGTGGCCCACCGACACGTACAC
>Ga0181581_10004840_pt1 | contig 10480 bp, 8 predicted proteins | sample 071ome_22_FD_132433 | JGI IMG/M metagenome (GOLD analysis project Ga0181581, IMG submission 132433) | Coastal salt marsh microbial communities from the Groves Creek Marsh, Skidaway Island, Georgia - 071404AT metaG (megahit assembly) | ecosystem: Environmental > Aquatic > Marine > Intertidal zone...
ACAGGAACATTTACAGTAGGCAGTGATACACAGAAAACTTTTACTATAGCTGAAGATGCTGTAACAGAAGGGACTGAAACGTTCACTATAAGATTAAATGACGACACAGACGTTAGTGCAAGTGTAACTATCATCGATACAAGTACAACTGTTGTGAGCGGAAGTGATGTAGTAACAAACCCAGGCAGTGGAACATTTACAGTGCCCGAAGGTGTAACAAGTCTAAGCATTCTTGCAGTAGGCGGTGGCGGTGGCGCTGGTACCAACCTTGCACTAGGCGCAGGACAAATAACCGGTGGCGGTGGAAGCGGTGCAGTTGCCTGGCTTAACAATGTTACTGTTACTCCAGGACAGGTTATTTCCTATACAGTCGGTGCAGGTGGCGCAGGTAATCAATCCGGCGGTGACACTACAATAACTATTGCTAATACTACATACAGAACAGGTGGCGGTCTAGCAAGCGCACCAACATCATTGTCAGGATTATCAGTATTCCAATTACATCCAGGTGGTGCAGGCGGTATAGTAGGTGGCGGCGGCTCCTCAGGAATATGGTCAGGTAGCGTTAATGGTGCCGCCGGCGGAAGTAGTTACAAAACATTTGCGGGTGCGGCGATTGTCGGTGGCGGTGCAGGAGGAAGTGGTACAGGTGGCGTAGGCCAAATAGGATACCCAAATGCAGTAAGTGCAACAAACAAAATTCTTGATCCAAGAAATTTTGCTCTTGCTCCAAGCAACTTTGTAAGTACTACTCCAAGTTCTGATAATGCTATGATTGCTACAAGATTTAGTGCAAACATTTGGCAATTTCGCTTTGGAACAACAGGAGACTTTTTACAATCAACAACTGACGAGCAAGGTACTTACTTTGGTGTGAGATGGAATTCATTTGCAGATTCTCTATCATATGGTAGTGAAGATGCATATTATATTGTGTTCAAAGATGTTAACGGTGCTGTAGTACATGTATTAAAGTCAACAGATCCTAGTCCAAGTGGAAGTGATTTTTATGTAAACGCAGACTACTCTAGCGGGTTTGGGACATGGTTATATAGTATGAATGGCGTTAACAAAACACATGCAACATACGCCGGAACAACATATTCAGATACTACTACTGGAACAAGCGATGTAAAAACTATAGAAATTCGCGGCGGTGTTGCCACAGGCGCTACTGCACTCAACACAGTTTTGATTGGAACATTTACAGTGTTACCAGAAGGTAATACTACATCTAATCCTAATGAAACTGGTGGTGCTGGAGGCGGATTCGGTTATACTGAAGATTGGCAAAGTGGAACAGGTATTGTTATAGGCGGTAGAGGAGGTGCTACTGCACTTACTAAAGGGTTAAGTGGTAGTAGAGGAACTCCGGCATCATCTACACTTTCACAAACCATCAGCGGCGCAGGTACAGCAACATTTGGTACAGCAGGCGGTGGCGGAAACATAGTCAGCAGTGTTAGTAGTTTTGAAGTAGGTGAAGGTGCAGGCGGTGTTATGGTACACGGGCTAACTCCTTCAGGAAGCAGAACTCGTGCTGAACAAGGCGGCGATGGTGGCATACTTTTTGTATGGCCTGGTTCTATTAGTGCTAATCAATTTAAAGCGCCTAGTTATACACTTAACAGTAGTAAAGCAAACTGTAACGAAGGAAGTACATTTACTATTACATGTGTGTCAAACTTAACAGAAAGTTCAACACAAATTCCGTTTACAATTACAGGCGTTGAAAGTGCAGATATCGGCGGCGCATCTCTTACAAATTATTTCACTGTAAGTGCAAACAACAAAACATTTACAGTTACAGCAGATAATACATTTGAAGGTTCAGAAACATTTAATCTAGCACTAGACAATGGTGCTGATGATATCGATGTAACTATTAATGATACTAGCGATGGTACACAAGCAAATTATACAGCAAGTATTGTAAACAGCGGAGCTTCTGCATATTTGTTTAGCAGTGCAACAGATAGAAATGGTACATTAAGTGGCGCCAATCCTTATGTGGTAGTTGACAAAGGAGATACTATTACATGGAGCGTAAACGCAAGTGGACATCCATTCTATATTAAAGATGTGCAAGGGGCAGGTACAAATAACCAAACTGCAAACGTAACTGGTCAAGGTGTGACCAGTGGAACAATTTCATATACTCCAAGAGTTGATGGTAGAAAATATTATCAATGTTCGAATCATACAGATATGAATGGTCCAATCTACATTGTTGATGATCATTTTGCAACACTTGTAACTGATGCATCAAATAGTTTAGGGTCTATAAAAACTATTCATGCAGGTGATGGATCTCAAATTACAATTTATACAATTAGTGGTACAACAAATATAACTAAAACTACTAGACACGGAAGTCCGGTGTGGAATAAAACTTTTAGTTCTACAGGCAGCGGCGGCGTAAGTGTTGATAGTTCAGGTAACGTTTATATTGCAGTGGCAGGATCAAGTACTGATCTAATAGTTCAAAAATTAAACGGAAGTGGTGCAGAACTTTGGGGAAGATCCTATGTGAACAGTAATGACAATGATCATGTTCCAATTGATTTAACAATTGATAGTGCAGGTAATATAATTGTTACAGGCACTCTTCTAGGTTCAGGAACTAACGGATCGTTTGTATACAAATTAAACAGTACAAACGGAGATGTTATAACCGGTAAGGCAATTCCTCCGTCAGATAGAAATCCTACATTTACACATGTTAAAACAGATAGTAGTAACAATGTTTATATCTATGGTACAGAAAAACGTCCAAGCGGAGAGCAAAATGAAGAAGTTACTCCTCGTCTATGGAAATTAAACAGCTCGCTTACACTACAATGGGCAAGATGGTACTGGAATGCAAATTATTATTCAACAGGTGGGCTTGCTATTGATTCAAATGGAAGTCCTATTATTGGCTTTACAGTAACATCAGGCGGAAGTAGAAGGTCGTTCGTTATAACTGTAAACGGAACAACTGGTGCAATTGGCGACGACTTTGAATTAGATGCGACAGACTTTGCAAATACTAGACCAACACTAAATGGTAACTGTATTACATATGATACAGTCAACAGCAAGATCTTTGTTGTAGGCGAAAAATACTATGTAAACAATAGTAATCCTGTAGGTGGATTTGCATATTCATTTGATACTAATCTTACTGATGTAACTCCAAGATTCTGGAGAACTAGCCATAACGGTGCTTACAACTTAAGATTTACACAGTGTGATATAGACAATACACTCGACCCTAATACAAGACTTTATGTTTCGGGCACTGGTAACAGTTCAAAATCAACTAGTACTGTTGCTACTCTTATTGCAAGTTTACCTATTAATGATGAAGATGTTACATGGACAAGTGGCGAAATACAATTTGATGAATATAGATATTCCGAATCAGGTACAGTAACAGCAGTGTCAGGGACACCTTATACAGAATATACTGATGATGGACAAATTGTAGATAATGAAGTTGTATCAGCAAGTTCAGGAACAGGCTTCGGTACACTAGTTACAGATATGTCAACTTGGAATGATCAGAAGATGGCACTATACTGGGGTAGTGAAACTGAAAGTCAAGAAGCAAGTGATCCTACATATGAATTGACTGTGAGTGCCACAACTATTGATGAAGGACAAAGTTTTACTGTAACACTTGATACTACAAACGTCCCTAATGGAACAAACGTACCGTTCACAATTACAGGTGTAAGTACAGCAGACATTGACGGTCAATCATTAACTGGTAATTTTGTTGTGCAAGACAATTCAGCAGTACTTACAATTAACGTAACAGCAGATCAATCAACTGACTAGGAGAATATAAATGGCTACAGAAACCTTTACACTTACACTAGACAATGCTCCTAGTGAAAGCGTATCAGTAACAATTAATGATACAAGTCTTACACCCGCAGGTGAACAGTCGTTTACAACACCTGGTGTTAGTGCATTCACGGTACCTACCGGAGTAACGAGCGTTGACATTTTTATGGTTGGCGCAGGAGGTGGCGGTGCTGTAGGCGAATACACTAACGGTTCGCCAGGCGGTGGCGGTGGCGGCGCAGTAATTGTTGCTGAAGGAGTTAGTGTAACGCCAGGCGATACATTTACCGTTACAATCGGTGCAGGCGGTACCCGAGGAGCATGTAGTACAAACTCTCCGTTTGAAATTGTTACTACTTCATATAACTCAGGAAGTTCAAAGTATCCGCAAGCAGGAACTATTACTGCGGCTACAAACGGAGGATCTACAATAGTAAAGTATGATCCTACAAATGTAACTGCTACCGCAGGCGGAGGTGGTAGAGGATTTATTGTATCTGGAGGCACAGGCGGGACTTGTACTGTTAGTGCTGGATTTACAAGTTTGGCGACAAATGTAACAGAAATTAACGGCACTAATGGCAATACAGGAACCAGCGGAAACTCAGGAAAATTTCCTGGCGGAGGCGGTGGTGCCGGACAAGCTGGACAAGGCGGAAACGGTCGTGGAGAATTTTATAGAAGCAGTGGCGGATTTAATTACTACAAAGCAGGCTCAGGCGGAAATGGCGGTGGTGCTTATTTGTACGGCGGTTACACAGCAGGTTCAGATGGATCAAATGCTCCTGCATTGGTTGTAAGCACAAGTCCATTACAGTTCAATTATAATGGTGGTACAACTGGCGGTGCAACTGGTACAGCAACAGGCAGTGCATACGGCGGTGGCGGCGGTGCTGGTGCTGGTGGGCAAATTCGTGCTCAAACAATTATCAGCGGTGGAACAAACTATTACTATTTTTGGTATCTAGCAGGTGTAGGACAGAGCGGTGGTGACGGTGCTGTGAGATTTGCTTGGGGTGCATAAGATAAATACTGTAGAGGAAGTAAGAAATGACTATACAAACCATCAACATTGGGCAAATAGCTAACGACGGAACAGGCGACGATCTAAGAGAAGCGTTTCGTAAGATTAACGAAAACTTTGACGAACTAGATCTAAGAGAACCCGAATCTACTACTGCAAGCAGTATTGGTAGCGGTGTTGCAATTCTTGCAGGTAAAGTAGGCGATGATATACAGTTTAAAAATCTTGTAGCTGGCAATAATATGACTGTTACAGCAGTAGCAGGCAACAATATAGAAATTGCAACAGATTTATCAGGACTACTTGTAGTATCCGATAATGGTAGTACAAATTTTGATGACGGCGACACTTTTAGAATTGAAGGCGGACCGGGAATTAATACTACACTTATTAACGGAACCCTTACAATTACTGCACTCGGTGGTTCTGGTAGTGGTGCTACTAACTTTGATACTGATCTAGATTTCGGCGAATTTGTTTTTGTTGTTAATAGTCATGCTGACTATCTGCGCTATAGCACAGATGTTGATTATGGTTCTATTACTTCACCTGCAAGTATTACGTCTAATCTAGGAAGTATTTAATGGCGCACTATTGGACTAAAGTAACAGGCGAAACACTAGCAACAGTACAAGAAGAAACTACAATTTCTATTGGACTACCTATTACTAGCGGCGTTTCTCCGACAATTTCACTTATATCAGGTGAGCTCCCTCCCGGACTTAGAATAAAAAATTATAACATTATTGGAACTCCTTTTGAAGTTGGATATACAAAAACTTTTAGTTTCGTATTAAGAGCTTCGATAGACAACAACATTGAAGATAGAACATATAGAATTGTCATAGAAGGACCTGATGCTCCTACATGGCAAACACCTACTGGTAGATTAAGTGTAGGGAACAGTCCTACTAATAATAGATATTTTATTTTAGATAATGAAATTATTGACTTCCAATTATTAGCAGATGATCCTGACTTAGACGCAGGACAAACATTAGAATATTTTATTGAAGACGGTGACGGTGTACTACCTCCAGGAATTAGTTTAAGTAAAACAGGGAAACTTACTGGAATTGTAGAACCTTTGCTTGCTATTGATCAAAGAACTAATAGTGGTAACTACGATGCATCTAATTATGATCAGTATTTAATGGATTTTTCAAGTGTAAGTCAATTTTATTATCAAGGACAAATAATACCAAACTATGTCTTTCAGGCACCCAAAAAACTTAATAGAATATTCGAATTTAAAGTTAGTGTATCCGACGGTTACGAAGTTGTAAAAAGAAGTTTTATAATTTATGTAGTTGGCGAAGATTTCCTACGTGCAGATAACGTAGTTGTGCAAGTTGCAACAGGGGTATTTACAGCAGATAACACATTTATTAGGACCCCAGTTTGGATTACACCTAGTGATTTAGGATATCGCAGATCTAACAATTATATTACATTGTTCTTAGATGTATTAAAAAATGAAAATCAAATAGGTGCTGTTCAATATGAATTATTAGCAACTAATGATGATGCAACAGCAAGCGTTATTCCTCCAGGAATGGCTTTAGATCCTAATACTGGAGAAATTGCAGGAAGAGTAGGCTATCAGCCAGCAGTTACAAGAGAATATAAATTTACTGTAAGAGCAAATTTAATTATTGTAGAAAATAATGTTGCAGAAGTTGCGGCATTTAAAGACAAAACATTTACTGTAAAACTATTAGGTGAAGTTGATAGTAGCATTAAATGGTTGAGTACTACAGCATTGGGCACTATTCCAGCAAACCAGATCAGTGTATTTAGAATAGAAGCAGAGACAACAGTATCCGATGCTCCACTAGTATACACACTGGCAGGCGGACGTTTACCTCCTGGATTATCATTACAATATAACGGAGAAATCACAGGCACTGTGGTGCAATTCGGTGATAGTGAAAGAGATGGTTTAACTTTCTTTGACAATGACAACATGACATTTGACAATGATAAAACCAGTATCGATAGAATATTTAAGTTTACTGTTGAAGCAAAAGATAGATTTGGATACAGCGCAGTTCAAAAAGAATTTACAATCGAAGTAATTGATGACGACGATTTGCAATATAGCAATTTGTTTATGAAGCCATTCTTGAAGGATGAACAAAGAGATTTGTTTACACAGTTTGTAAGTGATCCTGCAAACTTTCCGCCAAATGTAGTGTATAGACCAAACGACCCTAACTTTGGATTACAGAGATCAATTAAAATATTAGCTTATGCAGGAATACAACTTAATGATTTAGAAGAGTTTTACAGTGCAAGCCAAAAATGGCATAAGAAGCGTAGATATAGAGTCGGTGATATTAAAACAGCAGTAGCTAAAACACCTGGCACACAAAATGTTGTATACGAAGTTGTTTATCTAGAATTAAAAGATCCTGCCATGCCAGATAGCGGTGTTGCTAAAAAATCATTTGTTTCTAAAAATACAAAAAATTTAACAACAGATATACAAAAATATGATACAAACAGAAAATATTCTAACAATCAAACCGACGGTACACCAACATTACTAGCATCTGGAAGTTCAACAAATGTTAACGATCAACAATACTATTTTAATACTAGTGACACACAGTTAGATGTAGGTGATACTGTACTAGGTACTGATGGTGTAACCGTATTAACTGCAACCGCTGAGACCGATAGTGATCCGTTTAAGTTTGGTGAAAGAAATGCTCCGACAGCAGACAGTGACGGATACTTAGCAAGTGGTGGGCAAGGTAAAAAATATATAAGTAATATAAGAAATATGCAAGACAGCATTAAAAGTTTAGGTAGAACAGAATATGATTTTTTACCTCTATGGATGCGTACACCTCAAGAAGCAGGACAGCAAGAACCAGGATTTATACTAGCAATTCCATTATGCTATTGTGTACCTGGAAAGAGTGCAGAAGTTTTAGCCTATGTAAAAAATAGTGGATTTGACTTTAAAGCACTTGACATTACTATAGATAGATATATAATTGATAGTACAACAGGTAACAGCAATGATCAATATATCCTGTTCGGAAACCACTTATACAATACATAAAGACGATAAATACTTTTAGGAGATAGAACATATGGCCAGTAATATTAGTTATGCAGGAATTGATCCAGACTACCCGGTCGCAGGACAAGACAATGATTCACAAGGATTCAGAGATAACTTTGGATTAATTAGAACAGGGTTGCAAACAGCACAGAGTGAAATTTCAACTCTGCAAAGCGATACTGCAAAATTAAACGAAACAAACGACTTCGGTGGTAATAATATTACCAATGCAAACCTCTTGAGAGGAACTGAAACTTTCTATAACGGAGGTGTCCGTTCTGTTAATACTAATATTAGTTTTGAAAGTGGCCATTATCAATCTTTTAGTCTTAACGCAGACAACCTAGTATTTACATTTACAGATTGGCCAGCAAGTGGTCGTTATGCTAAAATTAGAGTAGCCATCTTTGGTAATGGAAACGATAACTTTAAGTATACTTGGGAAACTGAAAACGGCGGTACAATTAAAACTAAGCAAGTTCCTGCATTCCCTGATCCAGCAACTAACACAATTATAAGTTCAGCTAATCCACAAATTTATGAGTTTTGGACTTATGACGGCGGTAGTGCTGTGTATGGCGAATACTTAGGACAATTTGATAACGTATTATAATGCAAGGATTTAACCCACTACTAGATAGTTTAGATAGTTTATCCGACGTCGAGATAGACAATAAAATATTTGAACTAAACAAAAAGTTTTGGCAAACACACAATCCGCAAGTACGTGGACAAATTTCAGTACTACTAGATCAGTTTAAATTAGAAGCTGAAGCACGTAGAGCTAGACAAAGATTAAAAAATCAAGAACAAAACGGCGATAATTCTCTTGACAATCTGATTAATATCAGTTAAAATACATTTATGCTTATGAAAACAGACTCTCTAGGAATACCACGATTTACAAATCGCGATCTTATCGATATGATCTATAGTGGTCATGCGGATAAGGTACACGTTGTACTATGTGATCCAAGTGATGATGTAGACAAGTTCAATGCCGCAATGGAAGAGCAAGGCTTTGACAAACTACAAAAGTATATTCCACTAGATGTAGATCAAAAGACTTTTGACGGTGTATGTCAAGGCGAATGGTTTATGCCTCAAGAATATAAAGAACTTGATGTTTATAGTTTTGTGATGAACAAAGCAGGTGATGATTTAGCAGAGTTAGAAAGAGTTGAAGAAGAACTTGCACAGTTTAAAGTACGAGGAATGACCAACTTACTACGCTATATGATCTATCTTGTAGACTTTATGCGTGAGAATAACATTGTATGGGGTGTAGGACGTGGATCAAGTGTAGCAAGTTATGTGCTGTATTTGATAGGCGTACACAGAATAAATTCAATCCAATATGGCCTGGATTGGCAAGAGTTCTTGAGATAAGTAAGCATATAACAGGAGAAGCAAATGGCAATTAGACAAACAGGTAGAAAGACCTACCGCACAATGCAAGGTAAGCCTATTGACATGGATTTGCTTCGTCAACGTAATGAATTAACACCAGCAGTTGGTAATGCTCGTGTTAACGCTCGCGGCGACGAACTCGGTCCAGGTGGCAAAATTAGTCGTAAGCGTGAAGATATTTTACGTGACTATTATGCAGATAATCCAGCGGCAGCGCCGGATGAAAAAGCAACTGTAGAACAACCAGTTGAAGAAACAGTTACAAAGGCGCAGAAAAAAGTTGCACAAACTAAAGCGCAAAAAGTCACAGAAGCTGAAGCACAAGATACTTCAGACGAGTGGATCGAAGACGAAGACGGCAATTTTGTAAAAAGAGGTTAAGAATGGCTGTACATCTAACTAAGTTCAAAGGCAAACTAACTGCTATTGGTAATAGAGTAATCGTTAGCGATATGTATTTTGGTGAGCAAAAAACTAAGTCAGGTTTAATTATTTCTAATGACGATGGCAATGTTCGAGGAATTTATCCTCGTTGGGCAAAAGTATATTCAAAAGGCCCAGATAACAAAGATCCATACGAAGTAGGCGATTGGATTCTAATCGAACACGGTCGTTGGACTAGAAGTGCATTGTTTGAAGATAACGGCGATGAACTAGAACTTAGAATGGTTGAATCGGAAAGCGTACTAATGTATTCAAAAGATAAACCGGATACAGGATTACAATTAGGCAGAGATAGTGTTGGAGACTTTGCAAGTGACAAAGTCGATGCAGGAGACTTTGAAGGTCAACTAGCACAAAACTATAAAGATTATGCTGAAGGCAAGATTTAGAGGTAAAATTGGAAAACGTAGATCTAAACAAATATAAAGACTTTGTACAGGAAGTAACAAGTGCAGAAAGTAATGCATTTGGTGCAATGCACAGTCGAATGATTACATTACATGACGAAGGAGTTAATCCTAGTCTACTATTAACTGGTGCAATTGGTATGGCGTCAGAAGGAGGCGAATTTGCAGAAATTGTTAAAAAATGTATCTTCCAAGGTAAACCAATGGATGATGAAACTAAGTTTCATTGCAAACGAGAACTTGGCGATATTATGTGGTATTGGATTAATAGTTGCCGGGCATTGG
>Ga0181581_10004850_pt1 | contig 10468 bp, 3 predicted proteins | sample 071ome_22_FD_132433 | JGI IMG/M metagenome (GOLD analysis project Ga0181581, IMG submission 132433) | Coastal salt marsh microbial communities from the Groves Creek Marsh, Skidaway Island, Georgia - 071404AT metaG (megahit assembly) | ecosystem: Environmental > Aquatic > Marine > Intertidal zone...
ACGCGCTGTGGGAGGTGGTCGGGGGGCTCCCGGCGGACGGCAAGCGCCAGTTCCTCAAGTTCGTCACCGGGTCGGACCGCCTGCCGGCGCCGCGGTCCGAGCAGATCAAGGTGGAGGTGCCCTTCACCCCCCTCGGGCCCGACGAGTGGCGGCGCCAGCTCGGCATGGCCCCCCAGAGCCACACGTGCTCCAACACCCTCGAGCTCCCCGACTACGCGGGCGCGCTGGCCCGGTGCCGGCCCGAGCTGGGCGAGGAGGAGCGGCGGGGGGAGCTCGTGGCGGTGCTGAGGGACCGGCTCGCGCTCGCGCTGGCCAACGCCTACTCCTACGGCCTGGACGAGGTGTGAGCCCGCCCGCGCGGCGGGGCTCTCCGCGGCCCGCGCGCACGCCGCGCCCGGCGGGCTCCTCTGACGGGCGCGCGAATCCACTCGCGTCACAATAGGGACTTAAAATAGGTGCTAAACCGCGGCCGCGCCCGACTACGTGGGCAGCGGGGTGCTCTATAGGCTCGGGCGCTCCGTCCGGGGCCCCCGAACGACCGGGGCCCTGCCTCGGGCCCGAGGGAGGGTCAGGGGTCTCCGCGCCCCAACCCGACTTCGGGGCTCTCGCCCGTCTCGTCGCTGCGCGGCCGCGACTCGTGGCTGTGCAGCTGGGAGCTGTACGACGCGGTCATCCCCCCGTTCCGCTCCGTGGGCTTGCTCGCCCCCCCCGCGGACGGCGCCCCCGCGGCCCTGCCCCGGGCCAGGAGCTCGACCTCCAGATACCCCTTGCCCGCGACGGTGACCACCTCGCCCGCGCGCAGCTTGAACGCGTCCCCCGCCCCCTCCCGCGCCAGCGCCGCGGCGGTTGCCGAGAGGCAGATGCTGCCCGCCTGGGTGGTGGCGCGCTGAAGGGCCTCGGCGAAGACCACCGTGTCCCCGAAGAGGGACAGCGTGCTGCCGTCGGCGGCCGAGTCCATCACCCTGACGTCGACGGGCCCTGCGTGCACCCCGATCCCGAGCGTCACGCCGGCGAGCTCCGACGCCTGCAGCGCGAACGACGCCACCGCGCGCGCCTGCGACGGCCCGTCCTCCCCCCGGAGCCCGCTGAGCACCAGGTAGCCGCCCCCGGCCGGCGTCACGGGCAGCAGCGAGAGCTTGCCCGCCACCTCGTCCATCAGCTCCAGCGTTTCCTCCGCCAGGGCGCCCCGCCCCCCCGCCGCCGGCAGGACGTCCACCAGCGCGACCGTCGCGTGGTCCAGGGTGTGCCGCGTCGACGGCTCCCGGCCGGAGGAGTGCCCCCGTGCCTTGGCCGAGGGCCCCGCGCCCGCCGCCTGCTGCCCCCCCGACAGCGCCCGCGCCACGTTCTCGGGCAGAAGCGCCGCCCCGGTCGCCGAGTCCCGGAGGAGCGTGGCCCCGCCCCAGTTCGAGCCCCTCCCGGCCGCCGCGCCGTACTTGATGCGCTGCAGGCGGGCCTGGATCTCGTCGAAGGTGGGGCGTTGGTCCGGGTTCGGGTCCCAGCAGTCGCGCATGAGCGCCTTGAGGTCCGTCGGGACCTCATCGGGGATATCGGGCCGGCGCGGCACCGCCAGCTTCTCGTCGGCGATGTCGTCGAGGAGCCCCTCCAGGTCCTGCACGTCCGCGTAGGGCTCCTGCCGCGTGCACACCTCCCACATGACGATCCCGAACGAGTAGACGTCCGAGGGCTTGGTGGCTGGGGTGCCCCGCAGAACCTCAGGAGCCATCCACAGGGGCGTGCCGAGGTTGACGGGCCCCTTGAGCCCCACGGAGGAGAGCCCGAAGTCGGCCACCTTGCACCGGAAGCGCGAGTCGACCAGCACGTTGCGCGACTTGAGGTCGTTGTGCAGGACGTCCGAGTGGTGCAGGAAGGACATGCCCGCCGCGACGTCGGTGAGGATGTCGAGGATGAGGTCGAAGTCGAAGACGACGGAGCGGTTGTTTGCCAGGTGGTAGAGGGATCCGGCGTCCATGTACTCGAGGACGAGCATGGGCGGCTCCGTCTTGCCAAGCACGGCGCCCATGATGGTCACGATGTTTGGGTGCCGAAGCCGGGTGAGCAGCCAAATCTCCCGCTTCATGTCCCGCAGGCCCTTGAGCAGCAGCCTCTTCTCCTCCGCCGTCATGGGCATCTTGCCGGGGGCGCCCTCCTTCTTGCCCGACTCGCTCTCTCCCTTCGAGGCCCTGCCCGCCACCGAGTGCACGCTCGGTTCTGCGGACCCATTCGCGTCTTGCATCGGGTAAACGGACCCGGACGTGGACGGCTTGAGCTTTGGCGGCTTGGGCTTGGGTGGCTGCTGCGTGCGCCCCAGCATCTTGACGGCCACGGGAGTGCCGCGGTACGTGGCCAGGTAGACGACGCCGAAGTAGCCGTAGCCGAGGGCGACGCCGTCGGGGTGGAAGTGGAGCTCCGAGGCGTCGATACGGAAGCTCTCGCGGCGGAACCGGTAGTACAGCAGGCCGGCGAGGATCAGCACGATACAGAAGAGCACCCCCCCCACTACGGGCCCAACAATCAGCGCAGCCGACACATCGGCCGCGGACTCGATGTACACCAGCGTCGGGGACTGGGCCACGCGGTCCGAGCTGCCCTCGAGCCGGACGTCCACGGTCATGGACCCGCTCCCCCACGGCGTGATCTCGAATGAGACGTGGGCGCCATCCCCGGAGGGGGGTCGTGCCACCTGCGCCTCGGAGCAGCCTACCCGCGTCCCGGGAGCGCGGTAGCACACGGTGTCGCTGCCGATCGAGACGGCGAGCACGACCGCGTCGGTGAGCAGGGGCGGTGTGGTGTCAATGCGCCCCAGAATCCAGTTGTCTGTGAGGACGAAGGTCATCGGGGTGCCCTCGGGGACGACCCCGCAGTCCTGCATCCGGATGCAGTTGCTGACCACGGGGGTGCCATCGGATCTTTCTTCCGGCGTGATGAGGGTGAGGGAGAACTCCTCGTCCAGGCGCTTGGTGCAGGGCCGGCAAGCGCACCAGCCCGAGCCATCAGTGATCGGGCACGCGAGATCGGCCGCGTCGCAGCTCGACAGGACCGACGCGTCGTCCCCCCTCAGGTACCCGTCCGCGCACGCGACCCCCTTTGCCCTCAGCGGGAGGCCATCGTGGCGATGCGCGCACTCCCCCTCGTCGTCCGAGTACCCCATCTCGGCCTGGGCACTCGCTACGGCCAGCAGTGGACTCGCTGGCACGAACTGGACAGCATCCAGCGACTGCATGCCCTTGAGCGCGTAGTAGCAGCCGAAGTCGGGATTCCGGGACGTCGGGACGTATCCGTTGGGCGGGCTAGGCACCGTGACGGGCAGCCCCGTGGCGGGATCCGCCACAGTCGAGATCGCTGGGCCACCCCCCTCTGATCCGCACTTGTGGTTCCCCTTGACGTGGGCGAGCATGTCCGCCATGTCTGTCGAGAACTTCCATAGCCCGTCGAGCTCGAGTAAGGCCAAGCTCAAGGCCTTGGCTACCTCCTGGGGCACGTGGTTCCCGGCCAACACGAAATCCAGGGGGGCGGGGATCGTGGAGGACAGGAAGTCCACCCCGGAATCCGCGGCCGCGTCGAGCACCCGCAGGTCGGCGAGGTTGAGCGTGATCGCCCTACCCTTGCTGTCCGCGATGGTGGTCCCATCCAGCCACTCAAGGTCCGCCGGCACGAAACCAGCGTCGGAGACCCCGGAGAGCACATCGGCGACCGTCTGGGCAACGCTCGACGTGAAAATGACCTGGCTCGCTTCCGCGAAGATCTCCACTCCCTTCTTCATGAGGGCCTGCGCCTGCAGCAGTCTCCCGCGGAGGCTCTGGACCGAGACGGCCGAGACGACCTTCTCGCGGAGGTCAGTGCCCGTCGTCAGGTCCTTCCGGCCCTTGAGCACAATGATCGACGCCCCCACGGTTGAGTACTGCTCGACCTCGCCGGAAACCAGATGAGCCTCGGACGATGACACCAGGGCGGGCCAGCCGTACTCGGAGATAATGCACGAGGCTAGGGACGCGTCAGCGATTAAGACGTCGATCGTGTTGGCCTTGACCTTGTCGAAGACGTTGTCCTCGGTCACCGACTCGAGCGCGAAGGACAGCTCGAGGCGGGACTTCGCGAATACGTCGCTCCCCGCCGCCACAACGAAGTATTTCTGTGAGGAGGGATGCAGGGAGACGGATCACGAGGCTCACAGCGGGGAGAGGGGGGTGTGACAGGAGGCGGCATGGCCGGGGAGGGGGGTCGGGGAAGGGGGTCGGGGAGGGGCTCACCTCAACCAACGTTCTCCACATCTCTTCCCAGTTCGGCCGCCCCTTTGAGTCCCCCAGTAGGCCCACCTTCACGACGCGGGACGGCATCCAGTCCGCGGTCCCAATAAACTTCTCCACGGAAGGCTGGGCAAGGGCCACCATGGCTACGAGGGCGAGGATCCACCGCCGCAGGCATCCAGACAACCCCATGTTGCCCTGTGTCTCTAATTACGTGCTACGGGGACGTAGAACATGTAACAAGAGCTCCAGAGGCGAAGATCCTGCGCAAAGAGTCGAGGGGAAACCTCGCGTGGAAAGCTCCACTGACGACCAGAGGTCCAACCCCGAGGCGGAGGTAGCGGCTCACGCGAGGCAAGTTGTGACATGTCCCCAATTATCTTGTCGTACGATCATTGTCCCTGCCAAATCTGACGAGGATTCCAGAGAGAAGGTGGCCGCGACTCCCACGTTTGAGGGTCGTCGTCGAAAGGTGCTTTACCTGGCGGGGGTGGTTCCGGGCCCCAGCCCGTGGTTGCTCCCCTTTCTAAGTCAATTCGAAACTCAAGGACCACCGTGTCGTCTACGTCTCCATCCCGGCGACCACCCACAACTCAGTCTCGCGCAGGGCCGGGTCCCTCAGTCCGGCTCATCCGCGAGAATGGGTTTCCCGATGCCTTGAACAGAGGATTTCCGGTCTACCCCTCAGCTGCTTCCCATGTACGGTCCCGCACCAGGTCCCGTGCCAACGGGTTAGTGCCAAGTGGACTTTTTCTGGGGGAGACCCCGTCGGACCCACCAAAAACCTTTCGTCGAGAGAGCGTCGCTCCGGGAGCCGGGGAGGGAAGTGGAGCACTCGAGGCTGGCTACGCGCATCTCTTCGCGCGCCCGGCAGCTCTGTTGCTAGTGGCTTGGTCGCCGTGGGATCGATCATGATGGGCGCGAAATGCGTGTCTCTCTTGACGAGGGGCATCCGTGCGGCCCCGGTTCCCGGGATGACGGGCTCGAGGGTGGGAGCGCTCCCTTGCGTCGCCAAATCAGCCCTTCGCGGCGTGCTCGTGAGGTGCGTCCCAAGGAGCGGGGCGGGGCCGGTTGGGGGCGAGGGAGGATTTGGTCGGGCGATTGATCGGCGGATCCCGGCGCCGCTCGCAGGTCCGCCGGGAAGGAGGACGCCGGGAGCGGGGAGCCTGACTGGGACAAGGAGATGCGGCTGTTCAAGGGGCGCATGGCGCAGCCGAATCAGCTCGAGACGCTGCGTAAAATTGCCGAGGTGAGCTCGTGGGTGCTGGGGGGAGGGCGCGTGCTGGGGGGAGGGCGCGTGGCGGCCGGCGCGGTCGCCCGACGGCGGCCGGCGACGGGCGTGGCCCCCGTGTCCACGCCCCGCAGGGTCGCGGGGCGGAGCGCGCCCCCCCGAACCCCGCCCCCCCGAACCCCGCCCCCGCAGGACGACGTCGACACGGGGCGCGTGCTGGTGGCGAGCGAGGGCCTGGCCATCATCGACGGGATCAACAACGACGCGCCGACGGGCACGACGCTGCAGTTCGTCTCGGGGGCCCGGGGGGTCCTCCTGTGGCGCCGGGACGACAACCTGTGCTTCGGCCTCGTCGTCGGCGGCTCCGACCAGGTCCAGGCCGGGGAGCCCGTCACCTGCAAGGTGGCCGGCATATACCAGGTGGTGGACGACGAGGAGGGGCCGCTGACGAAGCGCGAGTTCGACGTGCTGTCCATCCCCGCGGGGCCCGAGGGGCGGGGGAAGGTAGTGGACTTCCTGGGGCGGGAGTGGACGGGGGGGGAGGGGCCGGGGCCCCTGGTGCCGGGCCCGCCCGTCCCGCTCATCAACGACTGCCCGGGGATGGACGACCGCGAGCCCATCAACAGCGGGCTCACCACGGGCATCCGGGCCCTCGACACGGTGGCCCCGCTGGGCAAGGGCCAGAGCCTCCTCTGCGTGGGTGACAGGGGCGCCGGGAAGAGCGCCCTGGTCCTCGACCTCGTCGTCGGGGCGGCGCGGGGCGGGGTGCAGGTGGCCCTGGCGTGCGTCGGGCAGAGCGCGGACCAGGTGCGGCGGGCAAGGGGGTACCTGGAGGAGAAGGGGGTGATGGGGAGCGTGACGATCGTCGCGTCGGAGGACGGCAGGCCCCCGGCGGAGCACTACGCCGCCCTGTGCGCCGCGTGCTGCTTCGGAGAGCAGGTCCGCGACGCGGGCGGGGACGCCCTCGTGGTGCTGGACGACGCCTCGTCGATGGTCACGCTGTGGGAGGAGCTCACGCGGGCCGTGGGGAGCCTCGGGGAGGGGGAGGGCGAGGCGCGGACCAAGGAGGGGATGAGCGAGGACGCCCTGGTGGAGTACGAGGGGACGCTCATCACCGCCACGGCCGCCCAGCGCCGCAAGCTCCTGTCGGCGCTCCTGCAGCGGTCGGCGCGGATGCACCGCCGACTCGGGGGCGGGTCCCTCACCCTGGTCCCCGTACTCCGGGGCGCCCCCGCAACGGGGGAGGCCAAGGGGGCCAAGGCCCGGAAGGCCATCGAGGCCATGACGACGCTGACCGAGGCGCAGCGGGAAAGGATGCTCGCCTCCCTCGACGCCCAGATGCGGGCGGCGGGCGGCGACGGGGCGCCCGCGGGGGGCGAGACGGCGACCGAGGTGATCGAGGAGTTCATGTCCATCACGGACGGGCAGTTCATGGTCGTCGGCCGCGGGGAGGGCGTGTCGTCAGTGAGCCCATCGGCCAGCGTCTCGCGGATCGGGGCCCGGGCCTACCCGGCCAAGGCGCTGCGGGAGCTGGCCCCGTCCGTGCGCTTCGAGCTCGCCCAGATCGAGGACGAGGGGCGCTTCGGCAAGGCCTCGGCCGACGCCGCCAAGTCGGAGCAGCTGGCCGGCAAGCGCGCCAGCCGCGCCCACCTGACGCAGGCGCTCCTCCAGCACCAGGTCGGGTCGCTGTCCACGATGGAGGAGGAGGTGTGCATCCTGTTCGCCCTGCAGAAGGGGCTGCTCGACGGCACGGACGTGGACAAGGTGCGCGGGGCGTGGGACCAGGCCTGGGGGGCCCTGCAGGCCGCGTGCCCCGAGGCCCTCGCTGAGCTGGGCGCGACGGGCGTCCTGACCGCCAAGGCCCAGGCCGCGATCGAGGCGGGGCTCCGCGAGGCGCTGGGGGCGGCGGACTAGGCCGTTGAAGACCAGGCGGGCTACGGGATAGCCGCACCTGCTCCCGTCTCTCCACACCCCATCCCAAGGCGTTCTGCATCTGTCAGAATTCGCGTTCAGGCACGTGCACTGCACTGCAGTCTCCGTGGCTCCCTTCTCCGTCAAGGGCATCGTGGACGCCCCTCCGACTCCCTGACTTTTTTTTCCCCCGTACCACACAAAAGGTGAGCTTCCGGGTTGTCCCTCCGGACACCCCCTTGCGTCCCCTGCACCCCCCCCCGTGTGGACGGGTGCAGGGAGCTCCGATGGGCAGCACGTCCTTACAAACCGATATTTTCTTTTATTTTTAATCTGAAAGCATCGCGCGTCCCCCATCATCTGCGCCAATCTCTGAGTTTTTGGCGTGAGAAGGTCTCGTTGTTCCACATCCAGGTCTCGTGCTCCTACAGCGCGTCCAAGGGCCTTTGTATGTGGAACACGCAGTATTTTGACATGTTTCACCCTCCGTTCCAGCGCGGAAGGGGCGATTTTCCGAGGGGAGACGGAGACGGCATCTCCTGTTGGGTGCCCCCCCCCGTGTCCGGAGGCGTCCATAGCCACGCCCGGAACCCTTTGCGTGAAACTCGCGGGCGATACGTGTGTAACTGTTGCCCCATCCAATCGCGCACGCCGTGCGGCGGGGAATCACGCGCGCGGGCAACGCCCAGGGTCGTTGCACCCCTCCGCTCCCCCCGGGCGTTCATTCCCGGGAATCGTGGATTCCGCCGGGGACCTGGCACCAAAAAGATCCCCTCCACGAGCGCTGCGATCGCCGGTGTCCCGGTCCGTGGCTCGGACGGCATTGCGCATGCGACTTCTGGAACGCGCGACGACGGGCGCGCCGCGCCCGTGGCGGCACCCCGGTGTTCTTCCGTCCCTCTTGGTGGATTGACGTGCTGAATCACACCCCGGGCCTCGCGATCCCAGGTCCCGCGCTTCGGACGGGGCGCGTCGTTTCAGCCTTCGGGTCATTTTTGGGAAACGCGACCCCCGCGCGCGAAGGGCTTGAGGGGGCTTTTTGCTGCCGCGATGGGGGTATTTGGGAGCGTAGTCGCGCGTAACTCCTGGGAATCTGTGAAGATATGCGGATACGAGAGCCCGGTGGGACCCGGTTCCTGCTGTGCTGGGGTTCTGGACCAACGGTCCCCCCCCCCCTCCCTCCGCCGCAGAGGTTCATCATGTCGGCCCAGGAGTACCTTGACAAGCACACCATCGCCAAGAAGGTGGAGAACGCGGTGAATGCCGTCGTGACCGCCAAGCCCGAGGAGCCCATGGCGTTCCTCGCCGCCGAGCTCCTCAAGATGTCCAAGGCCGAGATCGTCGCGGTCAAGGCCCGCCAGATCTTCGACTCCCGCGGCAACCCCACCGTGGAGGCCGAGGTGAAGACCCACAAGGGGACCTTCCGCGCCTGCTCCCCCTCCGGTGCCTCCACGGGCATCTACGAGGCCTGCGAGCTCCGCGACAACGACAAGGGCGCCTACATGGGCAAGGGCGTGTCCAAGGCCGTGGCCAACGTCAACGACAAGCTCGCCCCCGTCCTCGTGGGCATGGACCCCCGCGAGCAGAAGGCTGTGGACGACAAGATGATCGAGGTGGACGGCACCGAGAACAAGTCCAACATCGGCGCCAACGCCATCCTCGCCGTGTCGATGGCTGTGGCCCACGCCGGTGCCGCCGAGAAGGGCATCCCCCTCTACCGCCACCTCGCCGAGCTCGCCGGCAACCACAAGCTCGTCCTCCCCGTGCCCTCCTTCAACATCATCAACGGCGGTGAGCACGCCGGCAACGGCCTCGCCATGCAGGAGTTCATGGTGCTCCCTGTGGGCGCCTCGAGCTTCTCCGAGGCCATGAAGATGGGGAACGAGGTGTACCACAACCTGAAGAAGATCATCAAGGAGGAGTACGGCGGGGACGCCGTCAACGTCGGCGACGAGGGCGGGTTCGCCCCCGCCATCGTGGACCACAACGACGGCCTCAAGCTCGTCGTCAAGGCCATCGAGGCTGCCGGCTACACGGGCAAGATGAAGATCGGGATGGACGTCGCCGCCTCCGAGTTCCAGACCGAGGACAAGAAGTACGACCTCCTCTTCAAGGTCAAGGACAACGACGGGTCGGGCAAGAAGACCCCCGAGGAGATGGTGGAGCTCTACAAGAAGATGTGCGAGGAGTACCCCATCGTGTCGATCGAGGACCCCTTCGAGCAGGACGACTGGGAGCCCACCAAGTCCCTCACCGAGATGGGCCTGTGCCAGGTGGTGGGCGACGACATCCTCGTCACCAACCCCGCCCGTGTGCTCAAGGCCATCGAGTCCAAGTGCTGCAACGCGCTCCTCCTCAAGGTGAACCAGATTGGCTCCGTCACCGAGTCGATCGAGGCCGTGCGCATGGCCAAGGCCGCCGGCTGGGGTGTCATGACCTCCCACCGCTCCGGCGAGACCGAGGACACCTTCATTGCCGACCTCGCCGTGGGCCTCGCCACCGGCCAGATCAAGACCGGTGCCCCCTGCCGCTCCGAGCGCCTGGCCAAGTACAACCAGCTGCTCCGCATCGAGGAGGAGCTCGGCGACAAGGCCGTGTACGCCGGGGAGTCCTACCGCCACATCGGCTGGTAAGTGGCTAGGGCGGCCAGGGCCGTCGGCCTAGCCGTGCTGCCTCGCGCTGAACTATTGAAAAGGAACGCGGGAGCCGAACGCGGTGTGCGGGCAGTCGATTTTCACGAAGCCTATCCATCTTCCGACGATCAGTGCTCGTTGGCCATGCCGGGGCTGCCCGCCGTGGCGGGCATGTCCATAGCGGCGGTGCCCTCGGCGGGCACGTCCATGGCGGCGGTGCGCTCGGCGAAAGCGGCCATGCCCCGGGCCCGGACCTGGGCCACGTGGTCCCCGGCCCGGGTCACCCTCTCCTCGAGGGCGGCCTTCCGGAGGCTCTCTGCCTTCTCGAGCTTCCCCTCGAGCCGGGCGGCGGCGCCCTCGGTCTTGGCCCTGGCGGCCTCGAGGGCGGCGTCCACCTTGCCCGACTGCTTGGCCGCGGCCTCCTTCCTCGCCTCGAGCACCTGCTGGCG
>Ga0181581_10004853_pt1 | contig 10464 bp, 9 predicted proteins | sample 071ome_22_FD_132433 | JGI IMG/M metagenome (GOLD analysis project Ga0181581, IMG submission 132433) | Coastal salt marsh microbial communities from the Groves Creek Marsh, Skidaway Island, Georgia - 071404AT metaG (megahit assembly) | ecosystem: Environmental > Aquatic > Marine > Intertidal zone...
AGCGGCAATGCTATTGATATAAACATTAAACAAGGTACTAATCTTTTAATCAATGGTTCTAATATTGCGACTGGTATATCTACTAACACTGCAAACATAGCTACTAATACTGGAAACATAGCTACTAATACTGCAAACATAGCTACTAATACTGGAAACATAGCTACTAATACTGCAAACATAGCTACTAATACTGCAAACATAGCTACTAATACTGGAAACATAGCTACTAATACTGCAAACATAGCTAACTTAAATAATAGAGTTGATAACTTATATAGCGAAATGAATAACTATTCACAAGGTATTGCTGATGCAATTGCCATGTCACAGTTTGATTTGAGTCAGCCGGGTTTTAACATTGGAGTAGGTGTTGGAAGATTTCAAAATGAAACTAGACCTGCTATTGGCTTTGGTTATGGAAAAGTTTTAAGCAATGGCAAATCTATCAATTTAAGATTTAGTACCACATCAGACAACCAAGGCTTAGGTTTCAGCATGAACTTTTAGTCTGATAATTCAAGATTAGCGCCTTTTTGCTAAATACTTGGCTACACTACCCTTATAAAAATCACTGGGCTTATTAGTGAGATAAAGAAAGGATTTATTTAATGAAAATACAGTTTTACAGTTTGACCACAGTTAAAAATGCCGTTGAGACGGTTGACGCTGGGGCCGATTTAATCGGACTAGTGGTAAAAGGCGGCATACCTGTTCCAGAAGAGATTGGTGTTGGGCAGGCTCGCGATATATTTGCCGCAATTGATGGGCGGGCATTAGGTATCGCATTGTCACTATCTACAGACCCCGACAAAATTTGTGAAATGGCCAATGAAGTTAAGCCACATGCAGTCCACCTGGCAGCCAGAAATTTGTCTATTGAAAGCTTAAAGCTGGTTCGTGAACGTTTGAGTGGAATTAAGATAATGGCTGCCATCCCAGTGAATGGTCCGAGTGCAGTTGAGGTTGCAGTTGAGCGCTCTGTTTTTGCTGATTACCTTTTGCTTGATTCAGTAGCAGATAGTGAGAGCACTATAACAGGTGTAACCGGGATGACTCATGATTGGTCAATCAGCCGGAAAATTGTCGAAGCTGTCCCAATACCAGTTATTCTTGCTGGCGGGCTGTCAGCAGACAACGTTGAGGATGCCATAAAAGCAGTAAGACCATGGGGGGTTGATTCTTATACCCATACAAATCACCCCGGCGATCGTATGAACAAAGATTTAACAAAGGTACGTACTTTTGTTAGTACTGCCAGAAAAGCAGCAGAACGTCTAGGGCTCTAAGATCCTGTCGGACTCAAGTGTCCGACAGTGCTCCAGAAAGACTTAGCCATGTAACCAGCCATCTGCTTGAAAAGGCTTTTCGATACCGTTCTCCTTAATTCTTGCGCCGATATTATCTACCGCTGTTTCGATAATGCGACTTTCTGCAATCCCTTTTGACTTCAGATATTTAATTACCCGGTTATAGGTAGCATCGTCACGAGTTAAAGCAAAAAGAATCGGTCCTACAGAACTCATTCCTGTGATCTCAACACCAATTTCGCGTAATGCACTGAGGTATCCGTAAACTGGCGCGCCAAAAGATCCATGAGTCTCACATTCAGCACGTTTGGAGCCTAAATAACAAAGGTCAAACATCGAATCACCAATAGTTTTTAGGTCACCTTTTATCATAGCTGGCAACATATCACAGAGTAGAATTTGCGATTTAACACCGGACTGCAAGGAATCAAGGTAACGACCGCGACGTAACAGCAATTCAGCTTCAGATGCAGCGGCAGTATCCACACCCGTAAACTCGTCTTCAAGGGTTGGTACATCCGGAATAAAAGCGATACATCTGGTATCTTCAAGCGGTATGCGATAAGCCATCTCTAAATCATCTGTACCAAGGATCCAGCCTCCATTAATACTAGCCATGGCCCCCATTCCGGTTTCGAAACCTGGTAGTAAATATTTATCACCCATAGGGCTTTCCTCGCAGTAGTTGTAACCAATAATTCTGCGTAATTCCCGACCGCTAAACGGCCTCCCTAATACTTCATTCATTCCAATAGCCATTGCCACCATTGAACCGATCGAAGAACCCATGCCGATATGGCGACGTTCATGGTCATGTAATTCTATCTCGAATCCTCCGGGATAATTCAATAACTGCTTGAAAAGTTGACCATAGTGTTGCATTAACAAAGTACGTTCACCCTTAACAACAATATCCGGTTTTTTCGTAGAACGTACTTTAGCGTGCATATACACTTCGATGGCAAAACCAAGACCGCCACCACCAGGCTTGTTGAGGTTAAAGCGATTCATATCAAGAACAGTGGGGTGCAAGCGTGAAGGAACCGTGACTTCAACTTCCCTTGTTTCTACTTCACCTACACTACGTGGTTCTACCCCAAAGCTTTCCAAGGGGCGGATAAATTCTTTCTGTCCTGGTTCAAATTCCTGTAGCACAGTGTTTATTTTGTCAAAAGGCCCACCGATGATCCCGATATTAATTGATTGTTTTGCAGCTATTTCGTTGTTTCCTGGCTTATCATCTGATGTCATTATTTTTCCCTCTCTTATAATTATGTTCTAAAAAATATCAAAACTAATTATTATCAAACTAAAGTGAAGTAAGCTATAAGCGGCTGGTCCATATCGAAGCTAGTAATGCCGATTCTGAAAATCGATTGGAATTTTATTTTTAGTTCGATGAAGATAGCAGTAGACTGATGTTAAGTACAACTATGAAGGCATTCTTACCAATAGCATCGAGAGAGATCAAAACGATAATAATTCAGCTGCTATGTCCGCTTTTGGCCGTTAGCAGACGTTCGAGATTTCACTTTTTCTCTAAAATTGCTGTTAAAGTGTCAGCGCAGGTATTACTTAAACTACACAACCTGAAAAGACACCCCCACACTCTAATTAGCCCCCATCCCAAGGATACATAGAGTAAGGAAGAGGCTGGACTACCTATAGACTAACTAATAATCTACCAATATACGCATTAGAGAGGCTAAGTAAGCTATATAATGCAGTATATACAGGCTTTACGCGGATATGGGAGTGTTTAATAAGGGACTTAGAATACCTCGGATGGATAACCCATGTGGGTTCGATTCCGGCCCCGGGCACCATTTAAATCAATAACTTCCACACAAAGAAGCAGATTGTGACCTAGACGCTCATGATGTTAAATCATTATTTGTTTGACTAAGCTAGCTGCCCCACCTAGAATTCCGCGCTTTTTGACGAAACAATCATTATGAAAGCATCTAAAGCCTGTTCTCTTAGTCTCTCTATTTTCCTAATTACCAGTCAAAGTGCACTAGCCACGAATGGTTACTTCACTCATGGGCTGGGCGTCAAAAATAAAGGCATGGCCGGTGCCGGCACAGCATTGCCAAGTGAAGCCATTGCGGCTTCAATTAATCCAGCTGCCACAATAATAATGGCAGATCATTTTGAGTTTGGTTTAGGACTGTTTTCACCTCGACGGTCATATACAGCCTCTAACAGTCTGGCTAATGGTCAAGGGGGTGCATTTACAATTGCCCCGGGCACCGTTAATAGTGAAAGTGATTACTTTTTAATCCCTTATATCGCGCGCACATGGAGTTATCAGGAAAATTCAGCGCTTGGAGTCTCATTCTATGGCCGTGGAGGCATGAATACGGACTACCAAACGGGATCTGCGATATTCGATCCTGACGGCATTGGCCCAGCGCCGGTATCAACCTTGCCGGGCTCCTATGGTAGCGGCGATGCTGGTGTTGATCTTACCCAGGCATTTTTAGACCTTTCTTATGCTCGAACCAGAGGCAAGCTCAATTGGGGTGCCGCTCTGGTGCTAAGTGCACAGGCTTTTGAAGGCAAGGGCTTCGGCAGCTTTGCGCCTTACACCCAAACCTTCACTGCTTCCGGTGGGACAACCTTCCCGACGAATCTAAGCAATAACAACAGGGATTATAGTTATGGTGCTGGGCTCAAGCTCGGTTTCATATGGGAAGCCAGTGACAGCTTAAATTTAGCAATTAGTTACCAAAGCAAAATATTCATGACTGAACTCGATGATTACAGTGATCTGTTTGCTAAACAGGGAGACTTTGATATCCCTTCTAGCATAAGGGCTGGAGTAAGCTTTAAACTTTCTCCCAGTAAATCATTTCACTATGACATCGAGTATACAAGTTTTAGTGCTGTTAATTCAGTCGGCAATCCCATTCAACCCATTTTTTCCTGTCCTATTGTCGGTGGTACTTCACTAGACTCTTGCCTTGGCGGTAACGCTGGAGCTGGTTTCGGATGGGATGATATGACTACTCACAAAATAGGCTATGAATGGCAGTTTAATAAGCTAGCAAACTGGACTTTTCGATCTGGCTACAGCTATGGGAGTCAACCTGTCGAATCCGATCAGGTGCTATTCAATATGATGGCGCCAGGGGTGATTGAAGAACATATTACAGCCGGTTTTACACATCGCGTCAGTAATGGTAGAGAATACAGTTTATCTGTGATGTACGCCCCTAAAAATAGCGTAAGTGGATTAAACAGCTTTGACCCAACACAGACCCTAGAATTGAAGATGCATCAATTTGAAATTGAATTTGGTTACAGCTGGTAATTAACATTCAAACAACCTGACTATCCCAAGCCTTTTTGAAAGGCTTTCGGTTCTGGTCGTTGATTGCTGCCATGGCAATCTGCATTTCAATGGCACAGTATAATACTCGGCCAATGTCATCTTAGTTATCCCTGAAAATAGCCAGGGTTGAATCACCAATCAGTTTTTCTACAATGCCGCCATGTGTTTCGATAATCGGGATCATGGTATTCAAATAGCGGCTGAGCAGGCCAGCCACTTAAAGCGTGGAATGCATCTCGGAAAAATAAGTAAAGCCTTTTAAATCAGAAACCAGAATGGAGACTTTTCTATGTCGAACTGCCCGAGCTGTTTCTTATTCATACTTTTTAATCGGCTTTAAAGCGGCATAAAAATAAAACCTGCAAGATATTCATATTACATGTATTCCTGCAGGCAACATACAATGGTGTATTGGTATATTATTTACAAATTCATTGTATTAACCAGCAGGAATAACCTTGATGCCAGGGTTTATTGACAGAACCAGTAGTAAAAAACAGCTAGTACACTTTATGCTGCTGGCTCTTATTGCCGTCATGCCAGCACAGAAACTGTCTGCCCAGGCAGCTCAATCCGGGAGCGTTAATATGGAATATGCTGATATGGTTTATGCCTCTGTACAGGGGCTGGATCTTGCCCTGGATATTTATATGCCTGAGAACGTGGTGAATCCGCCTCTGGTCGTTTTTATGCACGGTGGCGCTTGGCAGTTTGGCAATAAACGTTCGGAATATCCTGTGCAGTTTGTGGAACATGGCTTTGCCGTTGCCGGTCTTGATTTCAGGCAATCCACTCAGGCGCGCTTTCCTGCCCAGGCACACGATATCAAGGCGGCCGTCAGATATTTGAGAGCCAATGCCGGTCGTTTTGGTTTCAATGCCGACAGGATCGCTATCAGTGGTTATTCTTCCGGCGCTCATTTGGCCACGCTGGTCGGTGTGACTAATGGTCACACCGAGCTGGAAGGGAACCTGGGTGATTATCTGGATACTTCATCGGATGTGCAGGCCATTATCAGTTATTACGGCGCGCACGATTTAACCAGCATACTCGGTCAGTCTACTGATTTTGGTCTGGGTGTACGGGTTCCTGCGCTGCAATTGTTGCTGGGTGCACAACCTGTTGAAGTACCGGATTTGGCACAACTGGCCAGCCCGGTATTTCATGTGGATGAGGGCGACCCGCCATTGCTGCTGTTTCACGGCGATGAAGACATACAGATGCCAATTGATCAGAGCTATCAAATGGACGCAGCGTATAAAGCACTGGGGCTGGATGTTTATTTTGATGTGGTAGAGGGCGCTGCACATGGTGGTGCGGGTTTCTTTGCACCGGACAAGCTGGAACGTGCCCTGGATTTTTTAAAACGAACAATTGCAAATTAAATAAAAACTCTGCATTTTTATTTATAGGTTTTTTACTGCATAATCAGCTCCGTTTTTTCATCTGCTAACCCACCTGTTTTAACTTGATAAGGTTCTTATTTAATGTGGTTTAAGAATGTCCGCGTGTATTGTCTGACCCAAAGTTTCGATCTGCCCTTTGAGGATCTCGAATCCCAGCTGGGTGAAAATGTTTTTATCCCTTGTGCCAATTATGAAAAGTCCCGTATAGGTTGGGTGAGTCCGCTGGGTGATGCCGCCCCTGAACTTGCGGAAGACCAGTCGCCCATGCTGACTCATATTATTGGCGACTACATTATGCTTTGTGCGCAAAAGCAGGACAGATTGCTGCCAAGTTCTGTTGTGCGTGAAGCGACCGCCGAGAAAGTTGCGGACATTGAAAGCAGTCAGGACAGGAAGGTGTATCCCAAGGAAAAACGGGAAATTCAGGACAATATGTATGCCTCGCTTTTACCCAGAGCCTTTACCCGTTCAACACGCACTTATGGTTATATTTCCCGAGCTGACAAACTACTGGTGATTGATGCCGCCAGTGCCAGTAAAGCAGAAGAATTTATCAATTTATTGCGCGATACCCTGGGTTCCTTTCCGGTGGCATTACCGGACAGCAAACGCGCGCCGACTGATGTCATGACGCGCTGGCTGCTTGAACAGAAAGCCACGGATAAATTCGAGCTGCACAATGATTGTGAGCTGTTTAATCCGCTGGACAGCAGTAATGTTATTCGTTGCAAGGGGCAGGAGCTGGTCAGCGATGAAATCAAAAGCCATCTGGAAGCTGGTAAAAGAGCCAAACAACTGAGTGTGATGTGGAACAATGTCCTCAGTTGCAGCATTGCAGAAGACCTGAGTCTGAAACGCCTGCGTTTTGAAAATGTCAAAGAGGAGTCCGGCAGCTTTGAAGAAGAAAGTCCGGCGCAAAAGTTCGATCAGGAATTTGCTCTCATGACGCTGGAGTTAAGCGCATTTTTTACCGCACTGTTTAATGCTTTCGGCGGTCTGGAAGATCCAAAAAGTAAACCATTGCCGGATAACCGCAATAAAGAGCAGGGCGCCTTATAAAACACACTTGCGGCCTGCGCTTAACCTTGCGGCAGACATGCTATATAGTCGATGTCTCAATATTCAGGGGAGAATTCATGCTAAAAAAGCTAATCACATTATTTTTACTAAGCGCTTCGGCGAACCTCTATGCAGTCAATGGACTGGATGAACATCAGTACCTGCATTGCGGAGAACGGGATGACCTGGCTCTGGGCTCGCTGTTTTTTCTGAATGCCGATACCGGCAGAGCATTTCAGCACCATCTCTGGCTTGATCCAGTTTCGCTGGGAGGTCTTGAAGCCTTGTTCGGGCGTGAATACGACAGTTTTGATGAATTTTTCCTGTACCTGACCACTGAGGCACTGAATTACAGTTTCAGTGCCTCAAGCGCTGAAATCAATATCGGTTATGCCGCCGATGCCAGCGATGAATTTAATAACCCGCTTAAAGTGAATTATCTGATAGACCGCAGCAGTGGCGAGTACTTGTGGACTTCAAATGATGCGGCTTTTATCGGCGAAAAAGATAGCGGCAACTGCCGTATGGTCAGCTCAACCTACTACCAGGATATATTACTCGACTGGTACAACCTGGCGCATGAAGCCGAGCCTGAAAAGTTATTTGAGCTGTAAGTATTAATATCAATTAAATCAAATAGATAAATTAAACATTTAAAGTTTTTCATAGTTTTTTTAAAAGGTGAACAGCATGACTGAAGCAGCAGAATACACCCCGCCCAAGGTATGGAAATGGGAGCAGGATGAAAACGGCGGACGTTTTGCCAGCATCAACCGCCCGGTTTCCGGTGCCACACATGACAAAGAGCTGCCTGTTGGGAAGCATCCTCTGCAGCTTTATTCCCTGGCTACGCCGAACGGCGTAAAAGTGACCATCATGCTGGAAGAACTGCTGGCTCTGGGCCATGCTGGTGCCGAGTATGATGCTTATATGATCGATATTCTGGAAGGTGACCAGTTCGGCAGTGGTTTTGTAGAGATAAACCCTAATTCCAAGATACCGGCCCTGCTTGATACGAGCACATTCAAGCCAACATCTGTGTTTGAATCCGGCTCAATACTCTTATATCTGGCTGAAAAATTTAAAGCCTTTATACCGATTGACCCTGCACGCCGCACTGAATGCCTGAACTGGCTGTTCTGGCAGATGGGGGCGGCACCTTATCTGGGTGGCGGCTTCGGCCATTTCTATGCTTATGCACCGGTAAAAATCAAATACTGCATTGACCGCTTTGCCATGGAGGTTAAACGCCAGCTGGATCTGCTGGATAAACATCTGGCTGATAACGAATACATGTGCGGCGATGAATACACCATTGCCGATATCGCCATCTGGCCCTGGTACAGCGTGGTCCTGAACAATGAAGCCTACGAGGCTGCGGAGTTTCTGGATGCTGCATCCTACAAGCATTTGCAACGTTGGGCCAAACAGATCGGACAAAGGGATGCCGTGATACGTGGGCGTAAGGTTAATCGTCCGTTCGGTCCACCGGAAGATCAGCTGCACGAAAGGCACGATGCCAGTGATTTTGAGACCAAAACCCAGGACAAGTTAAATCCCGGGGCAACATAGGCATAATTCTATATCCTTGCCGAGGTTGCTTTTCTTGGTATTGCTTCGTTTCCACCAGTAAGTAAAATTTCATTTTCTTTACTTGATATGTGCTTGCTGCATCTTGTGTAAGCAGAACCAATAGATAATAATCATTTATCCATAATTTCTACAATAACAACAGGAAATCGCCTTGTGAAAACTACCATTCTGAAAAAATTAAGTCTTGCCGCAGCTATCGGCCTTGTTGCAACAAGCGCCAGTGCGCATTTCAAACTGAATTCTCCTGCTTCCTGGATCGAAGAAGATGACAGGGGTGACCCCCAGAAACTTGCCCCTTGCGGAGGCACCCTGGCTGATGGCGGTACCCGAACCGATGCGGTTACTGATGTCACTGGCGGTCAGATGCTGACAATCGATATTGAAGAAACGATTTATCACCCGGGGCATTATCGAGTTGCCTTATCCAGCCGTATGAATTTGTTGCCGGCTGATGCCATGCCTCTGGAAATGGTCATGGGTGGCCGTGGTCCCGAGCCAAGACCCGTTTCAGGCCGTTTCCCCATTGAAGAGAATCCACAACCACCGGTTTTAGCGGATGGCCTGCTGGAAAATTATGAGCGCCGGACAGGACCAATTCAGACTGAAGTCAGAATCCCTAATATTGATTGTGAAGGCTGTGTATTGCAGATTGTCCAGTTCATGGCTGACCACCCTGGTCACAGGGAAGGTGGTTTTTCCTATCATCACTGTGCCATGTTAAATATCACAGCAGATCCTGATTCACCCATGGATGACGGCTGGATGTAATTCGACACAGCCGCTCTGTTATTTAATGGGGCGGCTGCTTTCCGCAGTAAAACCTTAAAAACAAGAATAAAGCGGAGGAACCATGACTCTTCTTTCACCACACATCAGCAGGTTATTGCTGGTCTTTTTTATACTACTGAATATTGTGGTGTCGTTTTCTGTTCAGGCGCAGATCGATATCAGTGGGGAATGGGCCGCCGTTTTTCATGAAGACGAAGATGAACGCAGACCCGGCCCGGAAATGGTTGAATATCAGGGCATTCCAATCAATGAAGCTGCCCGTCGTCGTGCATTGGCCTGGAGTCCTACTTTATTGAACCTGCCTGAACATCAATGCAAACCACATCCTTCTGATTATGGTAGCCGAGGTCCCAGTGATACCCGTTGGTGGAAAGAAGTCGATTCTGAAACCCAACAACTGATTGCTTACCATAACCGTATACGCTGGCAGGCACCCGAACGGACAGTCTGGATGGATGGTCGGGAGCATCCACCGGAATATGCCCCACATACCTGGCAGGGTTTTTCCACCGGTCATTGGGAAGGTGATGTGCTGGTTGTCAGAACCACACACCTGAAACAGGGCTGGTCACGTCGTAACGGGGTGCCACGCAGCGATCTGGCTGAATTTACCGAATATTTTTATCGAGAAGGCGACTATATGACGCAGGTTGTCATCGTCAATGATCCGGTTTACCTGACCGAGCCTTTTATTCGCACCAATAACTGGAAACTAGACCTGCGTCAGCAGATCGCCCCTTACCTCTGCGAATACCTGACTGAAGTTGAGATGGAACGAGGTCTCGTGCCGCATTATTTGCCCGGACAAAACCCTTTTATGGGGGAACATGCTGAACGCTATAACCTGCCTTTAGAAGGCGTTCTCGGCGGTGCAGAAACCCAGTACCCATCATTCATAGATAATGATTAAATATAAATAAAAACAATTAGATATAGATATAACTTAATGAAAATATTAAATTTAATATCC
>Ga0181581_10004863_pt1 | contig 10450 bp, 5 predicted proteins | sample 071ome_22_FD_132433 | JGI IMG/M metagenome (GOLD analysis project Ga0181581, IMG submission 132433) | Coastal salt marsh microbial communities from the Groves Creek Marsh, Skidaway Island, Georgia - 071404AT metaG (megahit assembly) | ecosystem: Environmental > Aquatic > Marine > Intertidal zone...
ACGGCGCGGGCGGGTCGCGTCACGGCGCGGGCGGGTCGCGGCGCGGCGCGGGCGGGTCGCGGCGCGGCGCGGGCGGGTCGCGGCGCGGCGGGAGGGGGGCCCGGGGGCCGTGGGGGGGCCGGGCGATGGCGCTGCCGACGTCGCTGACGCCGGGGGGGGAGTGGGACCTGCCCGCCGCCGAGGCCCGGGAGGCGGCCGCGGGGGACGCGATCGACGCGCTGTGCCGGATGCTCGGGCACTGCCCGCTCCCGGCCGGCATGCTCGACGCGATCCGGGGCGCCCTGGGGCCCACGGCGGCCCTGGTGCCGCTGCAGGTGCCGGTGCCGGGGGAGGGGGACGGGGACGGGGTGCGGGCCATGCTGGCGCACCTGGGCGAGGCCTACGCGCGGCAGGTGCTGCGCGGGGCGGGGCAGGGGCAGGGGGAGGGCCAGGGCGCGGGGGCGCCCGGGTCCCCCCCGGCGCCCGAGGGGGGCGGCGGGGGCGCGGGGGACGGGGGCCCCGGGCACCAGCGGCGGGGCAGCTGGGGCAAGAGCCTGGGGGCCATGGTGGGCGGCGGGAGGGAGCGGCCGCGGCCCCGCGCCGCGCCGTCGCCGCTCGAGGCGCTCGAGGTCGCGGCGCAGCTGACGTGGCTCCTGCGCACGGAGGGGGACCTGGTGGCCCCCGTGGGGGCGGGGGCGGCGGCGCCGGCGGTGCGGGGCCTGGCGCTGTCCCTCTCGGACGCGACGCTGGCCGACTGCGTGGACGCGCTGTGGGCCAACTACGCGGCCTTCGGCGGGGTCACGCCGTCGGCGGGGTGGGACCTGCTCGCCGCGCCGCTCTGCGCCCTCGCGGGCACCCTGAGCCTGTCCCCCCTCGGCGCCCGCTCCCGCGCCCTCGCCCGCCTCTCGGCGCTCCTGGCCGACCTGGTCGCCGAGGCCGAGGCCGGGGCGGCGCCCGTGGCCACGCTGCAGTGCACCGAGCTCGTCGTCCGCGCCCTGGCCAAGAGCGGCCCCGGCTCGGTCGCCATCCTCAAGGCCCTCGCGGCACTCAAGACCATCCCCCAGCGCGTCCGGCTGCTCGGGGTGCTGAGCGACTCGGGGTTCGCCTCGGTCGTGCAGGTGCCCGGGGCCGGGGCCACGGTCCTCGCGGCGATGAAGAACTGCCTCCCCAAGACGGGGCGCATCCGCATGTGGCCCGGGGCCGGCGGCTCCCGGGCCGAGAGGGAGGTGGCGCCGGACCGGGGGCCCGCGCGGTCCGCCGCCGAGGCCGACCCGCCGGGCCCGCCGGGCCCCGACGCGGCCCCGGGCCTCGCGGGGGAGGCCCTCGCGGGCGTCCGCTCCCTCGCGGGGTCCCCGGCGGCCCCCGGCCTCCCGGCCCACCACCCCGCCTGGGGACACCTCGCCGCGGAGGGCCTGGAGCGGCCGCCGAGCCGCGGGGGCTCGCCCGCGATCGAGCGGGCCCGGGGGCACCGGCGCATCCCCAGCGCCCTCGAGGGCATGAGGGACGCCCCGCCCGCGCCCGGGCGCCCGCGGGGGGCGAGCCTCGACCTGGCCCCTGACGGCCCCCCGCCCCCCGGGGGGGCCCTCCTCGGCCCCCTGGGGCCCCTCAGCGCGGCCCACAGCCGGGCCCCCTCCCTGGCCGAGTGCCGGCCGTCCGAGGCCGCGGGCCCGCCCCCGCCGCACGTCGAGGCCATCGTCGCCGGCGCCCGGCTGCTGTGCCAGATGGCCGCGTACTCGGAGCCCGCCGTGGCGCGCGGGGCGCTGCAGGCGCTGGGCCGGGTGCTGTCGGGGCACGTGGGCCACAGCGGGCGCTCGGCGGCCATGCAGCGCCTCGCGTGGTTCGCGGAGAAGGGCCGCCTGTCCCTCTCCTCCCTCCGCTCCCTCGACCTGCACAAGCTCGTGCGCGAGGCCCTGGCGGACCGGGACTTCTACGCGCGCCGGTCGGCGGGGGTGCTGGCGGCGGCGCTGGCGGGGGGGCTGCCGGTGCTGCGGCTGGTGGAGGGGAAGGCGGTGGAGTACGAGTCGTGGGGGGGCAGGCCGGGGGCGGCCCCTGCCGGGGACGCGGGCGGCGGGGAGCGGGACGGCGGCGCGGACGGCGGGAGGGGCGGGCCCTTCGGGGCGCTGCGGGCCATGCTGGCGGACCCGGGGAGGAAGGGGGCGTGGGGGCGGGAGGAGTGCATGGCCGCGTCGCTGCTGCTCCGCTGCGGCGACGCCGCGCTCGCCGAGGCCAACCAGCGCCTCGGGCCCGGGTGGTTCGGGTCGCTCGCGGCCGCCGGCCTCGAGGGTTTCCAGGCCGACCCCTCCCGGGCCGCGACGGCCCTCCAGGCGCTGCTCGACGCCCCGCTGCACCCGCAGCCGCTCGTCGCGGCGGCGATCGGGCCCGTCTCGGTGCAGATCTACCCCCGCCTCGAGGCCATCCTCACGGCCGCCGGGCCCCCGCTGCCCCACCCCCGCGCCCGGGACGTTGTCCGGGTCAGCGGCCCGGGTCACCGGAGCGGCCAGCCGCCGGGGCCGTCGGCGCCGTCGCGGGAGGCGGCGCGGTGGTCGCTGACGACGCGCTCGCGCTCCGGGGCGCTGGCGTGGATCCCCGAGAGCGCCGGGGACGCCTCCCTGGCCTGCCTCGCCTACGCGGCCGCGGGCGCCGTCGGGAGGGTGGCCGCGGCGACGGCCACCGAGGTCCCGCCCTCGCTCGCCTCGGCCCTGGGGCGCGCGGGCGGGGCGCCCCGGTTCAGCGGGCTCGAGGTATACTTCGCCGACGGGGAGGAGGGGCCCGTGCCCGCGTCCCCAGCCCAGCCCCGGCCCCCAGTCGGGCCGCTGGTCGCGGTCACGGGCAAGGGGCCGGAGTAGCTCCGCCTAGACTGCTGTAGCGCGTTCAAGCGAGCAGCGCGCGCTGCGCAGAGAGCGGACGGCAGTCCAGGGCGGCTCAGGCGGCCATGTGAGACGACACCAGGTCGGACCAGTTGAGGGAGAGGGTGAGGAGAGTGACGACCGCCTGGAACCCGGACTGTAGGACCATGGACCACAGGAGCGTCAGGGGCAGCCAGCGCGCGCCCCCCGTGGCGGGGACGAGGAGCATGGCCGACCGGAGCGTCGCGCCGGCGAGGAGGAAGGCGGCGGCCGAGGAAAAGGCCGTCGCGGCCGCCGACGGGAGGGCGAAGCGGGCGGCGTAGGAGAGGGCGTGAGCGACCCAGGACCCCGCGAGGAGAGAGACGGCCGGTCCGGCGGCCTCGAATCCCCCGCCGAGGCGCAGGAGGCTGAAGGCCGCGACCCCGGCCACTAGGTTGAAGACGTGAAAGGCCGAGTGGCGCAGCGCGAGGGGGAAGACGAGGCCGGAGGGCTCCTCGAGGGCCGCCCAGTACCCGGTGTGGGTGCGGGCCTTGAGCGAGTTGGCGGCATACGCGACAAGGACGCCCGCCACCACCGGCGCGGCGATCGTGGCCGTGGCGGCGAGGACGACAGTCATGTCGACGAGCCCAAAGACGCGATCTGTGGTCTCCTCGGCGATCTCCTGCGCCGCCTGCTCGCCGTTCTTAGCCTTGACCTGCGACACCCGCGTGCTCATCCCCGTTAATAAATTGACACGCGGCTCCAGGTGGGCAGGGATTATCCCGAAGCGGGAGAAGTGATCGTGTCACACACAGAGCACATGGGATGAGAGATCGCTCATCTCTCACGCTCCAGCTCCCACTTACGCTCGACTTGGGCCGGACGAGGTGCTTCACGGTGATGTAGTCGACGACATGAGGCACTCGGGCTGAGGCCAGGCTGAGCGCCGGGAGGACGGGCCACGCGGCACCCGCGCGGGGGAGGCTGAGGGCACTGCCCGTCCTCTGGGGCATGATCGACGAGGCGTGGAGCATCCTGGCGGCGATGTGAGCGCTTTCTGGGGGATTTCGCCCCCTCCTCCCAGGCGCGGGGACGGAAGAGTCCCTGAGGTCGGCGCGGCTGCCTTCAAACCCGTCGCACCAACCGATCCCTACTCCGAGTCCGCCTCAGTGAGCTCCCCGAGCTCCGACTCCTCGGCCGCCCGCGCGACCTGCTTCTCCAGCTGCTTGAGGCGGGCCACGGCGGTCGACTTCTCCGGGTCCAGCTCCTCGTCCCCGCTCCCCGCCGGGTCCCGGAGCCTCGCCACGGCGGCGGCCGCCAGCTCGAACTCCCGCTCCTGGGACTCCTTGTCCACCTGCTCCTGGACCTCGTTGAGCTGCGCCTGGAGGTTCTCGTACCGCATCATGATCTCCTGCCTCCGCGAGCTGAACTGGCTGGGGAAGAACCCCGGGAAGTACTTCTGGAGGAAGCCGAACACGAGCACGTGCCCGACAGGGGACAGGGGGATGATGAGGATGATGGTGAAGGGGATGAAGGAGAGGAGGTCGCGGGCGGTGCGGCGCAGGGCCGTGACCTCGCGGGGCTTGAGGGTGGCGCCGACGGCGGCACGCATGAACATGCGGCCCGCGCTCCCGACGTCCGACCCCAGGAGGCGCATCCCGCGCGTGAAGAAGTTGATGCCGTCGGAGATCTTGTTGGTCGACTCCTTGACCGACAGCTGGAGCTTGCGTAAGCTGAACTGCCCGGCGGCGGCGAACACATCGCTCTCGGCGATCCCCAGGCGCACCCGCATGTCCGGAATCTCCTGCGCCAGGCGCCCGAGTGTCTCGTCCATCGAGAGCCCACCCTGCAGCGGCGCCCCTGCCCCCTCGCCCTCCGCCATGGGCAGCAGCGGCCCCAGCTCGTCGGCCAGGAGCTCGTACTCGGCCACCAGCAGCGCAATCTCGTCGCTCGAGCCCCCCCGGATCGGCGGGCTCAGCGGGTCCTGCCACTCGCTCTCCGGCGTGATGTCCAGCACCTCGTCCGTCAGGCTCTGGTAGATGAACTCCATCTGGAGCTGCAGCGTCCGGACGGCCAGTCCCCGAGAAACGCGCAGCACGCGAGCGTCGAGCTCGATGAGCTCCGTGGCCAGCAGGGCCCGGGACGAGATGTCCCCGCTCCTCAGCTTGGTCTCCCGGGCCTTGGACGCTTCCTGCAGCGCCCGCTCCAGGCGCTCAATCTCCAGCGTCAGCTCCTCAACGGCCGTGTCGCCGTCGTACGTGGCGCACGTGGGGTCGGGCATCGGGAGGCCCTGCGGGGTCACGGACCCCGAGACCTTGCCGCCGCCGTTGAGTCGCACCCACATGCCCCTGGCCCAGTTGGCCGCCGCCTCGGCCGCCTCGCCCGGGCGCTCCTGCGCCTCCTCAACGATGGGCTTGACCCTGTTCTGGACGAACTTCTCGACGCGCTTCTCGACATCGTCGAGGCGCTTCTGGAGCTCAACGTTCTGCTTGCTCTCGTCCCTCCCGGTCGGCTTGAGTCCCAGCCGGGACAGCGTCTCCAGCTTGACCTCGGCGGCGGCCAGCTTGCCCCCACTCAGCTCGCTCTCGCGCTCCACCCGTGCTGCCAGGAGGTCGGCGAGCTCCGTGGCGCGCGCGGCGATCTGGTCCAGCGCCGCCTCCCCGCCCGACTTCGTGAAGATCTTCTCCCCGCCCACCCGGGACAGCGACGTGCGCATCATCCGCAGCTGCTCCGACGTCACAGCCATCTGCACCACACAGTCGAGCGCCGCCGCCACTCGCTCCGCCTCGACCTCCACCAGCTCCTCGTCGTCGAACTTGTCCGACTCCTCCTTCGTCAGGGGCTTGTAGAGGCACTCAGGGAGCGCCAGCCAACGCTCGGCCCTGCGGGAGCCTTCGGGGGGGCAGGGGTGAGGCCCACCTCGGGGCGAGGGGGGAGGGTGGGAGGTTCCGCGGGGCGCTCGGGCGTCACCTGATGAGGTTGCGGTACACCTTGCGGACCGCGACGAGGGCCTGGAGGCGCTGGATGCGCATGGGATAGTTGATAGGCTTCAGTTTGGGGGCCTTGGGGTCGCCGCTGGCGCTGTGAGACGACGGGGTTCCGGCGGGCGGGGCCCCCGAGGTGGACGGAGTCCCCAGGCGCGCGTGGGCCGAGGGAGCGTCGCTCCCTGCGCCGGTGGGGCCCACGGCTTGCCGGACGAACCTGCACACGTGCGGAAGATGGGGAAGACGCGGTCTGAGGCGGGGGGGACGGGGCGCATTCGGCGCGTCACGCACGGGCATTGGGCCGGGGCTTCTGGGCCTCGAAAATCGGCCGCGTAGGGGGGGTGCTGAACGCGCCCCTGCCGGCAGTCCGCTGCCAATCACCCTGACTGGAGGGGACGTAATCGCGGGAATGGAGGCGCCCGGCCGACGTGTGGATCGAGAAGCGCAGCCAGCGTTCGACCGGGGCGCGGGAGGGCGGGTGAAGAGACTTCTGGGCCCCGGCGCTGGAGGAGCTCCGGGGGTTCCTGGTCAACGTAAACGGATACTTGGAGGGAAGTAACGGCAATGCACCGCTTATTCACGGATATAATGTCTCCCAGGAGGCCCCACAGTCGCCAGGAGGAGCCTAGCCTTTCGGAGAAGGAGGGGGCAGAGGCGGTCCCCATCCAACAACGGTGAGGGACTCCCGCACGGGTTCGAGGGAGCCGTTGGGTGGAGTAAGGACGCGTCGGAAGCGACGATCTGGGGGAGGTGACGCCGTTCAGTCGAGGAAACACGCGCTCCCCGAGGGGAGCGCGCGCGCCGGGGGGGGGTATGGAGGAGCCCCGCGAACCGTAGCGAACAGGGGCGAAATGGCGGGGGCCGTCGCGCGCATGAGCCGTCGCGAATGTCTAAGACAGTTATTTTTACTCACGTGTTCGCCCTGCGGGCGGCAGCCTGGCGCGGAATTGCGCGCGAGCGGCATCCGAGGGTTCCCGGCTCGGCCTGGCCGATCCTCCGGGCCACGGGGGCCCGCAAAGTCGCCGCGGGGGGGGACATGTCGCAAAGTCGCCCGGATTAGATCCGGCGGGAGCCTCGCAGGAACGTGACCGGGAGAGTTCACGGCAGGGGCTGGGAACGTCCACTGCACTTCTCCCTGCTCCACAGCGCTACTTGTGCGGAATGGGTGGCTATGTTCTGCACCGGCGGCCGCGTATATCTAAACACGCGCCGAATCGGTCCCCGCCCACCCCTTCATGGACCCGAAGCGCTCCGCGCGGGCCTCCTCCGAGGCAGTGAGACTCCGTCCAGGCCAACTGGGTCCGGGGCGGGAAGACGGGTTTTTCGCCAGCCGTGGGTGCGAAGGGGTGCTCGTGAGACACCCATGAAGTCAATTCCTCCGCTCCGATAGGGTTGCCCCGGATCCCTCTCCTCTACGACGTGAGAACCGGCGTGAACCACGACCGAGAGGTCCCCCCCCGACCCCGGAGCAGCGAGCCATGCCCAAGGTCACCGTCGTCAGCCGTAGTGGCAAGAATGTGGCCGGTCCCTTCGACATGAAGGCATCGGTGAGCCCCGCCCCGCCCTGGTCCCCCCTCCCGCCCGCGCGCCCCTCGCCCGTCCTCCCTCCAGCCCGGGCCCCAGCGGAGCCCCCGATGCCGCCTTGCCGGGGCGGCACGCGCGGAGAATCGGGACCGGGGTGCGCGATTGGCCGCCGATCCCCCCCTCGCGACGCGCGGACGGCCCATCCCCGCCCTCGGAGCCCGCCGGGACGGCCAACTGTCCCCCGCAGGACACGGTCGCCGACCTCAAGGAGCGGATCAAGAAGGACAAGCGCCTGGCGCCGGCCCGGCAGCGCCTGACCGTCGCCGGGCCTGGCGAGGGCGACAGGCCTGTCGTCCTGGGGGACGACGCGACGGTCGCCTCCCTCGGCAGCCGCCCCGTGACGCTCAAGGACCTCGGCCCCCAGGTCTCGTACCAGGCCGTGTTTCTGGCCGAGTACGCCGCCCCGCTGGCCCTGTACCTGGCCGTCTACGCGTACCGGTTCCTCCTCCCGGGCGCCCCCGCCGCGGCGTCCCTGACGCAGAAGCTCGCCGCCGGGTACTGGACCCTGCACTTCGCCAAGCGCCTCCTCGAGACGCTGCTCGTCCACCGCTTCAGCCGGGCCACCATGCCAGTGCACAACCTGCTCCGCAACGTGGCCTACTACGGGCTGTGCGGGGTGTTCGTGTCGTGGTTCGTCAACCACCCGCTATACACGGCCCCGGCCCTGGGGCAGACGCTCGGGTGCCTCGGCGCGGCGCTGGCCATGCAGGCCCTGAACCTCAAGTGCCACCTGGACCTGGCCGCCCTGCGCGCGGGGGGGAGGACGGGGTACCAGGTGCCGCGCGGGTGGATGTTCGACCTCGTGTGCTGCCCGAACTACACGACCGAGATCCTCGGGTGGGCGCTCTTCACCGCCGCCGCGCAGACGGCGGCGGCGGGCATCTTCACCGCCGTCGGGGCGGGCACCATGGCCGTGTGGGCCCGGCAGAAGTACCGGCGCCTCCGGAGCACCTTCTCCGACGCCGAGTACCCCCGGCGCAAGGTCCTGCTCCCCCTCGTGTTCTGACGCGGGCTGGCAGGCGCTGCTGCGGTCGTTCGTTGAAAAGGCCCCGCCTCGGGCCCCGCGGGAGGGCGCGGGCCCCCCGGGGGGGGGGGCAGGTCCTACGGGGCGAGCGGGACTCGGGGACTAGGACTCAGACGAGGGCCTCGACAGCGGCCATGTAGAGCGCGAGGTCGACGACGCGGGTGGAGTACCCCCACTCGTTGTCGTACCACGAGACGAGCTTGACGAAGTTGGGGCTGAGCTGGATGCCGGCCGAGGCGTCGACGACGGACGAGGCGGGCTCGTGGATGAAGTCGGTCGACACGAGGGCCTCGTCCGTGACCTTGAGGATGCCCTCCATGGGCCCGGAGGCGGCGTCCCTGCAGGCCTGGATGATCTCGTCGTACGAAGCCCCCTTCTGGAGGCGCAGGGTCAGGTCCACGACCGACACGTCCGTGGTGGGCACGCGGAAGGCCATCCCCGTGAGCTTCCCGTTGAGCTCCGGGAGCACGAGGCCGACGGCCTTGGCGGCGCCGGTGGACGAGGGGATGATGTTGGTGGCGGCGGCGCGGCCGCCCCTCCAGTCCTTGCTGGACGGCCCGTCGACGGTCTTCTGCGTCGCCGTGGTGGCGTGCACGGTCGTCATCAGGCCCTCCTCGATGCCGAAGGCCTCGTGGATGACCTTGGCGAGGGGGGCGAGGCAGTTGGTGGTGCACGAGGCGTTGGACACGACCTTCATGGTGCTGGGGTCGTAGAGCTCGTGGTTGACCCCCATCACGAAGGTGGGCGTCTCGGCGTCCTTGGCCGGAGCCGTGAGGATGACACGCTTGGCCCCACCGGCAATGTGGGCCATGGCCTTGTCCGTCGAGTTGAACACGCCCGTGGCCTCGATGACGAGGTCGACCCCGGCGCTGCCCCAGGGGATCGCGGACGGGTCACGCTCGGCGAACATGGCCACGTCCTTGCCGCGGATGTTGATGCCCGCCTCGGTGCTGTGCATCTCCCCGCCAAACTGCCCGTGCACGCTGTCGTACTTCAGCATGTAGAGCGCGTAGTCCTTGTCGACGAAGGGGTCGTTGACCGCGCGGACGTCGAGGCCGGCGTCGAGGGCGATGCGGGCCACGAGGCGACCGATGCGGCCGAAGCCGTTGATGCCCACGCGGACCTGCGCGGGGAGGGGGGGGGTGGGGGTTGTTGGAGGTGGTTATGAGCGGTGGGGCAGCCCTGCTGCAGTGGGCTGCGGGGGCGGGGAAGGGGGGCTACCTTGGAGGGGTCGCCTCCGGTGACGACCTGGTCACCGATCTTGAAGTGGGTGGTCACGTCGCGGGGCTTCTCGGCGGCGGCGACGACGGCGCGGCGCGGGGGAGCGGGCGCCCTCACGGCCGAGGGAGATCCTGCGCGATCCAGGGCGAATCGGGGGGAAATCAGAATGTATTGCGAAATATTTTAGCTAAATAGCGGCGATTGACGAAACGAAAATAGGATTATATTCAGTCCAGGCTCGAGGAACGATGTCGCGATGTCGCGGTGGGGGGGTGAGCCACGCGCGCGAGCGCCGGGATGGCTCCGATCCGCGTATCTCATCTCCGACATGGATCATTACATTTATTCCGAAACCGCGCGCGTGGTCTCCTTGCGAAAAAGCTTCTCTTCGCGGTGCCATCCCCCATTTCACGGCCCGTCCTTGCGCCTCTTCGACGCCCCCCCCACGGACGTTCGGGGGTTCATCCCCAGATTCGGCACCAGAAATCAAGTTAAGCGGTCGCCGCGGGGGGAATCGAGCCCCCCCACTCACCCACGGGCTTTGCCCTCGCGGCGAGAGGGGCCTGGGCGGTGATGACGAGTGCGCACTTCATCTCTTCCCGACGAATCACGTTTTCACTGGCCGAGAGCACGAACCGCCCCGGGCATATGAGTGCAGTGCCCCCCAGGCGCGTGCCGTCGTCCACCGCCCACGCGTTCTTCAACACGTGAGGGTCCTGCACCCCCACCCCGAGGGCCCCCCCCGGCGCGCCCTCGCCCCCCCGGTGGTCGGCGCCTACATCCCCGTCCAGGTGCGGCCCCGGCGGGCCTCCAGCGGGCTCCCGTCGGCGTCC
>Ga0181581_10004865_pt1 | contig 10447 bp, 9 predicted proteins | sample 071ome_22_FD_132433 | JGI IMG/M metagenome (GOLD analysis project Ga0181581, IMG submission 132433) | Coastal salt marsh microbial communities from the Groves Creek Marsh, Skidaway Island, Georgia - 071404AT metaG (megahit assembly) | ecosystem: Environmental > Aquatic > Marine > Intertidal zone...
GCTCGAGAAGATGCAAAAGCGTGTCGATGCCGACCTGTTCTACGTGGGCAACTGGACGATCTGGTTCGACATCAAGATCCTGTTCCAGACGATCTTTGTCGGGTTTATCAACAAGAACGCCTACTAACCCACACGCCCCAGCCCTAAGCTGGCTTGCTGTTCGTTTTGTAAAAAGCACGTATCGCACATCATGCCGAATGTGTGTATCGGGTATCTGTTGCTAAGTTAAGGTAGATTAATCCTGAGCAATCTCAGGAGATCGGCATGACAAAGACACCTAAGCGAACAGGCGGGCCAACCACCGCCAAAGGCAAGGCAATATCGAGCGCGATCACGCAAGGGCTGACCTCTAAACGATGGCTTAATGATGACGAGCAGTCCTTGTACGAGATTACCGTCGAGACCGCCCTTTACGAGCTCGCGCAGGCTCAGGCTGAGAATCCTTCTCGCGTGATTGAGAGCTATGAATCGGATAACCCGAACCTTGAGAAAGAGGTCGCAGACGCCCTCCACCGAAATAACACTATAAACAAGAGGACCTTTAACAATCCATTAACTCTCTATCAAGAACTCACCGAGATTGAATTGAGTGATATATCCGGCTGGCAGTATGTGATGGATGAGATGCCAGAGACATATCTCTACATCATGAAGCAGTGCCGATGGCAAACGCGACAAGAAGGAGATGACCGATGATGAGATCTTAAAGGACGCAGGCAAAATCCCCAGCGACAAAATTTGCAACTACCTTGAGAAAAAGTTAGCGCAGATCGCAAAAGAGCTACTCGTGATGAACGTTATCAAAGAGCTCTCTCAGCGCACCGCGTGCCTGAGCCACCGGCGATAATGACAGGCAAAACATACATCATGAACACCTAAATTTATTAACCGTATCATCAACAAAATTTTTGAATGCATTTCGAAATACCTTGTCCGAAAAATTCAAAGAATGTTCTCTTATTTTTGAATGGTTAAAGTTTAAAGATTCAAATCGGCTTACTGCCGCTATAAGCGACTCAACTGATTGTTGTTCAAATAAAATGCCAGTTGAGCCATCAATAACAGTATCAACAACCCCTCCTTTACCGTAAGCAATAACAGGTGTGCCACAGGCTTGTGCTTCAACTGGCACTATCCCAAAATCTTCTTCTGCAGCAAATACAAAGGCCTTTGCTTTTTGCATATGTCCCCTTAATACTGTAAAAGGCTGATATTTCATTAGCTCAATATTAGGATACCCTTTAGCAACTTTTTCAATTTTTTTGAAATCCGGACCAGTTCCAATTACTTTTAACTTTTTATCAGGCATTCTAGTAAAAGCTTGAACAATAAGATCCATCTTCTTATAAGGCACCATTCGTGATGCAGTTAGAAAGAAATCATCTTTATCTGTACATAACTCAAAGTCTTCAACGGAAACAGGAGGAAAGATAACCTTAGACACTCGTCGATAAACTTTAACGATACGTTGTTTAATGAAGTTTGAGTTCGCAATAAATACATCAACTCGATTAGCTGTACCAACATCCCATTTTCTAATACGGTGCAAAAAGTACTTTGCAGCCCAGCCCTTTAGCCCCTTATTTAACCCAGACTCTTTAAGGTACTGATGTTGTAAGTCCCACGCATAACGAATAGGTGAATGAATATAACTGATATGTAATTGACCTGGACCAGTAAGAACTGCCTTTGCAACAGCGTGTGAAGAAGAAATTATCAAATCATATTTTGACAAATCGAACTGTTCTACAGCTAATGGCATTAAGGGTAAGTAAATACGATATTTATCTTTTGCCCATGGTAATTTTTGAATAAAAGAAGTTTTTACAGGTTTATTTAAAATAAAACCTCGACAATCATCTGGAATAAAATCAACAATACTGAATAAATCAGAATCAGGATAAACTTGTAGTATTGCCTCAAGAACCTTTTCAGCTCCAGCATATGTAACTAACCAATCGTGAACAATCGCAATTTTCATTTAAAATCAACAAAACAATTGGAAAAAATATCTTCATAGTCAACATTGAATTTTTGAGCAATGTGTTGTTGCGCATTATTTATCATGGATATCCTAAGATTCTCATCTTTGAGTAATTTTAAAACTGAGGATGAAAACACATACTCATCATTGGCTATATAAGCATGTTTATTATTAACAAGGCCACAACCTTGGCAACCAATATCGGTACCAACAACAGATAGACCGTTAACAATCGCATTAACTGTTTTAAGTTTTACACCAGCACCATTGAACATAGGACTAATAAAAACTGAACAAGAAGAATAGATATTATTTAATTCATTATCACTGGGACTAAGATAGAGTTCAATGTTTTCATAAGAGGATAGAAAAGAAACATCATTGTCTCGAGGATTGCCAGCAATTAATAATTTATATTCACTACAATCTTTAATAATTAATGGATGAACTCTATCAAGATACCATAATAAACCCTCAAGATTATTGTCCATAAAGAGGGAACCCACAAAACAAACTCGGAATGTAGTGTCGGTTGGAGGAGAAAAAGAATCAAGAGTTAATGAAGGAGGGACCCAAAGTTTATTTATGAAGTTAGATTCGAAATATTCATCTTGTGATATAAATAAAATTAAATTATAAGATAGACGTTTTGAGTAAAACTTTTCGAAAAAAATGAATTTAATATATTCCGTAAAATAATACCAAAAACGAAGGTTAAAAAAATGCTGAGTATTAGAAAGTGATTTAAAATATTTAGATTCAAGGTTATGACGTCTTAAAATTCGACATTGAGAATTTTTAGCTAAAAGGTTGTCAAAGAAAAGTGCGCAATAATCTTGGTGAACAAACACTACATCATAATTTAATTCTGAGGAAAATTTAGCTAAACCATTACGGGAAGATAGTTGAAATGGTAAAAAGCTGAAAAAGTTAAAAATACTTTTTGTTCTGCGAACAAAGAACACATTTCCATTTGATATTTTTTTTAAAGCATCTAATTGATCATTATTTGCTTCATCCCAATCCACATATAGAATATCAACACTATTAAAATGATCTACAAGCTTCTTTAAAGATAAGATAACATCTACCCTTCCACCATGGTTAGAGGGTAAAGGGAATTCAGGACAAACAAGTAGAATTGAAGTAGATTTATCTTTTCTGTGCATGAGAAATTATAACCCCCAATAAGAAAGGTAAATGATATAGAGTTGTACTATTTACAAACACAAACAGCATACTTAGAAGTGTTATAAAAGAAAAAGATAACAAAGGATCTGTATTCACTGAACTTAACCATACCCTCTTCAAATAATAATATAAAAAAAATAATCCTGGAACACCAAACATAACAAGCCAATCAGAAAAAAAGTTTTTTGTTGAAATATGGTCTGAATAGCCATTTATGTATAAGTTAATTTCTGTAAAGTTTAAATCGGAAAAATATTTAAAGTCAACGATTTGTGAATAAATTGTTAGAAGTGCTTCATTAAATCCAATAAAGCCAACACCTAATGGATAGATAAATATAGACAAAACGCCTGCAACAGCTCCAATCAGTCGCGTACTAAAACTAACCAAGGTTTCAAATTCAATATATCTGAACATTTCAGGTAATACTACAAAATAAACAATTGCAAAAGTAATAAACATTATCTTTGACACATAAACTAGACCCCGCAATGTCAGTTTAAATTTTGTTAGTAAGTAAATAATTAGTGATAAAGTAATCGAAATGAGAATGCCTTTAGAAGATACAACGAACGAAAACACACATGCAAGCACAGCAATAACAAAGATAACAACCAACGGACTTTTTCTATAAAAAATAATAGAAATTAATCCCAATGATAATAAACTTGCAGCTAAATGGCTAGCTTCAGCGAAAAAACCTCTAAACCTCATGTTATTATTTTCTGTTGCATGAAAAAGGCTGAGCTCGGAAACATCTGGTATTAAAAATGAGAAAGCTGTTAACACAAAAGTAAATATAAATACATACCCATATAACTTATCTCTCATATCGAACACTATCGGTAACAAAAATACCGAATACATAATAAAAAATTTTAGAAAACTAAGCTGTTGAATATCTGGATAAAATATAACACTACCAACTACTGAGGATGTTAATACAATCAAATAAAAGACAACAATTAATTTATCTTGGACACACTTGAGGAGATTTAAAAAAACACGCAAAAAGAATAGAAAAGTCAGTGGAGCAAAAGCTAGATTTGCTCCAAATATACCTAAAATGCTTTTTTGTAGAATACTGTCTCCGAATGCAGAAAGTACGATTGCTATGATAATTAATATTTTTTCTATTTTATCTACCTTGAGTATATAACTCTATTTAATCAACATAATCTTAAGAGCATTATACATTTGTATAAACCTGCCTCGTCTAAGCCTATTTATAATAACAATCAAGAATGAAAACCTAACAAATAATAAGTATTTCTTATAAAATTTCTTTGTAAAGAATATTTTATTTTTTAAAGCATGGTAGTCAGATAAATTCGATCTTAATCTCGGATTTGAGGACGAACCAATGCTCGCACCTTGTTTATGAAAAATCTTGGTATTAAAACAATAACCAATTTGCCAACCATTTATAATTCCTCTTTGCATCCAATCGAGTTCTTCAAAATAAAGGAAATAGTCTTCGCACATCATACCAACATCCTTGATAAAACTAACATTAGCTAACATACTCGCCCCTATTGGATAACTTATCATTTTGGAATAAAGGTCATTATCATATTGTCCATTATCTTTCTCATTGGCACCGATTTCCATTGAAGTAGCAAACCATTTATTGTATTTTCCGCCTATCCCTTGTATGTAGAGAGGCTCATCGTAATACATTAATTTAGCTCCAATAATTCCTACTTTTATATTTTCATTGCTATAACTTTCACTTTTTCTTACATACTCACTTAAAGCATTCTTCTCAACGACCGTATCGTTATTTAGATACCATATATAGTGCGAGTCTTGCTTTGCCATTACGTATTCAGTACCTATGTTGCACCCTGCAGCAAATCCTCGGTTTTCTCCTGCTTTGATAAAGATAACTGGACTTCCTAACAACTTTTCTTGATTTGAAAACCCACCCTTCAGAGCTGTCGCTTTATCGTATGAAACATGTTGTATGGGTTTTTTTACCGGAGGTATAGTTAGATGAGAAAGATGCGGATTATTACAAGTTGCCAACTCATGACCCTGAGCCCAGTCTAGTAGCTTTGACATTGAATCATTGGGAGACTCATTATCCACCACTATGACTTGAAAATCGGGATAATCAAGTTTTAGAACTGACTCCAAACATTCTATTGTGTCTCGCCAACCCATATAATTAACAAGTATAATGGAAACTTTCTTAAAATTAGCCATTAGTATCTGTAATTAAAGTGACTATTTCATATTTACCATATAGAAAAACAATAAATACATATAAAAGAGGCTTAATCAAATCGACGAATAATGTGTCTATATACAGCAGTTAAATCACTATTTTCTCTTAAAATATCCTTTTCCCACTTCTGGGTACTAACTGCAATCGGTTTATTACCACGGATAGTCAAAGGTATCCATCTTTTATTAGCTAAAGCTTTTAACCAAGTTTTAATAATATCGATGTTAGAATAGACATTCCTAATATCTTTGAATGGATTAATAAACTGTTCATTGGAATTAGAGATATGATAACCGTCTGGTAAATCTAAGATAATATCAGGGTAGTACTTTGAGAGCTCATTTATTGCTTGAGGTTTAACTCGTGATTTTATGCCATGTTCTAAAGCTATTTTATCACTATTGATTCGATCTGATATCTCTTGTGCTAATTCAGATATTTTATTTGCTGGTACAATTCCCCCAAATCTTTCAACGTCATTTATATAAATGCCCTTAGTCCAGTCACCTTTTGGAACACAAAAGGCTGATGTTTTTTCTCGATCGAATATAAGATCTGAATCATAAAACGTAACACCAATATTACTTTCAACGTTATTTCTTATTTTTTTTATTTTCTCAATGAGACTATAAGGCAACATGGTCCTTAATAAGGCTTTAGTATATCGAAGGAGTTCATTAATTAGATTTATTGTTTGTTTTTTTTGAAAACCACTTTGTTGCAAAAAATAATTAATATTAACTTCAAATGTTGTTTTTGTTTCGCTGTGGTCCGAAACAAAAATAACTTCTACATCATTAAATGTTTCAACAAGTCTCTTAATCATATTATCAAATTCATTATAATATTCTTCAGATAAGCTAAGCATATTCCTATCTATATTAGTGTCACCTTTATTCAATTTATGTAGCTCAGGAATGGTGAAAAACTCCATCATTACTGACGAGGTCTTATAAACAATAAAGCCAAAGTCAATATTTTTCTCTTTTGACAACTTAATAAACGCCTCAGTTCTTTTATTATTTTTTAACTTAAAACGTGAGACTACTTGATCGGAAGAATCACATTTTTGTGCATACAACTCAGGCATTCTCTCATCGACAACATAGTCAACACTCTTCAAGTAATTAGCTACATCTTTTGGATAACACATATCAATAGTTGCTTCCTTTACAACATTTGCTCCTCCACCACCACCTGAAACAAAAAAACCATCCACCTTGGGTGCGGGGAAACTCGTTGGTATATTCATTATTCCAACACTGTAACCTTTCTCATTTAATACTTGCCAAATTGGTCGTATATCTTTTCCCCAACCTGGAATTTGATGCATATTGAATTTTGTTGTCCACTGCATGGAGCCATTAGCAACAGGACGGTCATATAACGCTCCAGTTTCTAATGCATGTTTTCCGGTAAATATCTCAACCCATCCACGACTTAACAAGTCTTCAGTCAAATTAAGAATATGACCGTTGGTAATTAATGATTCAATGTATGGGGTCCATCCTCTATAAAAAGTATCTAGACTTGCACCATCTATCCCAATAACTAAAGTTTTCAATTTATTTTTTTACCTTAAAAATCGAAGTGATAAGAAATCTTTTGCTGTCAAAAATCTCATTATTAAAAAATTATCTGCGATATTTATAATGCAATGGCACTATTTAAAAATATTCTAACTCATCACATTGATGCTTTAAAAACATTGGTGTCACATTACTATCTGATAATATAAAACTAGCTACGTTTTAGCTACTATATTAAACCATGGAAATATTATAATTTTTAGATACTTGTGAGCCAATATCATCATAATAATATTTTGAGTGGCTAGTATCGTTGCGGATACCGATGCTGCGCCCAATATTCCATACAATGGAATTATAAATATACTAAAGGAAAACATTAAGAAAAAACTAATAAATAGAGTATTTCTCACCGCTCGCTCGTAGCCTGTCATTTGTAATAGATACCCTACAGAACCTGTTGCCACGTTAATAAACTGACCTACTGCCAGTACTAATAATACAGAAGATCCTGATACGAATTCCTCACCAAATAACAGCATTACCGAATCAGAAAAAAATATAAAAAGGATTAGAAATGGAAATGCTAAAAAAACCATTATTTTGGTTGATCCACGTGCAACCTTCTCAAGATTCTTCATCTCATTATTTTTATAAAGAGCAGCGAATTTTGGTGCAATAATACTATTTACAGATAATATAATGAATCCTATCAACATAGCGGTTTTCGTAGCAGCATTATAAATTCCTATATTTTCGCTACTTTCCCAAACTCCAAGCATAAGTAATGGCGCCCATGTTATAGTTATGTTCAGTATATTTGCAGTATACATAGGAAAACTTAAGTTAAATAATTCTCTATTTTGAAATTCTGACCCATGGTAACGAAATGGCTTTGATGCGAACCACCACAATAGAAAGCTTAAAAACAGAGTAAACATTGTTGCTAAAAGAAAACTATAAATAAATGTATATACTCCATCTGCATTTATAAAAAAAACTGATAAGATTAATGTTAAAAGAGGAACACCAAGACTAATTACACTGACATAACTACCAATCCATCTCAACCCTTGTAAGGCATGTGCATTAATCGTAAGTAGCGCGAGTGGGAAAATACTTAATGAAAAGATTTGTAAAGGCTTATCAAGGCTTGTCTTACCAAATATTTCAACTGAAATCCAAGGTGAATATAAATATAATATGGCAGATATAATTAACGAGGCCACTGACACATATTTTATTACTTTATTATATATACCAATGACTTTTTCATTTTTTTTAACAGCAACATTTTCGGAAATAAAGCGAACTATTGCATTTTCCATGCCCAAACGGCTTAATACTGAAATTATTGTAATAATGGTTAAAGCAAGGAAGAAGATACCAGAGCCTTCCGCACCAAGTACTCTCGCAATAAATAAATTCATTCCAAAGGTCGCTGTGACAGCAAAAACTTTTATAATGAATGCGATATAAGCACCTTTAAGTACATCTCGCATATGAGTATCAAATCGAGCCAAATAAAAATTTATCATATTCTGTTTTATTGATTACTAGAGCTATAATATAGACATCTTTAAATAATATTTTGTTGTCAAGTTTATTTTAAAAATCTGATAAACCTGAAAATCCATACACGTGTCTACTTTAACTCTTGCCTCAATTAATTAAATGCATTTTAAATTTTGTAATAGAAATTTTTCGTATTCTACTAAGCTACCTTTTGCAATACTACTCGCCTGTCTTGCTTCTTGTTCCATTTTCTGTAAATTATTATCAAACTTTTTAAAAATATTTATTAGAATGTTTTCTTTTGACAATGTCCCATATAAATCATATGTATGGGGGTAGGATATAGATTCAAATACACCTGAAAACTTTCGGCTATATGCAAGTGGAATAGTTGGCACACCCGCTGAAATGGCACCAATTGTTGCGTGCATTCTTGAACCAATAAAAAACTCCATTGATGATATAAAGCTTTTTACTTCTATAGGTGATGTAAATTTTGGTGCTACTATTACCAATTGGTTCTCGCAATATAATTCTGTTTTTATTTTTTCTGCCACTTGATAATCATCTTCAACTTCATCTGTATCACTTATAACATGAGCAATTAGATAAACTTTCCTACCTCTTTCTATGAATCCATTTATAATTTCAGTTATTAGTTTTTTGTAATCAAGGTTTAAATTAAACTGATTTTTTTTTGTGTAGCCGCCATTCCACAGTAATCCTGAAATATTTATGCCTACAGAATCATTTACTTTATTTTTTTGGTCATACGGAAGCGAAAAAGCTACATCCGAAACTTTATGATGTGCTACTTTCATTTTTTTTAAGTAATCACCTGACTTGTGATCACGCACATAGACAGCTTTTGATTTTTTCAATAAATAAGTAGCTAGGTGCGAAGAAAACCAAAATTTAAATGGTCCAATAGTTTGTGGTGCTATTACTAAAGGTAATCCGATTCTTATTGCAAGCCATTTGCTCAGTGAAAGCAAGAGATACCTTTTTAGACCATAAATATCAGCAAAACTATCACCTTCACCAATATCAAACATAAGGTCATATTTATTTTTTTTTAGAAACACTAATTCATTCCATCTAAAAGATAAAATTTTTTTTGCGATATCTCGAAATCCAAACTCTATATGAGAGATAGTTATACCTAATTTATTTTCTATGGCATTTTTAACTGATAAATCCTCAACACCAGTTGTTCCCGCTGTATCAACTCTTAAAATTAACCCATTCTTCTTTGCTACGTTAGCAATCATGTTTAGATGAGCTATGCCAAGTGCACCGACACCGTAGTTGGTAGAATTTAAGTTATGCCACATTAAACAAATATTTATTTCTTTTCTCATTTTACAATTTACCTAATAACTTAATTCTCTTAGAGATCAACACACTGTTTTTTGGTCTAGTAGCATTTGTTTTATACTCATTAGACTTGATAGGTAGAATGGACTTTACCTTTATGTCAGGTACGCTTTTCTCTGTTTGCCCTAAAATTTTCTGGGCAAACTCATACCAACTCATGCGGTTACGCTTTTCGACTTCTGATGACTCTTCAGAGAGTACGGGTATATCAGGCATAATTTCGCGTAACCCATCAAGAATGCAGTGATGAGAGGCTAGGTCTGCTTGGGTTAAGGGACTTGAATCTTCCTTGTAATCAACGTCAAAATCTTGTGCGTAAATAGCCATGATTTTCTCGCCGGCAGATTTTGCCAACTCAATCACAGCTCTTTTTTGATTATTATCTAACATATTGATTTAATTTATTTTTCTGTTTTTTATCTGGCTCAAGTCGAACTGGTGTAGAAACTAGCAATAATGGCTATTATCGAAGGTCAATTTCCACCCGACAGACAATAGCTACCGCACGACAATTTGGGTTGAAATTGAAGCAAATAAACATAGATAAATTATACATATTCCCTTAAAAAAATAGGGTTTAATTTGACATATAAGCTTGATTTATGTGATTTCTTTTAGACA
>Ga0181581_10004868_pt1 | contig 10445 bp, 8 predicted proteins | sample 071ome_22_FD_132433 | JGI IMG/M metagenome (GOLD analysis project Ga0181581, IMG submission 132433) | Coastal salt marsh microbial communities from the Groves Creek Marsh, Skidaway Island, Georgia - 071404AT metaG (megahit assembly) | ecosystem: Environmental > Aquatic > Marine > Intertidal zone...
AAATGATTCAAAATAATACGAACAAGTCTTTTTTTACCAACTCCCATAAGACCAATAATAAAAAAGATAGTACGATCTTTATTATTTATTACCTTAAGAAGTTTATTAATCACTTCATTTAGGTTCATATTAAATCAATAAAATATAAAATAAAGCATTATTGAATTAAATATTATATGTCCAATAATAGGGATAAGTATGGAATTGAACCAAATTCTAAGGAAAGATAGTGAAATGCCAAGTGAAAGTAATGTGGAAAAAGAAAGTATATTAAAATGAATGAAAGAGAACAAAAGAGAACTCACTAAAATCGAAAATAAATAGGTGAATCTTTTATTAAGTTGAGACAATAAAATGCCCCGAAAGTAAAGTTCTTCAATTAAGGGTGATATCAAAAGTATTGAAAAAAAGTGTTCTACATGAATGCGTTGTTCATTTTTAATAAGTTCTATTTGTTTCTGAACAGGATAATCATTGAGGAAAAAGGCGCTTGATACATTAACTGAACAGATAAAAAGAAAGATTAATAAAAGAACTACTAATATCTTAAAGTACGATATATTTTTAAAACGCAGATCGATGTTACCTTCAAGAGTATAGAAAAATAGAGGTAACAGTAAATAAAGAGGTGGCAAAAAAAATAGAATCAGCAATAGAAGCGAGAATGTTAAGCTGTATTTTTTGTCTAAATGCTTGTATATTATCAATTTAATTACACATTCTTAACATGAGAATTATCTTCATATGCAACCCCATTTTCACCATAAGTAAATACAACCTTATTACTAAAAGAATAATTATTAAGCGGTGTATTATGGGATAAACTCAAACCTTTTTGAGTATTATACACCCAAGGGGCATTTGTGTTTATGATAGTAAAATTCGCTTCATTACCACTTTTGAGTGATGGAGGATTTAAGCGTAGTATTTTATGTGGATTATACGACATTTTTTCCGCAACAAGATTATACGAAGCAGCACTTTGAGTTGCTTCTAAAAATGCAAGCATCGCAGTTTCAAGACCTATGGCTCCGGATGGAGCTAAATCAAACTCTATATTTTTATGGTGTTCAGCATAGGGTTGATGACTCGAATTACATGCATCTAAAGTTCCATCCATCAAACCATTGACCAATGCAAGTCGGTCTTCTTCTTCCCTTAAGGGAGGATTGGTTTTCGCATTTGTTTTATAATCTGATATCTCATTTTGCTTCAAAAGCAGATGGTTGGCTGATACATCAGCAGTAATTTTGATTCCTGATTTTTTTGCATCTTTAACGAGTCTTACTGAACTACCGCTTGATAGGGAGCTTAGGTGAGTAGCGATTCCTAAATAGCTTGAAATTAGGATCGATCTTTGAACTGCAATCTCTTCCGCCAGCCTTGCATTTCCCGTTAATCCCATTTTTAAACTCAGTGCACTTTCATGTACATGAGTTTTGTTGGTCAAAAATCCATCTTGGGGGAAATCGATAACAACGAGCCCGAACATATCAGCATACTTAATTGCGTTTAATAAAATCTGATTGTTTTGTGGTGTAGACGGGCAGTCTGTCACGGCAACCACCCCGACATCTTTTAATGAACCAAGGGGAGCCATAGACTCACCTTTGGACTCTATAGTTAATGAGCCAGAGAGGTAGACCTTTATTTTCGAAGCCTGGTTAACGCGGTCCTGGATGTATCTAATGGTCGCCGGATTGTCACAATGCGGATTAGTGTCGGGCATTGTTAGAATCGATGTAAATCCGCCCTTTGCAGCCGCTTGAGTGAGGGATGCAATCGTTTCAGCTTTGGCATCTCCTGGTATACGGCTGTGGGCTCTTAAATCCAAAAGGCCGGGCAGCACTATGTTGTTTTTACCACCAATTACTTTGTCTGCTTTTTCATCAGTCGGTTTTTCATGGTAGAGCTTTCCTTTTCTTACATAAAGATCAGAGATTCTATCAATTCCCGCATGAGGATCAATTAACCTAGCACCTATGATATCGATGCTCTCGTGCATATCTCCTATCATAATCTTTTTCCTGCATGTGCCGATATGCATAAATGCATAATCGCCATTCTAACAGCAATTCCATTAGACACTTGTTCGAGGATAACCGCTCGAGAAGAATCTGCCAATACTGACTCTATTTCCACTCCCCGGTTCAACGGTCCTGGGTGTAAAATAATCGCATTATCTTTCATCCATTCGAGAGAATCTGACCCCAGGCCAAAAATATTGGCGTATTCTGACAAGGACGGAAAGTGGGATGCACTTTGCCGCTCATGCTGGATACGGAGTAGCATAACCGCGTCCGCATTTTCCAATGCGTTTTGAGGGTCATGGGTAACTCTTGCTCCCATCTGCTCGAATTCCTTGGGCACTAAGGTTGTTGGACCAGCAAGAGTAACTTTTGCACCTAGTTTGGTTAGCCCCCATAGGTTTGAACGGGCTACTCTACTAAAAAGAATATCTCCAAGTATTGTTATCTTTTTGTTTTTTAAATCTCCTAATTTTTCTCTTAGGGTAAAAATATCCAGTAACGCTTGGCTGGGATGTTCATGGGCGCCGTCTCCAGCATTAATGATAGGTACATCAACCATATTCGAAAGAAATTGGGGAGAACCAGGCGATGAATGTCTGATTATAATGGCATCCGCTCCGAGTGCCTGAACATTCATGGCGGTATCTTTAAGGGTTTCTCCTTTGGTTAAACTGCTGGCTTCCCCGGTTATCGTAATAATATCCGCCCCCAAAGATTTGGCTGCGACCTCGAAGGCAACACGAGTTCTGGTACTCGGTTCCATAAATAAATTAATGATCCGTTTGCCTTGAAGAGAGGAATGGATGGGGTCTTGTTGTCCGGTTTTATTTTTAATCAAATCCGCTTGGTCTAAGATAAAGCTTATTTCTTCGGCACTTAACTCCTCGATCGTTAGTAAGCTTTTTCTTTTCCAATCCATTACTGCCAAAGGGTTTCCTGTTTTCCGGTTTGTTCCATTTTGGGAGCATCGCTCTTCGGCATATGCTTAGGAGCTGATTGCGTGTTTTTCTGAAAGCTTTGCTGTTTTTTCTCAATCATTGTCGACACAATTTCTCTAACTTTTTGCTTCATCCACAATGAGGTAGAGGACTTACGGGAGTAGTCTGCGGGACCATTATTGTGCACTCTACCGCTTTCAACAAGCTTACAGGTTTGGGCAAATTCATTCTCATCATCAGGGTCATACACTGCATAAGTCTTACCGCCCATTTGCTTCACCACAGCAAACACAGGAACATCACTGGGACCATCTGCAACATAAATTAATTGATCAAAAGGAACTCTACGAAGTTCATGAGGCACAGAAGCATTTACATCAAGCGAAGAGTTTTTATTACAACCTTTATTGATTTCAAAAATGAATCGAGTTTTGATTGTATTATCTACAGCTAGTCCAATTTGTGAGACTTCTGGGTCAATGGGCAGGGAGAGGTCGGTTTGGCTTAAATAATTGGGAGGTAAAGCAGATTCTATAAACTCAGAAGCAAAAACTCCCTCTACATAATCCGAAATCTTACTTCCTAAAATCATCTGGGCAAGTCCAGTGCTTATAATGTAATGCTCCACTTTTATGTCATAGTCCTGGAAATTAGGCTCCTGGGGGATTGACGCTATTTCTTCAAAAAACTCTGGTAAGCCTGGATAAAGTATCAATTCTTTCCCTAATTCAAAAAGCTTTTGATTTGTAAGTCCACGCATAGGGCCATTCTTAACATAACTCAAAAGGTGATTTAGGTAAATGGTTTCCCCAGATACTGTCTGATTCCGGCGTGAGTAAATTTCGGGTAACTTATTTACTTCGGACCAAAAGACTTTTTCGTTCACCCCAAAATGTTTAAACAGCGGTGTCTGCATGTATCCAGGGATCAGGGTTTTATCAAAATCCCAGACACAAGCGATCACATTGTGGGTATGTATTTGGTTGTTGTGCGAAGTTTTACTCAATTTGATGGTTTTCCTACTTTTAGTCGTTTATAAAGAAATTAATATGGAAGAGCTACCAAATATCGAACCCTTTCGAATAAGGTATGAAGAGATCGAAAAACAACTTAGCGAACCAGATGTCTTCAAGGACGCTCGTAGAGCAAGTGCATTAAATAGAGAACACACTCATATCAGGAGGATATTAGAGATTTTTGACAATGTTCACCATTGCCAACAAGAACTTTCATCTACCAAAGAATTACTCGATGATCCGGAATGGGCAGAATCTGCCCAAGAAGAAATTTCTTTGTTAGAAGAGAAAGAAAAAAATCTTAAGAGTTCTTTATTGGTAGCTATGCTTCCAGAAGAAGAAGATACTGGAAAAAACACCATCGTTGAGATTCGGGCAGGAGCCGGAGGAGACGAAGCATCTCTATTCGCAGCCGACTTATTTAGAATGTACTGCAGATATGGAGAGAATAAGTCCTGGGGCTTTGAGTGCCTCAGACAAAGTTCTTCCGAAACGGGAGGTTTTAAGGAAGTTGTTTTTATTTTTAAAGGAGAGGATGCATGGTCTAGAATGCGGTTTGAAAGTGGAGTGCATCGTGTACAAAGAATTCCTGTAACCGAAGCAGGTGGACGAATTCATACCTCAACTGCGACTGTTGCGGTTCTTCCTGAAGCTCAGGAAGTTGAAATTGCGATCGACCCACAAGAGTTAGAAATTAGTGTTTGCCGAGCCTCGGGGCCTGGTGGACAAGGGGTAAATACAACCGACTCAGCGGTGCAAATCTTACACAAACCAACTGGCATACAAGTATACTGTGCAGATGAGAGGTCACAGCTTAAAAATAAAAATAAAGCTATGACTGTACTGCGTTCTCGATTGCTTCAAGCTAAACAAGCGGAAGAAGATGCTAAATACGCAAAAGATAGGAAAAAACAAGTTGGCTCTGGGGATAGAAGTGAAAGAATCAGGACTTACAACTTCCCACAAAGCCGCTTAACAGATCATCGAATCAGTTACTCCTCGCATGCACTAAATGACTCTATGATGGGAGATCTAGATCATTTGATTGACGCACTCATTTCTCATGACCAAGCCCTCAAACTGGAAAATCTTTTAAAAGATGGCCCAAAATAACTCTCTTTCCATTTTGGAAGTGGTTACTAAATCTTCTCTTTTTCTCAAAAGAAAAGGAGTACCTAATCATAAAATTGATGCAGAGTGGTTAATGGCTCATGCACTCGGGTGTCAAAGAATGGAGCTTTACCTGAGGTTTGGTGAAATTCTTACAGAAACTCTTTTAGAAAAAATCCGAGCCTTGGTTGTAAAAAGGGGTGAGAGGGTGCCCTTACAGCATATTCTTGGGTATGTCCCCTTTGCAGGTTTAAAACTAAAATGTGACAAGCGAGCATTAGTTCCGAGATATGAAACTGAATATCTTGTTGATTGCATTAACCAAAAACTCTCAACGAAGTTTTGCGGGAAGATTGCAGATTTGGGCTGTGGGGGAGGGGCGATCATACTCGCATTATGTAACCAAATGCCTGAAGCCTGTGGTGTTGGTTTTGACAGATCCAGCCAGGCGTTAGCCCTAGCGAATGAGAATTGTTTTTCCAGTAACCTCAAGCAGAGAGTAACTTTTAAGCACTTTGATTGGCTGGACAGTGTTTCTTTGGATTGTGAGTATGACCTTATTGTTTCAAACCCGCCTTACCTTTCTCAGAATGAATGGCTCAGCTCTGAACCTGAAGTTCAACTTCACGATCCAAAGACTGCTTTGGTTGCAGACAATAATGGGTTTTCTGACATCAAAAGAATCGTTTCGATTGCGGAAAATTCTTTAAAAAAAGGCGGTCGTTTGGCCATTGAGTTTGGCAATAAACAAGCTCCACTTGTTGAGCAACTGCTGGATGGTAATTTCACTTACGAAATTATTAGCGATCAACATTTAGTCAGAAGATTTGTTTTCGCTTCAAAAAACTAAGATTAGATTTCGGAATCCTCTGGTTTCGTTTTGTGAGAAATTTGTTTGTATGAAGTCTGATTTACCCAATCTCTAAGAATTCTTAGGCTCTCATGGAGGTTAATGTCTAGGGATTCTGGCTGAGTAAATAGATTGATCGAATGATTAGCATCTTCTTGGGGTATACCCCGTACTGCTAATGATTTTTTCTTTTGGTCTTTCACCACCTGCAAAACGAGTTCTCGCGAGGGAAAAGACAAAGATTTTAACGATTCAAATTCATCAGTTAGGGCTTGAGATTTATTCATGTCGACGAATTTTTCTTTAAGTCTGTTGGATAAATTTAAGGATACATTTTTTTGCTCTCTTTTTTCTCTAAACCAAGAAATATTTCTCTCTAAGTACACAAATTCTTTTTCTTTTCCCTGCCTTTGCTCACTAAGCTGGCGAAGCGATTTTATAGTTGAGTCAGTGTACTTAAACTCGCCTTCGGGCCTTCGGAAATTTACTTCAGGTATTTTATCCCAGGCGAGTGCATTATCCAAGTCAGACTCACCAATGGGGAGGTATTCGTTGATCGAATGCATGATAATATCGCTGCTTACCCCGGTCAGTTGGGTGCTTTCGCCAGAAGGCAAGTAGTATTTTTGGATGGTAATTTTAGCAGCACTTCTCTTACCGTCATGCGCGCCAACAGAGAAAGGTAGATTCATAGGTACAAGAGATTGTACAGTGCCTTTTCCATGTGTTGATTGGTCACCCACTATAATTGCTCTTCTGTGGTTTTTTAAAGCTCCAGCAACAATTTCAGAAGCAGATGCACTATATCTCGAAACCAAAATGATTAATGGTCCGTCCCATGCCAGTTTAGGGTTGAAATCAAATTTCTTTCTAACCTTACCATCCGAACTCTTTACCTGTACGACAGGACCACGAGAAATAAATAAACCCGCAAGATTAACTGCCTCACTAAGGTAACCACCGCCATTCCTGCGCAGATCCAAAATCAACCCATCAATAGATTCATTTTTGAGTACTTCAATTAATTCTTCAACATCATCGGTTGCTTTGTGCCCATCCCCACTAGAACCGTAAAAGGAAGGAAGTTCAATTACACCTAGCAAGAGGTCTTCCCTGTCGTTTTCGACATCGAATAAATAGGCACTGGCTAGGTTTGCGGTAAGCTTTATTTTATCCCTGAGAATTTTAACGATTTTAGTGGAGGAAGGGTTTTTGATTGGTTTTATTTTAAGAGAAACGAGTGTGTCTTTGGGCCCTTTGATAAGGTCGACTATTTTGGAAAGCTTCATCTCAACCACATCGACGAATTCACCACCCTCTTGGGCAACTTGTAAGATTACATCCTCCGCCTCAAGTTCTCTGGATGCTTCTGCTGGTCCACCAGGCAACAATTCTTTGATGGTACAATAGCCATCTTCATCAGTTAACACAGCACCAATACCAACAAACTCGTTGTGCATAGCTTGGTCAAATTTCTCTTTCTCTTTAATGTTTAAAAAAGATGTGTGCGGATCAAACATTTGAGTCAAAGTGGTCAAGTAAAGTTCTTGTACATCACTTGCCTCAAACTCGGTGATGTTTTTGTGCCACCTTTGGTATTTTTTTTCGATCTTTTCAAGAGCTTCAAATTTTTGTTGATCAGAAAAATGCAATTCATCGGTCAGGGTATCATTTTCATCAATCTGAGAAAGCAATTCATTGATAAATTCATGAGACAATAACCTGCTCCAAGTCGTATTCAGTTGTTCATGCGATGCAGCCCAGTCAGAATCGGAACGATCTAGCTGATAAGTCTGATCCAAATCAACGACAGGGGGGTCTGCCAACGCCTGGTTCATTGAACCCAACCTAGACAATGCTTTTTTGCGGTAAGATTCGTAGATTTCAAAGGCAGGAAATAAATTTCCCTGTTTTAAATAAGCTAGCAGGGTAGACTCATACCTAACTGTAAACTCGTTTACATCCTTCGTTGTAAAAAATAATTTCTGTTTATCTAAATTCTTGAGGTAGTTCTCTAAAAATAATTTTCGGTTGAGCTCTTGTATTGAGAGTTTTTTATAATGAGCTTTTTCTAAAGCGTTCAGGAGCCATTTCGTCTCGTCGATCATAATTGGTGTGGGAACCAGAGGGGTATATTCCCCAGGATCTGACCGGTGATCTCCTGTGCCTGCAGGCACAGGTTGAATTGCGATACAGTGGATTGCTAGAGTAGCATAAGTGAACAAAGCAAAACAAAGAATTGGTTGTATGGCTTTCAAATTATTAAAAGAGGGTAATGTGAACTTATTTTTCTAACAGCTTTTTGGCTTTTTCCAAAGTTTCTTTTTCTTCTGCAGTAAGCGAACCAAAACCTTGTTCATTAATTTTATCAAGTATTCGGTCGGTTTCGTCTTTTATGGAAGAAGAAATTCCAAAGTTTACCTTGAAATTAGTTCTTACGCTTGAATTATTTTTTCTCAGGGTAGAACTTCTGTTGTCCTTGCCTTTAAAGGTTACCTTAATTGGTATTTTAAATTTCTCATTGTATTGGAGATAATAAAGACAACCACAAAGCAACCCACCGATGTGTGCCGAGTGAGCAATTCCACCAAAGCCCTGGTATTCTGAATATAAAAATCCGTAAATCTCCAGAAACACCACAGCTGTAAGTAACCATTTGGGTTTAATCGTAATCGGTAAGACGAAAAACAACAGGAGTGTGATGGGCGAATTGGGCCTTTCTAGACAAAAGAAACACAAACAACCAAGGATCGCGGCCGAAAAACCGATTAATGATGTTGTAGATGTAAAATTACAGGCACCCCAAAAGGATACACCTGCGAAGAGGCAAACGAGAATAAAAATTTTAAAGTGTAAAGAGCCTAGTCTTTCTTCGATAGGTCTACCAATAAAGTGTAAGCCTAACAAATTCATGATCAAGTGGATCGGTCCATCATGGAAAAAACCATAGGAAACAATCGTCCACAAATACCCTGATTTCAGGTTTGCTAGGCTAAATGTAAGGTATTTGTGTACAAAACTTTCTTGTAAAACTAAACCCAAGAGTGATTGTATGATAAAACAAATTATCAAAACTATTATCAAAAAGTCGCAAATTGACCTTTTAAATATAGAGTTCGTAGAGAACATGTAATTTCTTTCGTGTAACATTTCTGAAGGTTGGAATTGTATATTAAAAAATAGAAATGATAGCTAATTTTAATTCAATTTCTTTTCTGGTAATAATAACTATAATTTTTATCTTTTATACTTTTGGATCAAGCTTTGGTATAATTTATTTAATTGTAATATATACTATTTCTTTAGTTATAATTTTTATTATAGGTTATATAAATGACAATAAGGTTTATAGAAATAAAATTATATTAATAATGATTTTTAATACAATTTATTTTTTATTTCTTTCATTTGAAGTATTTACAAAAAATGATAAAATACAGATTTGTAATGAGAAGGAATTTAGAATAAAATTTTTACCACTTAATCAGTTCGGTAAAAAAGAAGATTCATTTAGGTGTGTGGGAATAATAAAGGAACTAGTGCCGTTAAATCAAAAATGGATATCAAAAAAAGCGGTGATAAGAAAAGCGTCTATTAGAAAAACTCTTCCACCTTGTTCAGAAATAGAGATAATGGCAAACCTTGAATCTTCGGCAAAAACTGACGAGCTTTTCTTAACTAATGTTAGGGTAATCACCAATAACCAAAGAAATTCCAAACAAACTATCCATCTATTAGAAAGAAGATTCAGAGATAAACTTATCTCCTCGAATTCCGCTGCCTTTGGATGGGCAATGCTCACAGGTTCCAAAGCTTTTATTGATCCAAAGGTTTACGAAATTTTTCAAAAGACAGGAACCTTACACCTATTTGCGGTTAGTGGTCTGCACTTTGGCTTCTTGTATATTATTTTGTGTATCATTTTTTATCCACTAAAGGAACAACCTCTTGTATCTTTAACCGCTAAGCTCGCAATTTGTATGTTATACTTAACTGCGTTAGGCATGCCATTCTCAGGCCTTAGGGCATTTATGATGATTTTCTTTTATGAAGTGATGCTCCTTTTTAATATAAGAAATAGAAGTATAATAACACTATGCCTTTCATGTATTTTTATTGTTATTTTATTTAAAGAATCTCTGTTTTCTTTAAGTAGCCAACTTTCTTTTACCGTAGTTTTATTTATAATTTTTATCTTACACGATAATAAGTATATAAATAATAAAGGATTAAATATATTTTATAGAATACCTTTCTGGTTTTTTATTTCCATAGCGGCTTCTTGTGGTTCAACATTTCTCGTTTTGGATCACTTTGGATATTTTCCTTTTCTTGGCATCTTTGTTAATACTATTATTAGTCCTGTTGTCTTTATTTTTTACTTATTTAACATGCTTTTCTTTATTTTTTATTTTGTTTTTAACACCGATTCTTTTTCATTTTTCTTAGATTTATTCTATAATATAATCTATATTATTGTAGACTATTTCTCCTATTTATC
>Ga0181581_10004871_pt1 | contig 10440 bp, 7 predicted proteins | sample 071ome_22_FD_132433 | JGI IMG/M metagenome (GOLD analysis project Ga0181581, IMG submission 132433) | Coastal salt marsh microbial communities from the Groves Creek Marsh, Skidaway Island, Georgia - 071404AT metaG (megahit assembly) | ecosystem: Environmental > Aquatic > Marine > Intertidal zone...
CAAAAGTATAGAAAAGTTTACTATATTCATGTAGGAATTTTTGTTGCTAAGATACTTCCAGTATTAAACGTTCTAACTTTCAAAACGAAATTTATTTCTTTAGAGGGTATAGTTTTTTCTGAAATTAAAATCGATAATATCCCACTTTATCAGCATGTTCAAAGTGAGATTATTAAAGTTATTAAAAGATTACCGGAGCATTTCAGAAAAATTCTGAAACCTAAAAAGAAAAGCAATAAATTGAATAGAAATTTTGTAAGATTCTTACAAGATAATTCAATTTGGTTTTTTGAGAATCCAGTTGAATTGTTTAGTCTATCTCAGGCTCTAAACAAAAAAGGAATGAATTTTTTTATCTTCAAATCAACCCCATACTCTTCATTACTCGTGAATTTTTACCCCAATGAAAAAGTGAAAATCATACCTTCTTTGTTTTTTAACTTATTTGGCGGCAGATCTCGGCGGAATTATTACCTCGATACATATACTACTAAGAGCCTTTTCTTGAAAAAAACTAAATTTTTTTCGAATATTCTTTTTGCTTTTATAGGTGAGTTTTTTCTGACCAAAAATAACTCTTTACCCTATCAAACAAAAAACATATCAATTAATGATGTTTCCCTTGGTGTGGAAATAAATCAGGATATTTATGCCCCTAAGAATAACAATGATTTTATTTTCTTAGAATATTTAAATTTCAATAGGAAAAACATTAAATCTTTCATTTTTTCTTGGTTTATTGATGATGAATCTGTAAATAGAATTCAAGATAAGGGTATAGCAGTATATGCAGATCCATCTTATTGCATAAGAAAATTAAAATCTTTTTTTACTCAATCATCCAAAGTAAAAGTTATTTCCTTTGGAAAGCGTAATTATCCAAAGATTCTTTTTCTTGGATTTCTGGCAATTTTTAGATCAAACAATATTAAAAGTTGGATTCAGTTCAATCAATTACAATTCAATTTTTACAGTAAGTTTTGGAAAAATGCATACAAGACACTTAATGTAAAAATCTTATGGACAATGGTTGACGAGGACCCTATAAGAAGTGCAAAAATTGAAGCTTTAGAAAGTGTTGATTCTATTTATGCTGGTTCACATTGGAGTATCTACCCATTTTTAGAGCACGCTGTCAAAAAAAATTGCCATTTATGCTTTATTTGGGGGGATTATTTTAGAGATTTTATTCATTCGGATTATAACGCTAAAATAAAGATTGTAGGTTATCTACCTGATTGTTTATTTAAGGAGCAGCTACACTCGACAGATCAAAACAAATATACAATTACATACTATGACAATATATCGGCAAATGATCTACATTCTTCAAATATGGATAACCTCGTCATACTTCGATTGTTAGTTAATCTCATTGAAGATCACGAAACACTTTCCTTAAATATTAAATTAAAAAGGAATTATAAGTCAGAATATGTAAATTTCATTTTGAAAGAGAGTGAGAAATTCCCGGATAGAATAAAAATATTTTCTGAGGATGCTGTTGGTAGAATACCACCATACAGAATTGCCCAAACAACTGATTTAGCAATTGGAATAAACTTTAGTACTGCGTCTTTCGAGGCTTATTCTGCCGGGGCTGAGTCTTTATACGTTAATTTATCTGGAATAAAAAATCCTTTCCTTCAGAAAAATGAAGGCAAGGTTGTTTTTACCTCGCTAGTTGAACTTGAAAGAGCAATTATCAAAAGAATCAAGAATAGAAAGTTGAGCCATAAACACACATTGAAAATTTATGATAGCATGGATCCGTACCAAGATGGTAGGGCAGCTGAAAGAGTTGCAAAGCATTTATCCAAAGCTCTTAAATTGTTTTCTGAGGGCTATAACTCCAAAAAAGTATTGGAAAAAATTTAGCTATGAAACTACTCTTTACTTCAGAAGCTACGGGGGAAGAAAACATTTTTCAAGGAGCTAAAATAATTTCATTAGCACCATTTATTTCTAAATTAAGTTCTAAGAAAATTATCCCAAATGGTCTTTTTCTCAATAAAGCAGCCCAATATGAAATTGTCAATTCAAGTTATAGAATCTCGAGTTTGATTGAAAAACATATCAATGAAAATAAGAAATTCTTAAAGTTTATCGAGTCTAGTGAGGTTTGTTTTTGGACTTATGTAGATTTAAATTTTATTTTGACTCAATTGACAGTGATTGATTCAGCTATAAAAAAATTTTCACCTAGCTCAATAGAAATTAGGATAAGTAAAAATTTTGATAAAGTGAACCATTTTGGTAATAATCTCCGAAAAGACTATAGCTCTTTTTTTACCTTTGTTGTGCAACAATATGTTGAATCTAAGCGTTTAGATATAAAAGTTGTCAATATACATAGAAAAAGTTCATTATCAAACTGGAAGATAATTGTTCTAAAATTTAAGAAAATTCTCTCTTATTTTTTAACTAGTCAGTTAAATAATTTTTTATTCCTGGCTTACAAAATATCTTTTAAAGTCTCTAAAAAGAAATATGAGCCAATATTAATTTGCGATGATTCTTACAATATGGAATCAGTTGTTGAGAAAGCTAGAGCTAAATTTGATTTTCTGCCAATATATCTTTCAAGATCTAAATTAAGAAGTTCATTGAAGAATATTCTTCAGTTTAGAGAAATGTCATTTATATACGAAGAACTAGACCATAAGATTTATAACGATGTAAAGGAAGAGGTGGATTTGTTTTTTGAAGACTTGTTCAAAAGAAATAATAACAAAATTTGTTTCCTTAATATTAATTTGGAAAATATTATTAGAAAATTTATGATTGAAAAAATCTATCTTAAATTAAGCAGTCTTTTATATTTCAAGAAAAAAATTTCAAAAGTTATTAGAACATTCGAACCCAAACTTTCCTTTGCGCAATATTCAATTTCAAAAGGCTTAGCTCTAGCGAGAGCTTCAAAGGAAGGTAAAACTAAAAGTATTTTAATTTCTCATGGATCTCTTCCCGCTAGTCAGGAAAAAATTGTCAAAAAAGCTTGGAAATTTCATACAGTGGGGTTAGTAAGTGGAGACTTTGACTACAATGCACTCCAAACTCCTTATGCAAAATCATATTTTGATTCAAATGAAATATCTTCAAAACCAACAATCTCAGGACCTGTTCTATTTTCAATTCCAGAGCTTAAGAATAATAAAATACAAAAAAAGAAAGATCTTTTTGGCATAAACTCAATTGAAAAAAAAATCATCTTGCATGCTAGCACCCCAAAACCCAGAAACCTGAGGCCAATAACATTTGAATCAATAGAAGAATATATTTCAAATATTAATTTATTAATTTCTGCTTGTGCAAAAATAAAAAATATAATTTTGGTTATTAGATTTAGACCAAGTCCCGAATTAAATTTCCAACAGTTTAAGTCTCAATTAAATGAAAGCTCAAATTGCTTAATAAGAACTAGCGGAACTTTTTCAGACTACCTTTCCGTTTCAGACCTTCTGGTAAGTTATTCTTCCACAACAATTGAAGAGGCTTTGAATAGCAAGATACCTGTTTTGCAAATTGATCAGCTAGGAAAATATATCCATGTTCCAACTGACAATAAAATGGATCCAGCTTTTGATAATCCAGTATTTTATTGCAATAAAAAAAATGAACTAACTGAACTCATTAAAAATATTTTAAAAAACTCCAAGACAATTATAGAGAATACAAATTGGGAAAAATTCAATTACAACTTTGATAAAGACCTTAAGTGGCTCCGAGAAATAATCGATGATCAAAATATCAAAATATCAAACCTTCATTTTTGATTTTGATGGTGTAATTCTTGATAGTAATTTTATTAAGAAAGACGCCATTATGGAATCAGTGAGCGGTATTTTGGATACGCATAAAGCTCAAGAATTTGTAAGATATTTCACAAGCCTAAATGGAGTTCCTCGCGAGGAAAAAATTGCTAAATATGTGCCTAAAGAAAATTACCACTATGTTTTGGAAAAATATGAATCGATCTTAGATAATAAACTGAAGCATGCTAATACTGTACCGGGAGTTAAAAAATTTATTCAACAAATTAGTGAGCTTAAAAAAGGTATGATTGTGCTTTCAGGAGGAACCCAAAGTGAGGTTGTAGAGCTTTTAAAATTGAATTTTTTGTATGAATATTTCCCGAAGGTATTGGGTGGTCCTTCCAATAAGAATGAGAATTTAGAACTAATAGAACTTGATGAGCCTGTTTTATATTTTGGAGATAGCAAGGTAGATTATGAGGTTGCAGTAAAAAATAATTTTGATTTTGTTTTTGTTTATGGATATACAAATCTTAATAATTGGAAAAACATAGTTAAAGATTGGAAATTAAAAGGGATAATCAAGAATTTTAAAAATGAGAGTAAGCTGTGATAAGAGTTGGAATAAATGGGCTTGGTAGAATTGGCAGAGCTATTTTAAGAGTCAATTCTTTAAAAAAATTTTTCGATGTAGTTGTAATCAATGATATTAATCCTGATATAGATAATATAGCTTACACACTAAATTATGACACATTATATGGAAGAATAGATAAGCCATTTTTTTCGAATGGAGACTGTCTTATAAACTCTGATAATCAATGTATAAAAATTTTTAATAAGAGTCATATTGCTGATGTTGATTGGCAGAAATACAACATAGATTATGTTATCGACGCTTCTGGAGTTTTGGATAATGTCACTCACGCTAGAGATTTAATTTCTAATTCCGGAATCAAACGAGTTTTCGTTACACATTCTCCTGAGAATGTCGATTTTACGATGGTATTAGGTGCGAATGAAGAGCTTTTTAATTCACAAGAGCATAAGATAATTTCAACCAGTATTTGTGATGCAACAGCTCTTGGGCCGGTTCTTAATATTATTAATAACTCTCTCGGAATAAAGGATGGATACATTACTACTCTTCACCCTTGGTTAAATTATCAAAATTTGATGGATGGTCCATCAAGTTCGTGGTCCGTTCCTGGTGAAATATATCATCATTATGCTTTAGGGAGATCTGTTGATGGAAATATGATCCCTAAGCCGACTTCTGCGGTTCATGCTACGTGTAAAGTTGTTGAAGGAATTAGTGAGAAAAATATTGGTTCCTTTTCATACAGAACCCCCACTGCAATAGTAGGGAGTGCAGATATCACACTTAATCTAAGAACTAAAACAAGTAGAAAGTATGTGATTGATTTATTTAAAAACTTTGAAGAAAGCCAATCAATAAAAATTATTCACAACAATATAGAACCTTTAGTGTCTTTGGATTTTATTCGCTCAGAATTTTCCGCTATTGTTGATCATAGGTGGACAGATGTAATTTGTAGCAATGTTCTAAAAGTTGTTCTTTGGTATGACAACGAGTGGGGTTATTCATCAAGAGTTGTTGACCAGGTTAACTTTGTTGGTAAAAAAGATAATTTATGAAAATAGTTGCAGTTATTCCCGTCAAAGCAGTATCAGAGAGAGTTGAAAGTAAAAATTTTCGAGACTTTATCGACGGCCAGTCTCTCTTTGACATACTTCTTACAAAGTTAATTGAGTCGAAAGTAATTGACAAGATATATGTTTCATCTGATGCAAAAAATATTAAAGATTTTGTCGAAAGAAAAGGCTGTAGTTTTATCGAGAGAGACAAGAAATTTTGCAATAATCAGGTGCCATGGAGTGATGTCATTGCACATGTTGCGGAGTCAATCCCGGAAAAAAACGACACTGTTCTTTGCTGGTGCCATACTACATCTCCTTTATTTGATGAATATGAACAAGCCATTGAAGATTATAAAAAATCACTCAAGGATGGATTTGATGGCCTTGTGTCGGTTTGTCAAGTTAATGACTTTATTGTCTCTGAGAAGGGGCAGCCATTAAATTATTCATGGGGCCCCTGGCATAAATATTCACAATTTCTTGACAAGTATTATTCGATTACTGGAGCATTATTTATTACAACTAAGGGTGAAATGGTAAAAAACCGTTATGTAATCTCTAAAAATCCTTTTTTCTATAAGGTTTCTGATTTCAAATCTATAGATGTTGATACAGAATTTGATTTCAAATTAGCTCAGTTATTATTTATGAATAGGAGCAATCTATTAAATGATTAGGGAAAACTTTCTTCAAAAAAAACTTGCATCAGGACAGGCCGTAATTGGAACTTGGATAATGATACCTTCACCCGTTGCTCTAGATATTATTGCCTCAACTGGTTTGGATTTTGTAATCATTGATCGAGAGCATGGACCTATCACCTTTGAGACTGCACAAGAAATGGCAATTGCTTGTGAGTCAAGAGGAGTTTCACCAGTAATGCGCGTTGGCGATATCGACAGGTCATTTATTCAAAATGCCCTTGATATTGGTGTGCATGGTATTCAGGTTCCTAATATTGATTCTAAAGACCAGGCTGCTGAAGTGGTTAAATACTCAAAATATCCCCCCTTAGGTGATAGAGGGTTTTCGCCTTTCACGAGAGCTGGCGGCTATTCAATTCATAACTCTAAGAATTTAATGTCAGATGCCAATGCAAATTCTTTGGTAATTCTGAATATTGAAGGTAATGATTCTATTCGAAATTTCGATGAAATTCTTGAAATTGATAATGTTGATATTTACTTTGTAGGTTTATTTGATCTTAGTAAGGCGCTTGGAATACCTGGAGATGTTAATAGTCCAAAAGTTCATAATTTACTCGAAGAGATAATTATTAAAGCTCAGAAGAAAAATAAGTTTGTCGGAACAATTGCAACTAATAAAGAAATGATGCATAAGTTTAAAAATATGGGCGTCAAATATATTTTGTATCTAGTCGATTGTGAAATTTTAAGATCAGGTTATGAGTCAGTTGTCTGTTCTTTTCGAAGTGAAGAAAAAAATGTCTAAAGTATTTATCACAGACTATATAGATAATCCAATCTTGGAGAAAGAAGTTTTAGGTGGAGAGGTTACAACTGAATTTAATGAAGAAGCAGAAGTGTTATTAGTTTGGCATCAGAAAATTAACAGAAAGTTCTTAGATAATTTCCCAAAATTAGTTGGTGTTGTTAGATATGGAGTTGGATTTGACAATATTGATCTTGAGGAAATAAGAAGGCGTGGTTTGGTTTTTTGTAATACTCCTGACTATGGCACTGATGAGGTAAGCGATACAGCTTTGGCTATGATTTTAAATTTCACACGAGGTGTAATGAGTTATGACAGCTTTTCAAGAGCTTATTTCGATTCCTGGCAAGAAAATACTATTACAAACATTAGAAGGTCCGGCTCTCTAAAATTGGGCGTTATTGGAGCAGGGAGAATTGGCACAGCTCTGATAAGAAAATCCAGAGAAATCAGCTTTGATGTAGGTTTTTTTGATCCTTATAAGGATAGCGGATATGAAAAGGCTATTGGTGTTAGAAGATATTCAAGTTTAAAAAATTTGTTAAATGATTCTGACGTTATTTCTATTCATACCCCTTTAACAAACGAAACTCAAGAAATGGTAAATAGTGATTTTTTCGCTGAAATGAAAAAAGGATCCTTTTTAATTAATACTGCTCGAGGAGAAATCGTTGCCTCTTTGGATAATGTTTATGATGCTTTATTAGATGGAACTCTTGAGGGTGTTGGTTTAGATGTTCTTCCAGAGGAGCCTCCAAAAGAATCAAAATTAATTGACGCCTGGAGGGCTAGAGACCCGAAAATATCTCATAAAATTTTAATTAATCCACATACCTCATACTATTCTCAAGAATCATATAAAGAAATGAGAATAAAAGCAGCATCAAATGCTAAGAGAATAATTGATGGCTTAAACCCAATCAATATTATTGCATCAGGAAGATGAATACTTCGGTTCAAGTTTTAGACTGCACTCTGAGAGATGGTGGTTACTACAATAACTGGAATTTTGAAACTAACTTAGTTAAAGAGTATATTAATTCCATAGTCAAATCCAATATAGATATTGTCGAAATTGGCTTTCGCTTTATTAATAGAAAACATGAATATGGTGAGTATGCATATTCGAATGATAATCTAATAAGAAGTTTAAATATACCAAGCTCACTCAAAGTTGCTGTAATGATAGATGCTAAGGAATATTCTGCAGATAAATTATTAAAGCAGTTCATAACTGAAAATTTTGTTAGAAAGAGTGATTCAAGAGTGGATATTGTCAGAATTGCTACAACAATTGATAATATAAGCCTCTGTCAAGATATATCAAATGAACTTCATAAGTTAGGGTATCAAGTTTTTTTAAATCTTATGCAAGTTGATCTTTTAAATAAACAAGATCTAATAAAAACTATAAAGAAAGTTGACTCTTGGGACGTTATAGATGCATTTTATTTTGCCGACTCTTTTGGCAATATGTCAACAAGTTCGATTATACAAATTTTAAAATTAATTAAACAAAATTGGCAAAAAAAAATTGGTATTCATGCTCATGATAACAAGGGGCATGCCTTAATAAACTCTCTAACAGCTTATAACCAGGGGGTTGACTTTATAGACTCTACTATTCAGGGCATGGGAAGAGGAGCCGGAAATACCAAGACTGAAAATTTACTTGTTGAAATAAATGATAAATCCAATGGAAGATATAACCCAGATGCTATTTTTCCATTAGCCTTAAATGAATTCCAAGAATTAAAAAAAATATACAATTGGGGCTCTAGTATATTTTATTATTTATCCGCTGTGCATGGCATCCATCCTACCTATATCCAAGAGATGACTAGCGATGAGAGATATACTACTCAACAAATACTTGACGCTATTAATATTCTAAAAGATAAAGTTTCCTCAACCTATAACATAGAGAGCCTTCTAGAAGCTTTATCTCAAGAAATGGGCGATGATCTTGGAGGTTGGAGTGCGGAGAATTTCGGTTATGGAAAAGAGGCGTTAATTATTGGTTCTGGTCCTAGTTCAGTTGAATATCTGGCAGAAATAAAAGATTATATTGTAAGAAAAAATCCTCTTGTATTTTGCTTAAATGTAAATAAAGGAATACCCTCAGAAATAGTCGACTATTACGTTGCATGTCATGAGTCAAGAATTGCCATCGAATTAACACAATATGCTCAACTTAATAAACCTTTAATTATTCCCAAATCTAGAATTCCAGTAGAAGTGAAAAAATTTTTTAAGAATGTTAAGATTATTGATTACGGTCTTAAGATTTCTAACGGCGAGTCAAAGTCTGGTCAAAATGGTTGTACATTAAAATCACCACTAGTTCTAATATACCTTCTTAATTTGTTAAATGAGAGTGCTATTACAAAAGTTTTTCTTACTGGAATTGATGGATATCTAGCATCAAATAAAAAACAAGACGAAATGGTAAATGAAATCAAAAATATCACAAGTAAAACAAATCTCGAACTCATTTCATTGACACCAACCTCATACCCTATTGATACAAAAATTTTTAAAAAAATATGAAATCTAAAAGATTTAAACAAATGCAAAGATTGCTTGACTCTTCAAAGTACTTTAAATTGGTTTGTGGAGCAGGAAATGAGGATGCGGAAGAAGTTAAGAGACTAACTATTCTCTATACTTTAGCTGGGGCAAAAGGGTTAGATGTTTCTGCCAATGAGCAGGTGGTGAAGGCTTGTATGGATGGAATAGATCTTGCTTTTGAATTGTCAAAAGATCTTGGCATTGACTTAAAAATAAGACCATTTATTATGGTCAGTGTTGGTATGCCAGGTGATCACCATGTAAGAAAATCAATAATCAATCTTGATAAATGTCTTAAGTGTGATTTATGTATTCCTGTCTGCCCAACAGATGCCATTCCTAAAGAATTGATAGTTATAAAAGACAAGTGTATAGGTTGCGGAAATTGCAGCGCTATTTGCCCTAGGTCAGATATTATTCATTATGAGCATAATGATAGAGAACTAAGAGATTTATTGCCGAAGTGTCTAAATGCCGGTGCAGAACAAATTGAACTTCATGCAGCGGTTGCGGAGGATGAATCGATATTAAACGAATGGAAAATGATTTCAGAAATAAATCCTAACAATCACATCTCTATGTGCTTAGATAGACTTCATTTGTCAAATTTTGCTTTTGAAAATAGAGTTCAAAAAGCAAAAGATATAGCGGGAGAAAGGCTAATTATTCAGTCTGATGGATATCCCATGAGTGGAGGAGAGGATGATTACAATACCACTCTACAAGCAATTGCAACTGCAGATGTCCTTAATAAGAAATTTAACATGAAGTTAAGAAAGAAAACAAACACACTAATTTACAAAAAAAATATTGAGGTTCCACAATTATTATCTGGAGGGACAAACTCTCTTACTGCTAATCTAGCTTCTAAATCTGGAGTTAGTTTCCAAGGCGTTTCTCTTGGTACTTATGCAAGAAAAATCGTAAAGCAAGTTGTCGATGATCCAAATTTTTATAATGATATTGAACTAATCTCAGAAGGCGTATCAATTGCATCCAA
>Ga0181581_10004874_pt1 | contig 10438 bp, 7 predicted proteins | sample 071ome_22_FD_132433 | JGI IMG/M metagenome (GOLD analysis project Ga0181581, IMG submission 132433) | Coastal salt marsh microbial communities from the Groves Creek Marsh, Skidaway Island, Georgia - 071404AT metaG (megahit assembly) | ecosystem: Environmental > Aquatic > Marine > Intertidal zone...
CAACTGGAGGGCATCACGCGCAACGTCGGTAAGCACGCCGGTGGCGTAGTTATCGCTCCATCCAAACTCACCGATTTCTCGCCTCTCTACTGCGATGAGGAGGGGGGCGGACTGGTGACCCAGTACGACAAGAATGATGTTGAGGAAGCCGGGCTGGTCAAGTTCGACTTCTTGGGTCTTCGAACTCTGACGATCATTGACTGGGCCGTGGCGATGATCAATGCATCCCGTGCGAAGGGGGAAACCCCCGTGGATATCACCAACATCCCACTGGATGATGCCCGTGTATTCGAGTTGCTTAAACGGGCCGAGACGACCGCCGTCTTTCAGCTTGAATCCCGGGGGATGAAAGATCTTATTAAGCGGCTTCAGCCCGATTGTTTTGAGGATATCATCGCCCTTGTTGCCCTGTTTCGACCGGGCCCACTGCAATCGGGGATGGTTGACAACTTCATCAATCGAAAACACGGCAGGGAGGCGCTCGCCTACCCCGATCAGCAGTACCAGCATGCTTCACTCAAACCTATTTTGCAGCCCACTTACGGCATCATCCTGTACCAGGAGCAGGTGATGCAGATAGCACAGGAGCTCGCCGGGTATACCTTGGGCGGAGCGGACCTGCTGCGCCGTGCCATGGGCAAGAAGAAACCCGAGGAAATGGCAAAGCAGCGCTCTGTATTTGAGGACGGGGCGGTTGCCAAGGGCGTCGATGCCGAATTGGCGATGAAAATTTTTGATCTGGTCGAAAAGTTCGCGGGCTATGGTTTTAACAAGTCCCACTCGGCGGCATATGCCCTGGTGTCTTATCAGACGGCATGGTTAAAAACCCATCATCCCGCGCATTTTATGGCGGCGGTAATGAGTTCCGAACTCGATAACACTGATAAGTTGCTCACCTTTCGCGATGAGTGCCGCTTGATGAAGCTGGTGCTCAAACCACCGGCGGTGAATGAGGGTCAGTATGCATTCACCGTAAATGAGGTGGGTGAAATTATCTATGGATTGGGCGCGATCAAAGGTCTTGGAGAGGGGCCGATTGAGAACCTAATCGCCGCACGCAAGGAGGGAGGCGCCTTTAAAGACCTGTTTGATTTATGCGCCCGAACGGATCCCAAGAAGGTCAATCGTCGCGCTCTGGAGGCGCTTATCAAGAGTGGTGCGCTCGATGAATTCTCGGCAGACCGATGGATTCAACTGGCCGCCCTGGATGATGCGCTGCGGGCGGCTGAGCAGGATGCCGCCAACATTGCGGCTGGTATAACCGATCTGTTCGGTAGCGTCGCGCCTTCGAGTGATGACGCGGATGTCTATGCCGAGCACCGGCGCGCGCGTCCTTGGACGCTCAAAGAAATATTAAATGGTGAAAAAGAAAGTCTGGGGAGTTTTCTGAGCGGTCACCCGATTCAGGAGTACGAGCAAGAGCTGCGCAAGTTTGTGCCCCGGCGCCTTCGAGACCTACAGGCAGACAGCACCACCACCGTGGCTGGGATTATTGTCGATGTCAGAACCATTAAAACTCAGCGCGGCATCATGGCCGTCGTCAAGCTCGATGACAATACGGGACAAATTGAATGCACGGTCTATGCCGAAGCCTACAGTGATCACCGGGATTTACTTGAGAAGGACCGCATCGTGTTGCTGGAGGGTCGACTACAGCCTGATGATTACACGGGGGGGCTGTCGATGCGTGTGAGAGAGATCCGATCCCTCGAGGATGCGCGACAGGGACAGGTCAGCGAAATCCGTCTGCGCGTCGACTACACCGAGCTTGAAAATGGTCTCCAGGCATCACTCAAACAGGTGTTGGCTTCTGATGTGGGTGGAGAGTGCCCGATCACCCTTGATTACACCCAGCCCAAGGCCGCCGCACGTATTCGCTTGGGCGAGCGTTGGCGGGTCAATCCCAGTGATGAGTTGCTTGAAAAATTGCGTAGCACCGTCGGAGGTGAGGCGGTGGAAGTCATTTATGACTGCTAGGTGGGGCGCACTACTGACGGTGATGCTGGCGGGTTGTTCGGCGGCGCCCGAGTGCGTGTTTGAGGGTGAACCTTTGACGGCGAAAAGCGCGGGGTGTCTGGTTTATCAGGAACAGGCTTTGTTGCTTGTTTCTTCGCGTCAGGACTTATGGGGCCCTCCCGGCGGTAGCGTCGATGCCGAGGAGTCAGCGCAATGTGCTGCGGTGAGGGAGACGTGGGAGGAGACCGGTGTGGTCGTGACCGCTGGTCGTCTGGCTCGCGTCTTCGATAATGGCTTTCACCTGTTTTGGTGCACGCCGAGTATGACCTCCGAACCGCGTGTGCTGAGGCCGTTTGAAGTCAAGACCAACGGCTATATTCCCACATCCCGTTTTGCCGAGCTCACCTGGCGTTTTCCTGATCAGGCCGCAGAGCTGATAACCTTGATGGATCAACAGCAGGAGATTCAAGCAAATGACCGATGAGGCGATAGAGGCGGCGGTGTTTCGCCGCCTGTTGGCGCATCTAGACAGTCGCAAGGATGTGCAGAATATTGAGTTGATGACCCTGGCGGGGTTTTGTCGAAACTGCTTGTCGAAGTGGTATGTCGCCGAAGCCGAGTCGCGCGGAGAAGAGGTAAGCATGGAAGCGGCTAGGGAGCGGGTTTATGGTATGCCCTACGATACGTGGAAAGAGCGGTACCAAACAGAGGCGACTCCCGAGCAGCTGGCTGCTTTTGATAAGGCCTCAGGGAAGACTACGCAATAAGCTCATTGTCTCTTCGATCGACAAGACATCGGCGTATTTGGCGTTAAGGTCGAAGAGATTGGCATCGTGTGCGGCCAGATCCCGATCGCCCACAGCCTCCCGGGGAACCACAACCTTATAGTTGTATTGAAGTGCATCTACTGCGCTTGCACGAACGCAGCCGCTGGTCGTTAGCCCAGTCACCACGACAGAGTCTACGCCAGCTTGCTTGAGTCGGGTATCGAGATCGGTACCGTGAAATGCACTTGCGTGACTTTTTTCGATGCGCCAGTCCTCGGGACCAACGGGTAGGCGGTTGTCGAAGCTCACCCAATGTGATGCAGGGGTTAGAATATTGAGCGCGGGCAAGCGATCGCGGAATACCCGGGCGGTGTTTTCGTCGTGGTAGATCACCGTGGTCAGCACCACCGGCCAACCTCTTTCGTGGAACAATGCCATCAGATGTTTGTTCACCTCAACCACGCTGTCGGCGTCGCTACCCAAGGGGCAGCTGCTATCAGTAAACGCGTTGGTAATGTCAACGACGAGGAGTGCAGGAAGTTGCCCAAGTCCTTGGGTGCTGCGCTCAAGGGAGCGGCTGGCATCTGTCATGTTAACTACCCGCTGGCGAAAACCGTTGTCCAAGATTATAGCGTTTATCTGCACCTGCCCACTCTCTGGGTGTAGCATCGCTTTTTTCTCTCGCGGAACTGGAATACTGGAGATCGTTCTGTCATGAATACAGCTCATAAATGTCTCGGTGTGCTGCTGTTGCTTTTCGGCTTGAGCATAGCCGCGTCTGGTGCAAACGCCGCTGCCGATGTCGTGTTGTTTAATGGCAGTGTATACACCCTTAATACGACGGCGACCCGCGCATCAGCGCTGGCGCTGGCTCAAGACAAAATTCTTTATGTCGGCAACGATAGCGATGCCCTCGCCCTTGTCGGTGATAGCACAGAGGTCATTGATCTGGCGGGGCGACCGGTTTTCCCGGGCTTCATTGATTCACATATCCACATCATGGACACCTTGCCCCTGGTAAACGCTGCGATGTTATCTCCTGGTCAATCGGCCGAAGAAGTGCTTGCTGCGCTGGAAGAACATGCGGCGGCCAATCCGTTACAAAATCCCGTGTTGGGCGCGGGTTTCCTCGCGAGGGCATTTGGTGTTGATGGACCCACCGCAGAAGAACTGGACAGCGTGGTTGGGGACCGTCCAGCGTTAATTATCGACGAGGGGGGGCATACCGCCTGGGCTAACAGTAAGGCTCTTGCGCTCGCCGGCATCGATGCGAATACCCCCGATCCCGTGCCGGGTGCTCACTTTTTCCAACGGGACGAAGCGGGAAGACCCACCGGGTGGTTGGTGGAAGGCGCGGCTATAGAGCCCGTCATGAAAGCACTGTCCGTGGTCTCAATGCCCGCGCTCCGTCTGGCCGCCCCCGAATTTTTCCGGTCTATGTCTGCCGTTGGTCTAACGGCTGCTTTTGATGCGGGGATGATTGAAACCGCTGATCTGGGCCGCGAGCTGGCGCTCGAGATGGCAGAGGCAGGCACGTTGCCCGTGCGTATCGTCGCATCACTGTACGTTAATAGGCCCTCAGATCTCGAGGGTGCTGTTGAACGAGTGGCTTCGCTTGATGACGCTTTCGAGCATCCGTATTTTGACGTGAATACCCTCAAACTCTCTCTCGATGGCACGGTCGAAGCGAAGACAGCGGTGACCCTGGAACCCTACGTCATGCCAGAGGGACACAGAGCAATGCCGTTGTTACCGCCACTTGAGGTCATTGCCACCGTCACAGAGGCGGCTTCCGTTGACCGATCCGTGCACCTGCATGCAATTGGAGACGCTGCCGTGAATAGTGCGCTTAACGCGGTCGAGAAGGCACGCAGTCTGCATCCACATACCCGCTCCCGCTTTACGATTTGCCACATAGAGGTAGTGAATCCAAAGGATATCGAGCGATTCTCTGAGCTCGATGTGGTGGCGCAAACGACACCGACCTGGTTCGAATACGACTATCTCGCGCTGGAGTATCTGGGGCGAGAGCGGTTTGAGCAGTTGTATCCACTGGCCTCAATTCGCCGACATGGCGCGCGAGTTACTCTCGGTAGCGATTACCCCGTGACTTGGATTGGAATCGATGCCCTGAACCCAATGTTTAATATTGAAATGGCGGTCACGCGGCAGCGAGCGGGGCAGCCGGAGTACCCGGTGCAATCTTTGGTGAGTGAACGCTTAAGCGTCGATCAGGCTATACGGGCGCACACCGTTGATGCGGCGTGGCAACTTGGCTTAGAGCAGGAGATTGGCACTTTGGAGGTCGGTAAATTCGCTGATCTTGTGGTCCTCGACCGGGATCCGTACTTTTCATCAGCACACAGTATCCACAGCATCCAAGTTGATTACACGTTTTCAGGAGGAAAGCAGGTATATCGGCGTCAGCCATCGAACGGAGCACCGTCACCATGATAACTGGCGTCCATCACATCACTTTGCTGGTGCGTGATCTCGAGGAGGCCATGAATCGCTATCGTCGTCAGCTTGGCATCGCCGAGTTTGTCGAGGCATCTCTGCCTGAGCGCGGTGTCCGCACGGCGCGTTTTACAGTGGGGGACACTCATATTGTTCTTATCGAGCCGGTGGCAGAAGGCGAGCCTATGCGCCAGCTGAATGAGCGCGGTGAGGGCCTCTTTTTGCTGTCATTTGAGGTCGATGACCTCGGGCGGGCGATCGAGCAAGTGGAGGCCGGGGGTGGCGGCATGAAGGGAGCCGCTAGGCGTGGCCTTGAAGATTGGGACGTGATCGATGTCGACCCCGCTGGACTTTGCGGCAGTCAAATCCAGTTGACACAGCGGGCAGAAAAGTGATGAGAACAAGGATAAAAAGGGGCATTCGCTGGCTGATCCGTGCCGTCTTGCAACTCGTAATATCACGGTAAAGCCGCTACTTAGCTCGTCACACCACTAGCGAACCAGTAATGTCCGATCGTGTAGTTATAAAAGAAGTTGCCGCCCGTGATGGCTTGCAGGCCCAGCCCGTCCACCTGAGCGTTGACCAGCGCATTGCTCTCGTCAACAGTTTGGTCGGCACCGGTGCCCCGGAAGTTGAAATCGGTAGCTTTGTATCACCACGAGCCGTGCCTCAAATGGCAGGGACCGAACAAATTGCCCGCCGTTTGCCGGCGGCGGACTGTCACTTTTCTGCCCTTGTGCCCAACATGAAAGGCTATGAATTGGCCGTGGCAGAGGGGATAAACACACTCGCGATCGCTATTTCCGCGACAGAACAAATGAACCAGAACAATATCCGTAAAAGCCTCGCCGATACCTTTCTGATGGCTGAGGATATTCTGACTCGGGCTGCCGACGATGAGGTTGATATTCATGTCTACCTCGCGGTTTCGTTTGAGTGCCCCTATGAAGGCAAGGTCGACCCTGGGGTTATTTTTGATCAGGTGGCGCAGCTGATGCAGCACGGGCCAGCCCGCCTGATGATCGCTGACACTATTGGGGCCGCGGATCCGGCGGCGGTCAAAGCCATGATGACCGAATTGGTGTCTCAGTACGGCATTGATCGGCTGGGTTGTCATTTTCACGATACTCGAGCGATGGCGATTGCCAATGTCTATGCGGCACTTGATGCAGGTATTCGCCAGTTTGATAGCTCAGCAGGTGGATTGGGGGGTTGTCCTTTTGCCCCCGGTGCCAAGGGGAATGTCGCAACCGAGGATGTGGCATTATTGTGCGCACAATCGGGGTTGGAGACCGGTATTAACATGTCAGCGCTCCTAGAGAGTGTTGCAATGCTCGGGGAATTTATTGGTTCACCTCAGGGTGGGCGTTCGCATTATTGGTTGAGCAACAACTGGCAAAAGGTTTTTGGCTAATCGATTGGCAGCGCGAGCTGCCAATGTTTACAGGAAACAAGTATGCGTTATCGATTGGGTGTGGATGTTGGCGGTACCTTCACAGATTTTCTCCTACTTAATGAGGAGACCGGTGAGACCGTGACCGCCAAAGTGCCATCGACCCCCGAGGACTCGTCGCTAGGGGTTCTCCAGGGCGTTGCCAAAATCTGTGACTCCGCAGGCGTTGAACCTTCGGACATCAAGTTAGTCATGCATGGCACCACGGTAGCGACTAACGCTGTGTTGACAGGACGTGGCGCTACGGTGGGTTTGGTGACGACGGCGGGATTTGAAGACACCTTGCAGGTCGCTCGGTCGTTTTGTCCTGGCGGCTTGGGAGGATGGGTCACCTACGTCAAAAAGCCGCTTCTGGCGCCATTGGAGCTGACTATTGGGGCATCCGAACGTATGAGTGCCGAGGGTGATATCGTCGCACCACTCGATGAACAGAAGCTGCGCGCTGATCTAACGGCGCTTAAAGCCCGGGGCGGTATTGAAGCACTGACGATCTGTTTCATGAACGCCTATATCAACGGCGCTCATGAGCAGCAGGCGAGAGACATTGCTCGTGAGATTTTTACCGATATACCCATCTCCATTTCGAGTGATGTTGTCCCCGAGATGCAAGAGTACGAGCGCACTGAAACGACGGTGGTGAATTCCTACGTCAGACCCGAGGTCGAACGCTACGTCAACAATTTGCAAAACGCGTTGATCGAGCGGCTGGGAGAGGATACTCAGCTATCTATTTTGCGTTCCGATGGCGGTCTCGCGTCGAGCCGCGCCGCGGCGGAGTCACCGGTTAATCTGCTTATGTCGGGCCCAGCCGGCGGGGTCACAGGCGCCCTGTTTTTCTGTACTAAAGCGGGATTCGATAACATCTTGACCTTCGATATGGGGGGCACTTCAACCGATGTGGCCCTCATCCAAAATGCGAGAGCGCGAGTCCGCCGCGAGACCTTTGTCGGTGACGTGCGGGTGCGAGCTCCATCGGTGGATGTGCGGACGGTGGGCGCCGGTGGCGGATCGATTGCATTTGTTCCGGAATTGACCAAGGCGCTCCGCGTTGGACCTGAGTCGGCTGGGGCGGTGCCAGGACCGGCTTGTTACATGAAAGGGGGAGAGGCGCCGACTGTGTGCGATGCCAACGTTGTGCTCGGATATCTTCCCTCCGACGTGCAACTTGGTGGCGATATGGTGATTAACCGAGACGCGTCGGTGAAGGCAGTGCAGACCATTGCTGATGCTATTGGCATCGACCTTATGGAAGCTGCTGAGGGCATTATCCGCATTGTTAATGAATCCATGTTTGGTGCGTTGAGGTTAGTGTCGGTTGAGCAGGGCTACGATCCGAGAGATTTCGCTCTGGTTGGTTTTGGCGGTGCTGGCCCCTTGCATGCCAATGCGCTCGGCATTTTGTCAGGCGCTTGGCCGGTGATTGTTCCTCCGGGTCCGGGTGTTTTGTGCGCCTATGGTGATGCAACTACCCGCGTTCAGGACGAAGCTGCACGAACCTACATCACGCTAGCAGAAGACCTGACTCGCGAGCAGTTACAACAAGATCTTGACGAATTGCGTGTGCGCGCCAGTCAGGCGCTGATTGCTGACGGAATCGATGAGTCCCGACTTGAAGTGAGCTTTCAAGCAGACCTTCGTTACGTGGGCCAGGCATTCCAAATCACGGTGGACTTCACCGCCCGGGAGCTCGAGGAGCGAGGCATTGCGCTGTTGACGGAACACTTCGATGCGGAACACGAGCAGCTGTTTACTTTTAAGCTGGGCGATGGTCACGAAATACTGATGATTCGTGCCGTCGTGGGTGCAGCGGCAACCCTCGAGGCGGACATCAGCATTACGACTGGAGACGGCGACACCGACAAGGCACGCGTTCACGAATCCAGATTTTATTACGAGGGGGCGTGGCACGACGCCGGGATTTACGACAGGAGTCGCTTGGGGGCAGGTGACTGTATTAAAGGCCCTGCGATCGTCAGTGAAATGGATTCAACGACTTTGCTTCTGCCTGGCTTCAGCGGTCGGGTTGATGGCGTTGGCAATCTGCTGATTGAGCCGGTGTGAGGGGAATACGATGACGGCACGTTTGATTCAAACAAACAATCACCCGCTCAATCTGATCGATGTTGAAGGGGTAACGGTTGATCTGATTGAGAACGCTCTGAAGAATGCGCGCGAGGAGATGGACGCGGTCTTGTTCAGAACAGCCATGTCACCCGGTATTCGTGAGCAGGGCGACTGTTTCCCGATGATTGCCAATACTCAGGGCAAGATGGTGGTGGGGCAGTTCGGCTCCTTTATTGGCCCCTTTCTCGAGGCGTATGACGCTGAAATCGAGGAAGGCGACATTATTCTGACCAACGATCCCTACATGTGTAACGCCGCGGTATCGCATTTGCCTGACTGGGTTGTGTTAGTGCCTATTTTCCGCGAAGGACGGCACATCGCATGGTCGGCGATGTTTGGGCATATGTCCGATAACGGCGGTATGGTGCCCGGCTCGATTCCAATCGAGGCGACGACCATCTATCAGGAAGGCATTCGTATCCCGCCCATCAAGCTTTACAAAAAAGGTGAGCTTCAGTCCGACATGCTCGACCTGATCTTGCACAACGTGCGAACTCCGCAGTGGAATCGGTTCGATCTCAATGCGCTGGTGGCCGCGTGCAAAACCGCGGCGAAGAGGGTGGTGGAGCTAGCGGAGCGCTTTGGCGATGACGTTCTCTATTCGACCATGGAAGTGATGCTGCAGCGCAATTACGACGCCATGAAGCACATCATTGAAATGTTTATCCCTGAAGAGCCCCGAAGCTTTGAGGATTACCTATGCGATGACGGTATGGGCATGGGGCCCTACAAGATAAAGTGCACGCTCTGGCGCGAAGGCTCTACGGCCATTTTTGATTTCACTGGCACTGACCCCCAGGCCCAAAGCTCTGTCAATTTTTATCTTAACGAAGACATGTTCAAGATGTTCTTTGGCTCCTTTACGATTAACGTGGTGGATCCGCAAATTGTTTTTAACGACGGCTTTTATGACCTTGTCGATGTGCGCATTCCCGAGGGAACCTTATTAAAGCCAAAGTTTCCCGCGGCGCTTTCGGGCCGAACTCATGCCCTTGGCCGCATCTTTGATATCCTCGGCGCTCTGTTGGGTATGGGCGCACCCGAGCAAATGCTCAACGCGGCAGGATTCTCCGACTCGCCACATTTGTTCTACAGCGGTTATGACGCGAAGGGTGAATGGTTTCAGCTTTTCCAGATTGGTTTTGGCGGCATTCCCGGCAGGCCGGTGGGTGATGGCCCCGATGGGCACAGCCTTTGGCCGGGCTTTACCAACGTGCCGAATGAATTTATCGAGTCCTATTTTCCCCTGCGCATAGAGCGCTACGAGACGATTCCCGATTCCGGTGGAGCCGGTTTACACCGCGGGGGTAATGGGCTTAGCGTGGCGTACCGCTTTCTTGCCGATGGCGATGTAGGAATTCATGACGAGCGGTGGCTGACCCATCCCTGGGGAGTGCTCGGAGGGGAAACCGGTCGCCGGTCAACCAAGCGCCTGGTTCGGACTGATGGCACCGAGGAATGGCTTCCTGCCAAAGTGGAGGGCATAAAGGTCAAGGCGGGTGATCTGCTCTACTTCAACACATGGGGTGGCGGTGGCTGGGGCGATCCCTTTGCCCGCGACCCAGCGCTTGTGCGCCAGGATATCGCTCGCGGTTTAGTCACTGTAGACGGTGCGCGTCGTTATGGTGTGGTGATCGCGGGAGACGGGTCGGTTGACGAAGATGCAACCGATGCTTTGCGC
>Ga0181581_10004887_pt1 | contig 10422 bp, 10 predicted proteins | sample 071ome_22_FD_132433 | JGI IMG/M metagenome (GOLD analysis project Ga0181581, IMG submission 132433) | Coastal salt marsh microbial communities from the Groves Creek Marsh, Skidaway Island, Georgia - 071404AT metaG (megahit assembly) | ecosystem: Environmental > Aquatic > Marine > Intertidal...
CCCTTGTAATGTATGGTGGGACGATGCGAGGCAATATTCATATAACATCTTAAAGGATCAAGTGTACGAATATGGTGTCCACGCTCTTTTGCTGCCTCAATTAGTCTTCGAGTTGAGTAAAGTTTTACATTGCGCGATAGTATCGCGATATCCATTGAAACCACCTTTTAAGTAATTAGTTATTTTCTCTTTTCAGGGAATTAATTGTTTTAGTATCTGCTAAAAATAACAATTGAATCCAAAACAGCTATTGGATTGCCTTGAATTGTAAATTATATTTTAAGCATCATCAGGCGAATCGAATTTGCCTCCAAGCATAAACGACTTGCTGCAATCTACAAGGTATTTGTTTCTTAGTGCATTTCTGCCAAGCAACATTCTGAATTTCATTGTGTCCCGGTCAGTCAGCGTAATCTCAGCAGAAAATTTATTTCCAGCAAGAGAAACTGTTGTCTGAATAACATAACGCATTTCACGATGCCCGCCAGAATCACTCACTTCACGCTGATCCACCACTAAAGAATGACATTCGATAAATTGCGAATCATCATGTTGGTAGGGGTGCACCAGGTATTTCACATAAGACTGACCCTCTTTTTCATAAGGTTCAACCTTAAAAGCATGTAAAGCACAGGTTTTTGCACCAGTATCAACTTTTACTTTGATAGGAACGCTACTGAGTTCTGGCAGAGCAACCCATTCCTGCCATCCAATTGTTATTAATTCAGACATTAATAAATCATCCTAAATTTCATTAGTCTATTTCCAGACTACTCAATCCTACTCTCTTCTCGATTTAGTCTGGAATCATGGAGATGTAGTCTTGATAGGTATTAATATTTTTAAACACCTCTACTGAAAATAAACTTTTCCCTAAGGCTTTACTGTTACAAAAATTTAAAATTGCCCGCATGGAACGTTTGCCCCCAGGCTTATAACTTTCGGCAAATAAGCCCTCTACATGCCGTCGTAGGTTTTCACTCGCACGCACAACACAAGGCAGCACTTCTCCATCAAAATGACATGCCTCCTGCTCCTGCACACCTTCCAGCAAAACCATTAGCGCTTCTTTGTGCAGTAATGGCATATCCAGCGGAATGAGCAGCAAAGGTGAGTCATCCAGTTTACCCATTCCTCGCAAATACTCCAGACAGGAATAAAGCCCGCCTGGCGGTCCTGCATGTGGAATTATATCGGGGACAGGAATTGCGTCAGCTTGACTTTCACGGCCACTCACAAGAATAAGTTCACTGTGTACTGACTTGAGCAGTTTAAGGGCCCGCTGGTAAAAACTTTCTCCTGCAATTTTCAGCTCGGCCTTATCCTCACCCATGCGCGAAGAAAGCCCGCCTGCCAGTAAGATTGAATAATGCACTGCTCTGTCAGGCATCACTGGCCTGAATCAAATGCACATCACGCTGCGGAAATGGAATGTCTATATTGTTCTGGCTTAATGCCTTATGCACAGCCATATTAATCCGATATTTGGTATTGAATAGTTCAGTTGTCAAAACCCAACAACGCATACTGATATTGATAGTGCTGTCCGCAAATTCATCAATCCCGATTTGCGGGGGTTTATTTGGGTCAATTCCTTCCATCCCATCAAACACTTTTGTTATTACTTCAATGGCCTGTTCCGGATCACAGTGATAAGCAATACCCACCGATAATTCCAGCATGCTGCTCGCATAGGAATTGTGAATAATTTCACCGACGATATGCCGGTTGGGTATGGTGATAATTATTTCATCTTCATTAGTCAGAATGGTGTAACCCAACTTGATATCTTTTACGACACCACTGACACCTTGCACCATAATCGTATCCCCCACGACAAATGGGCGCGCAACAATGATACTGATGCCGGCCCCATAATTTGAAAGCAAGCCTTGCAAGGCAAGCCCGGCTCCCAATGACAAGGCACCAATGGCGGCAACGAAAGGTGTCACACTGATCCCCAGGCGCCCCAGGGCCATGATGGCGATCATGACAATGATAATTATCTTGATGGTGCTGGCTGTAAATTTACTCAGCGTTACATCAATATTTTTACTAAGCATGAAGCCATTCAGCTTGTCAGCAACCTTATTGGCGACAAAGATACCAACGACAACAATAATGACTGCGCCAAGCACCTAGAAACCATAAGTAACCAGATATGTCACAATCAGATCGTAAATTTCCTGGGCTTGTTCGAGCTCTTCAGACATTCTAAGTACCCTTCATCAATTAATCAGGCCGGCTCTTCTTCTCTGCCATCCTCATGAATGGCAAAGCGTCCTCTGCGACCATGAACCTGATCCTGATGCTGCCAGGGCCAACCACCAAACTGATCTCTCTGGTAGTCACTGAAAGCCTGTTCCAACTCTCTGCGGGTATTCATGACAAATGGTCCGTACTGCGCAACAGGTTCGCCAATTGGTTTACCTTGCAGCAGCAGGAATCGAGCCGTTTTATTGCCGGCATTTTTAATAGGAAAATCAACGCCTGAATTCAGGTGTATGCCGGTATTTACGGCAATAGTATGCCCATCTGCCTGTATGCTGTTGCCAGCATAAAAATACAGTCTGCGATTTAAATCAGCACTTTCAGCAGCAAGTGTCCAACTTGCGCCTGGCGCCAAGTCGATCAACCACATATTGATTTTGCTTTCTGCTCTGGCTGCCCAGGAATCCGGTGGTGGCGCTAATGCTTTAACGCCGTTTATCTCACCTGCAACGACTTTTATTTTTATATTATTACCCGCTTCATCCTGGGTTTCATAAATCGGGATTTCTTCATTCCAGAACATGGAAAAATGCGGTTTTGTCATTTTGCTTTCTGCAGGCAGATTCAGCCAGATCTGAAAAAACAGTAAGGGATTATCAGCTTCCCGATTAAGCAGTGGAAACATTTCACTGTGCTGCACACCTCGACCCGTTGTCAGCCATTGCACATCACCGTTACCGTAGCGCCCAGCTGCGCCCATCGAATCAGCATGGTCAACAAGTCCCACCGGAACAATACTGACGGTTTCAAACCCCCGGTGTGGATGCACCGGAAAACCGGCAACACGTTGACCATGGTACATACGCCAGCCATCTTTAAGCTGAAAATCCTGGCCAATAGGCCTGCCGGCCAAAGAAGCATCCGGCCCCAGGCGTTCATTACCTTTTGGGAATTTATCATTATGGAAGGCACAAAAAAGAAACGGATCCGAGACTTCCCAGTGTAAACCTAATACCTGGGTACTGATTATTGCATTTGACATAAGCGACCTGTTCCCTCTTTTCTGTTTGAATTTGTTTTACATTTATTAAGTCATTAAGTGCAAGGTATAAGCACCGTCTCACATTATATTAATGAAAGGCGCAATAGAGAAATATACCAGGACAAATACGATAGCCAAATACAAAGCTACCTTTATCGGGTTTTCCCGGGCTATGTCCAAGAAAGTCCGTGCTTTCCCTGTCTGTTTTAAATATTCATATTCCTCACGGGCACGCTGGTATCTTTGCTCACTATACTCATCCAGCAAATCACGAACACGACTGTAGTCTTCATCATTGCGCAGCCATAATGCTGGCATGGAAATGCCCCAGTTACCGGCGCTGGTTTCATAAAACTCGACCTCATGAGCCTCCAGCAACTCATAAATTTCAGCAAGCTCATCTTCCGGGACATTACGGAGTTTTAACAATTGTCTAGCCATGGAATAAAAGTTACAGGAAGCCTGTTTAACTATCTATTAATTTATAAAGCAAACTTTTACTTTATTTGCGCAAGAGTTGATCTGCCTTGCTATCAAGTTTTGGCTTTTCACGCAAGAAATTAAAACCATCATCGTCACGTTCTATATGTTTCAATCGCGCCTGCATTAATTTTTCTTCCTGCGCAGTTTTGCTTTCAAGTAATAAACGACGTTCAACTGTAAGGAAATAAATCACGAAGCCCAGAAGATATAGAACAATTTTCAATAGTTTATTGGCCAAGCTCTTGGCCATTATATTTGTTTTGATTTGCCTTGCTGTCGGCGTTGTTGGCCTGATATTGCCTATCATCCCTGGGCTATTATTTCTCGCCATTGCCGCCATGATTGCAGCCAGGCATTCACCCTCCCTTGACCGCTGGCTCAGGAGAAACCGGCTTCTCAGAGGCTATCTGGACAGCGGCGAGGGTTTTTTAAATTTGGGCTGGCCAGGAAAAATACAATTTGTAGTATGGCTATGCCTCAAAATTTTTATCGATACGATTGTCTTTATTTTTGCGCTGATCGCCAATTTATTAACGTTTTCGGTCAAGAAATACCAGTCTTACCGCTAATATTAAAAATTCAGCGCAGGGTAATTCAGGCCATAGCTTGAGCTGTAGGCGATCAGGCGACCGCAGGCAACCACACCAACCCAGAGACAGATCGAAATGAAAGCTGAAATTCTGACTTTAAGTGGCGGCAATACATCCATATCCCATTGCTGAATATCAGCCAGCAGGTATTTATGCATCCAGAGTGCGTTCAGGCCAGCCAGTATTATGAGCAGCATTTTGTATTGAAAAATTGGATTTACCGGATATTCCCAGGGCGTTACAAAGAAAAAAACAATACCGCTGGTAACCGCCAGAGCAAAAGCAATCAAGGCTATATTCAGTATGTGCCTCATGGTTTGCTGACTGGAAATAAAACGCCCAATACCCAACAGGCGAAAATCCAGCATCATCATGCCGCCAAAAAAAGTCCCGTAGGTCACAACATGTATGACCTCAACAGTGGGGAAACTATAAAAAGACCGGCTTAAAAGCTCAGTAAAAGGATTAACTGCCAGGACTTCTGATAGCTTCTGCATTAACTCATTGAACATATTTATCTCCCAGCTTGCAGATACTAAAGCTAGCGGATTCCAGCCCTCATGGCTAGCGACTCTCGACATCTTGTGCTTTAATTTCGCGGATACCCTTCTTTAAAAGTAAAAAGGTACAGCATGTTTACTATCCATAAATTTCCAGCAAAGGCATTAACTCTAATAAGCATTTGCTGTTTGTTGTTCGCTTGTGGCGAATCTGGTTCTCCTGAAAATGACGCACCTCTTGTCGTGGATGCCAATAGTGGCGGCAATTCCCTGCCTGCAGGCATCACGCTGCTGGAGCGTGTGACAGCCGACAATGATGAACTGCTGATACCTTACAGTAAATTCCAGCTGGAAAATGGCCTGACTGTTGTCATCCACGAAGACCACTCAGACCCTATTGTCAGAGTTGATGTGACTTACCATGTTGGTTCCGCCCGTGAAGAGCCTCGTCGCTCCGGTTTTGCGCATTTCTTTGAACACATGATGTTTCAGGGTTCCGAGCATGTGGGGGATGATGAGCACTTCCGCATTGTGACTGAGTCCGGCGGCACCATGAATGGCACAACCAACCTTGATAGAACCAATTACTTCGAAACTGTGCCAAGCAATCAACTGGAAACCATGTTATGGCTTGAGTCTGATCGCATGGGCTTTCTGCTGGATGCCGTCACCGAAGAAAAATTTGAAAACCAACGTGACACGGTAAAAAACGAACGCGGTCAAAATGTCGATAACAGCCCCTACGGCCGCTTTAACGAAATCAATTCAGCAGCACTATACCCCCCGGAACACCCCTATTCCTGGCCTACTATCGGTTACCCGGAAGATCTGGATGCCGCTACTTTGGACGATCTGAAGAATTTCTTCTTACGCTGGTACGGCCCCAACAACGCCACACTGACCATTGGCGGTAATGTTGATGAAATCGCAGCCTTGAATCTGGTCAACAAATATTTTGGTGAAATTCCATCAGGCCCTGAAGTGCAAGCTGACTCCCGGGAATTAATCAGCCTGAATGAAGATCGCTATGTTTCCTATGTTGATGAAAACATACGCTTTCCGGCTTTGCTTTTCACCTACCCTACTGTTCCACTGAGCCATCCGGATAAAGTCGCATTGGAAGCCTTAAATGAAGTGATTACCGGTGGGCGCAAATCAGTTTTCTACAAAGAATTTGTGCTCACCAATAAAGCCATTGCGGCAACCGGTTTCAACAACACCATGGAGCTGGCAGGTTCATTGACTTTTTATGTGATGCCGTTTCCCGGCACACCCTTGAGCCAGTTTGAAGATGAAATGCGCGCCGTACTGGAAAATTTTAATGAAGATTCCATTTCTGATGAAGATTTACAGATTTACAAAGCCCAACAGGAAGCTGGTCTCATCAATAGCCTGGCCAGCGTCAGCGGTAAAGTTTCACAACTGGCCTACTATCAGACCTTTTATGATAACCCCAACATCATCCCTGAAGAGCTGGAAGCGATTCAGAACTTAACCAAAGAAGATATTCTGCGTGTCTACAACACTTACATAAAAGATAAAGCCGCCGTTATTCAAAGTATTGTTCCCGGTGATGATCCTGAAGGACAGGCACAAGCTGATAACTTCATGATTCCTGAACGCCTGAGTCGCCTGGAAAGTGCCAACGATAATCTGGAAGAACGCGTGGTCGTTTCTTCCTTTGATCGTTCAATAAAACCTGAAGCTGGACCCAGCCCTCTGGTCATCATGCCGGAATACTGGGAGACCACGCTGGATAATGGTATCGATATTATTGGCGCTCTGAATACTGAAATTCCAACCGTTAACATACGCATGAGCTTTGATGGCGGGCATTTACTGGAGCCTGCTGAAAAATACGGCCTGGCAAGTCTTACGGCTGACATGATGAATGAAGGCACTGAAAATTACAGTGCCGAAGCATTTGAAATCGAACTGGATAAACTGGGCAGCAATATCACTGTTAGCGCTGGCGCGGAGTCAACAATTATCAATATGCGCAGCCTGACTCGCAATCTGGATGCCACACTGGCCTTGCTTGAAGAACGCTTATTCAGGTCAGTTTTTACCGAAGATGACCTGACCCGCTTACGCCAGCAATCCATTGAAAGTATCGAAGCTGACAAGGAACAGCCGAGCTCCATAGCTTCGAATGTGTATCGGCAGTTGATTTATGGAGAAGACCATCCTTTTGCCATACCTGCTGTGGGCGAAATAGAAACGCTGGAAAATATCACGCTTGAAGATATGCAGATTTTCAGTCGTCAAAGTCTGGTTTCACAGGTGCTTGATGTCGTTGTTATCGGTGACATTACACAGGATGAAATCATGCCCAAACTGGATTTCCTGACCAAGGTAGCGAATCAGAATGTTGAATTACCTGCACTTCCTGCCAGCCCTGTCATCACTGAAAACACCTTGTATCTTATTGATAAGCCGCAGGCACCCCAATCTGAAATCAGAATCGGCTACATGAGTGACCTGACCTATGACGCTACCGGTGAATATTTCGAACGCTATTTGATGAATTATCCACTAGGTGGGGCATTCAGTAGCCGTATCAATCTGAATTTACGCGAAGACAAGGGTTATACCTATGGAGCCCGTAGTAGCTTTGCGGCAACCCAATATCCTGGACCATTCACAGCCTCTGCCAGTGTCCGAGCCGATTCAACTGCAGATTCCATTGTGCAGTTCATGACTGAAATTACGCAGTTCAGGGATCAGGGCATTACTCCGGAAGAACTCGCTTTTACCAAAAATGCGATTGGCCAGAGTGAAGCCCTTGATTATGAAACACCCGGACAAAAATCCCGTTTACTGAGACAGATTATTGAATATGATCTGGACAGGGATTTCGTCAGCAGACAACAACAGATTATTAACAACCTGACTGTTGAAAGAGTTAACGCTTTGGCTCAAGAACATCTGCCGGTTGAAGAAATGGTACTCGTCGTTGTTGGTGACAAAATGCTGATTGAGGACTCGCTGGTAGACCTCGGATATAACATTGTCGAGTTGGACACTGAAGGTCAGCCACTTTAATCTGTTATGACCCGAATTCATGTGCTCACCGGACCGGAGTCGTCAGGCAAGACGACTCTGGCGTCCACACTGGCCAATTACTGGTCAGTACCCCTGCTATCTGAGCAGGCACGAATTTATCTAGATGACAAGACCAGTAATCCGGATTTTGTTTATCAACAATCTGATATCCTTGCTATTGCAAAGCAACACGTGAGCAAGGAAAAAGAAGCCCTCCTGCAACAACCGGAACAACTCATTTGCGATACTGACCTGCTGGTTCTTATTGTCTGGAGTGAAGTGAAATTCGGTAATTGTGACACCTGGATACTGGAACAGTTCAAACAGGCACTGCAAGAAAGTTCGCGTCATTATATTCTTTGTGACTGGCAGATTCCCTGGGAACCTGATCCCCTAAGAGAGAGCCCAAAAAACAGAGAAGAGCTGTTTCGTTTATATCAGGCCAAACTGAAAGAACACAACATAGCTTATACAGCAGTAAGCGGGAGTAATATGCAAAGGTTCAAACAGGTACAGGCAGCAACCATATAAGCTGAGAGCCTCAGACCATATACACTTTCGCCGCTAATTCCCGGTATTTTTCTTCATCAATTGTGCCAGCCAGCAATAAACGATGCAGGACTTCGGCCCGACGGCTCCATTTTTGAATACTTAATAATTTTTCAACCTGCTCACCATTAAGATAATCAAGTTCAATAGCAACATCTCCGAATAATCCGCCGGTTTGCTCCTGCACCTCAAGCAGGCTGTTTATTTTCTCCATATCCATGAGATTAAGCTTCAGGCTCAAGGCACCCAGTGTAGACCCCATACGCCCCCAATTGCCTAATTCAGGCTGCTGTGCTTCATCCAGATTTAGCTCTGTTATTAGAAAATCTACAAATGCTTGAGTGTTGGTTGGCATAATGTTTCCAGATAATTATCTTTATTGATCATTTGATCTCGTAACTTTATAGGAAACATTTTTTAATTAAAATGCAGTCATATTGATCTCAAGGTCGAAGCCATACTTGCTCTATTAAACAATGTCTTATTGTTTACAAAATTTTTTTAAAGTTATAACTCTTGTAAAAAACCAGGCGCTGCACTAAAGTACAAAGCATCCTGAGGGGTGGCTATAGCCTGAGATGTTTCTGCTTTTGTGTTAAAAGAAGAAATGAACCCTTTGAACCTGAACCAGTTAATACTGGCGTAGGAATAGGGTAAAAAAGTTGCCTCTCTACACATCGATATCTAATCTCTGCAACTTTTCCTTCTTTCTCCGTTGGTATTTTTACGGAGAACACGTGAAATACTTTTTAAACAGCCTGCTAGGTTTTTCTTTTTTTCTCAGCAGTATTACCAGCGTTGCACAAGAGTCTGACTCTGTTATAGAAGAAGTTATCATCAGTGCTGACTTCTTTAATACACCACTCATGCAGAGCGCTAACAGCGTCAGTGCAATTTCTGTCGATGCAATACAAATGCGTGGTGCCCAGCATCTTGAAGAAGCCTTTTCATCAATTCCAAATCTGAGCTGGTCTTCGGCCGGATCTCGCAGCCGCTTTATACAACTTAGAGGTATTGGCGATCTTGAACAGTTTCAGGATCCTAAATACTACCCTTCGGTAGGCATCAATCTGGATAACATTGAACTGGGATCAAACGCAGCGGCAGCGTCCCTTTTCGGTATTGAGCAAATCGAAGTTTTAAGAGGCCCACAAGGCACCCGCTTTGGCAGCTCTGGTCATGCCGGTTTGATTAATTTAAAAAGCTTTCGCCCCAGTGAAGAATTCACGGCATCATTGACAACAGGACTAGGCAACTATAACCAGCAAAACCTGGGGGTTTCGGCCAGCGGACCGTTAGCCGACAACCTTCTGGGTCGAATCAGTCTGCAGCAGAACCAGGCAGATGGCTTCATTAAAAACCACTTTCTGAATGTGGACGACAGCAATGCTTATCAGGAAAGAAACCTGCGCACCATGCTGGACTGGCAGGCTGATAATAATTTCAACATTAGCTTTAATCTGCTCCACTTTAATAGCGAGAATGGCTACGACGGCTGGTCTCTTGATGGCATTAGAGATACCTGGTCTGATCAGCCAGGACAGGATGGCAATGAACTTTTTGCTTCATCCCTGAATGCAAACTGGTCGATAAATAAAGCCCACGAAATAACGCTGATTCTCAGCATCACCGATAATAAAAATGATTACAGTTATGATGCCGATTGGGTGAATTCGACATTCTGTAATACAGAACCTGCCTGTACTGCCTTTGACTTTGATCAGGCCACCGAAGGTTTTATTCGTGATTCCAGGCAAAAAGTGCTTGATCTCAGGTTCACTTCGCTTGATGAAACACTGGTTGCCGGCATCTATGCGAAAGCTTCTGATGAGCATCTGGCTTATCAGTACCAAAGCCTGTTTTTTGGTGACTTTACTTCGGACTCTGACTATTCGGCACAACGCTGTGCTTTATACGGTCAGTATCAGTTCTCACTCGGTCAAAGCCTGACGCTGGTCGGTGGGTTACGCTATGAACGCTATACAGATGATTATTCTGATAC
>Ga0181581_10004889_pt1 | contig 10420 bp, 8 predicted proteins | sample 071ome_22_FD_132433 | JGI IMG/M metagenome (GOLD analysis project Ga0181581, IMG submission 132433) | Coastal salt marsh microbial communities from the Groves Creek Marsh, Skidaway Island, Georgia - 071404AT metaG (megahit assembly) | ecosystem: Environmental > Aquatic > Marine > Intertidal zone...
GGGGGATGCCGAGAATCGAACTCGGGGCCTCTCCCACATTCACGTATTCTATGTCGTGATCTACCTAAGTGCTCGTCGATAAGTCTATCGCTCTGCCCCGTCGCGAGTGATATCGTCAAGGTTGTGGGCGCGATTTTCGTACTTTAGGGTTTACGCAGCTTTGCGTCTGTGCGTGGGTCCTCCGACACGAGACGGGCGCCGTTCCCGCGAGACGCGTCGGTGCGTCGGCGCGTCGGCGGCGTCCCGCTCGTGTATATTATTACATGCTTCTTTACATGATTCTGGATTCCGCGTCGCTCCGACACCCATCGCCGACATCCATCGCCATCCATCATCGCCTCACTCCTCATCGCTCGACGACGACGTGTACGCGACGAGGAACACTAAGAGCACCACGTTCATCGCCGCGAAGACGTCGGCGTACCAGTACCCGGTGAGCGCGCCGAGCCCGTCGATCGGGGACGCGCTCGCGAAGAGCCCCTCGAGCGGGTTGGACCCGTCCGGGACGGACCAAAAAAACGACGACGACGACGAGGACGAGGACGACGACGCGCTCGCGCGACGAGGACGAGGACGACGCGCGTCTCGACGAGGTCTCGTCACGGTGCGCGGCGGCGCCGCGAGCGCGCGGACGGTCGTACACGTCGTCGTCATCGTGTGAAGACGCTTCGAGATGACTTTGACGTCTCCTCTCTCTCGACGTCTCCTCGTCGTCCTCGTCGCGGCGACGCAAATCTTCGGCGTTTTAGGCGACGTGTTCGTCGCGCCGTACGCGTTGGCGAGCGGATCGAACGCGTGGGCGATGGTGGCGGTGGCGATGAACGCGAGTGATAAAAACGTGGCGCTGACGCTCTCGCGCGCGTCGACGGCGGCGACGTGCGTCGCCGTGGTTCGCCGGTGCGTGGAAGACGTCGCGTTGTTCGCCGTCGGTCGTTTGAAGGATGACGACGCGTCGAGACGACGGAGACGGTCGACGACGCGGTGGGCGGCGCTCGCGGCGAGTCTGGCGTGGCCGAACGCCGCGACGTGCGTCGCCGCGGGCGCGACGAGCGGAGCGCGCGTCGCGACGTTCGTCGTCGCGAACGTCGCGGCGACGACGGTGCGCGTGCTCGCGTTGGGTGGTTTGGGTCGCGCGGTTTTGTTCGGCGAGGTTGGGCTCGCGCTCGGCGGTGGCGCCGCGCGAACCGTCGCGACGGCGGCGTCCGTCGTCGCCGCCGTCGTCGCCGCGAGAGAATTCGTCGCGAGCGGCGCTAGGTAGATTAATAGATAGATAGATAGATATTATGTACAACTAAGATATTTTCTTCACGCCGCGCTCTCGCTCGACGGTTGACGCGCGCGATTTTTGAGCGCCCTTCGCGCGTCCGCGTACTGCGCGTTCGCGGGCGCGTCGCCCTTCGCGCGCGAGGTCGACGTGGTGTGGAACGAAAATTCTTTAGGTACCGTCGTCTCGTTGCGCCACGACGATCCGTCGCGACGGTTCAATTTAGCGTCTCTCTCCTCGCGCAACTTTCGAGCGCGTTCCTGTCGCGCGAGGTACGATTCCAAACCGGGCGTCGGTGTTTTTGCGACCGCCATCGGCGACGACGACGTCGCGGCGCACGTCACCGGTTGGAACGTACAGTCTCGCAGATCGCCCTCGCGTTTCGCCTCTCGCTCAGCTTCGAGAATCTCCTCCTTGCGTCGCGCCCACACCTTGGAGCGCTCGACAAAGGACGACGGCGTCTTCGTCGCGCTCGACGCGCGCCGCACCAAACTCGCGTGAATCTCCCGCGATTTTCGCGAAATGGTCGGCGTGAACGTGCAATGCGCGTCAATCTCCGCCAACTCGGCGCGCTCCCGCGTCGTCAACGTCGCCGCGTTCGTCGGTGTATCGGCGGTGGGGGCGGCGAGCTGGTTTCGCTTCTCGCGGTGCGCCTTCTGGTCCGTCTGCTGTTGCGGTCGTGACTGTTGCTGCTGCTGCTGCTGCTGCTGCGACTGTTGCTGCTTTTCTCTAAACTTTTGCGCCAATTTCCGACTCGTCGCGCTGATTTTCGGCGTAAACGTACACGCCGCCGCGTCCTCCTCCGTCGCCCCGCGCCTCGGCGTCGTCCCGTCCTCGCGCTCAGCCACCCCCACGCCCCTATACAAACGCTCCGACGCCGCCCTGATCTCTCGCTCGCTCATCTTTTTCCCCTCTAGCATCGCCTTCACCCTCGCCTCCTCCGCGTTCGCCCTCGCCGCCGCGGCGTCCCGCGTGCGCCTCGCCAACGCCGTCGCCCGCGTCGTCCCCGGCGTCCCTCGTCCTCCCACGCTTCGCCGCGCCCTCGACGCCGCCCCACCGCCATCCGTCGGCGTCACCATCACCGTCGGCTCCGCGCCCGCCGTCGTCGTCGTCTCGCGCTCCAACCACGTCGATCGCGCGTGCAATTTATCTCGCCTGCGCGGTCGTTTAAAAACGCGACATCATCACCGTCAGCACCGCGTCGCTCGGTCGCGTCGCTCGCGTTCGCTCGCCTCGTTCGATCGCACGCACATGATCTCACACAGTAACCCATCCGGCGCGCGCGCGGCGGCGACGACGCCCACCATCTCGCGCGTCGCGTCGTGGCGACGGTCGGTCCGGATTGGTTCGATCGATGTGTCCCGCGCGCGCGTACGTAGTGTGGCTGTGAACTCCCTATATGATGGACATATTCACTATACCTCGATTCTCGGACCGATGACCCATACACACCCATGAACGTCATCGACTCGTCGCGACCACCTCTTGGAGGCGGTCGACCCCGCCTCGCGCGCGGGAGGGACAGTCGCGCGCGCGCGCCGACGACGACGCGATGCCGTGTCCGAAGGGCACGCGCACGAAGGGTCTGACGCGCAAGTATAAACACAACGCGCGCGTCGAGGCGGAGCGGAAGCGCGCGCGCACGGAGACGTACCGGAAAAAGCGCGCATTCATCGACGCCAAGTTGGCTGCGTACGCGGCGGCGGAGGGCGCGGGGGCGGAGGAGGCGGTGGACGGGCGCTCGGCGTTGGATCGCGTGCCGACGGTGGTCGGGGTGATGCCGGCGCGAGAGATCGAGCGACGGGTGACGCTGGACGTGGAGGCGTATCGAGCGGCGGCGAAGACGGCGAGCGCGCGCGCGGGGGCGGCGAGCACGAGCGGCGGGACGATTGGAACGATGGCGTTCGATGGACGATCGGACGTCGCGATCGGGGGAGCGAAGAGGCGGCGGGAGGAGACGGAGGGGGGGGGTGGGGGAGGGAAACCCGAGCGAATCGGCACGGCGGCGAGAAAGAAGAAGAAGAAGAATAAAAAATTGAACGCGCGGCGGGCGAGGCAGTGCTGAAAACGTAAGAACGTCGAGTGTACAATTATTTATTTTTTAATGCTACTGCGTCGCGGTGCCTAGTCGTGTGATAGTCTATCGTCTACATCGTCGTTGTCGTTTTCGTTTTCCTCGGTGCCGGTACCACCGCCGACGACGTCGCGTTCGAGCGCCAAGACGCGAGTCACGCGCTCGACGTACGCCTCGACCTCGGGATCCGACGCCTCGAGTCGGGAAAACATCTCGAGCGCGTCCATCCATCGTTCGTTCTTGAAATACAACACGCCCAGCGTGCGCGTGAGCGGTTCGTTCAGTGATTCGTACGGGTTGCACGTCGGCATGTATTCGACGATTTGAAGCGCGCGTTCGTAATCCTCCCTCGCAAAGTAGATGGCTTTGAGGTTGGTGAGCATGCGCGTGAGAAACGCCTTTTTTCGCACCTTGGTCTCCGTCAAAAACGAGCGATCGATCTGTACCTTGCCGTCTTCGCCCGTGACCAAGAGAGAGTTCCTGCTCAGAATGTCCTCAACCTCCTCGATGAAGAGCAGGTCGCCTTGGTTGAACGCGTCGACGAGGACCTCCATGCCCTCGGCGACGGGTCTGCACAAGAGGTGTCCGGGAATGCCCACGTCCACCATCTCCACGCCGCACCGTTTGGCGATTTCCATGTATACCAAACACAGTGTGATCGGAATTCCCGTCCTTGTCTCGAGCACGCGATCGATGCACGAGTTTCCGACGTCGTAATAGTCCTCCACGTTGCCTTTAAATCCCAAGTCGGCGGCCCACGCGCGAGAAATAGTCTTCACCGTGCGCAGCGGGTATCTCTCCTCGACGTCCGCGTCGAGACGTTCCATGACAATCTTTGCCATCTCATCGATGGATCGTCGCACGTCGTCCACCTCGAGGTCGGGATTCGCGTGCATGGCGATGAACGTGGCGGCCGCGAGCAAGTCGACGTCGTCCTCATCCTTGGCCAACTCTCGTTCGAAGAGCGTCAATCCACGCTTACGTCTCGCCAAGCTCGCAAACGCGGCGTCGAAGGACGACGACTCGGTCGCATCGGTCGTCGAAGGCGCGTCCGCGTCGTCGGCGTCACCGTCACCGCGCTCGTCGGCGAGCCATTGCTCGGCGTCAGAGCGCCCAAAAAAGCATCCCCTTCGCCCCGACGTCGACGACCCCGCGCGTCGTGTGCGACTCGTTCGACGCGCGCGCGTCCGCGTCGCGGACGCGCGCTCGATGGCACTCGCGTTCGGCACCGACAGCGCGCGCATCGGCCGACTCCTCGAGCGCGCGGCGCGCCGTCTTGTGGAGACGGGCTATCCGGGACTCGCGAGCGCCGTCGCCCGTCTCGTCTCTCCGGTCGCCTCCATCGTCTCTTCGCGCGACGCCGCGATCGAGGACGCGGGCACGCTCGGTAACGAGATGACGTCCGCGTCGTCCCGCGTCGCGCGGTCGGTCGTCTCGCGTACGAGCGCGGCGTAATCGTCTTCGATTTCGTCGTCTCGCACCGGGACGTCTTCGCCCAACGCGGCGAACCATCTTCCCACACCCTCGAGATCGCGCATTAATTCGTCCACGTCCTCGCACGCGCGAGTCACCGTCGTCAACGCGTCTCTCCCCGCTCTCAACGCGCGCACCATGTGCGCCGTCGCCTGCGCGGCGTCAATCTCCAACAGCGTACGCTCGACGGTCAGCAAATAATCATTCAACCGCTCGCACATCGCCTCTCGCGCGCGCTTGGCGCGCAAGTGACGCTTGGCGACGGTCGCGAACGATGCGTTCGCGCGCGCCGCGTCGACATCTCGCGCGATGTCTTCGCGCGCGCGGTGCACGCGCGCCTCGAGCGCGGCTTTCGTGCGCTTGAGCTCGAGCACAGCCACGTCCACCTCGGTCACCTCGACGACGGCGCTCGACGCGTCCGCGCGAGGAGGGGACGCGCACGCCATCGCGCTCGCGATCGCGCCCATCGGTCGCGCGCGGCGCGGCGCGGCGCGGCGCGGCGCGGCGACGAGTACGGTGAGGGGTGCGTTGAATCACACTCTAACTAGAGGCGGCGGCGGTTGAGCCCGCGCCGCCGACGCGGTCGGTTCATCGGACGACGCCCGCGAGCGCGCGCGCGCGTTCGTCCGCGATGAACTGGATTCGTACGTCGTCTATCGCACGACGGATGTCCTCGAGCGTGCGCGAGGAGGCATCGCCGACGCGCGCGCGGAGCGCGTCGCGCGCCGCCTCGAAGACGTCGTCGAATCGAAGACGCGGAGGCGCGGCGGCGGCGTCTCGGACGCGCGCGGGCGTCTGCGCCGTCTCCTGGCCGTCGTCGACGATGGGTGTTGACGATGAAGGACGCGCGTCGGGCGCGGAGGCGATGGCCTTGGCGCTCGCGGCCAAGGCTTCGTCGTACTCGGCGTCTCTCGCCGCGTACTCGTCGTAGAGTTTGGAGACGCCGAGGTGAAGCCAGCTCTCGAGAGTGTCCACCGCGCTGAATCCCAAAGACGCGACGGGCTTGTGGAAATTCGAGTGCGTGTTTTGCCGAGGTTTCAAAGCCTTGGCGCACGAGCGAAGATCCTTGATGAATTTATGAGGATCGCCGATTTTACGATCGAGCGCCAATCGCGCGAGCCTGCCTGCTTGCTCGGAACGATCGAAAAATCGATCGAAACGACGCGTCTTGAAGAGTTCTTTCGTGCACTTGGCGATGGCGGCGCGAACGATGGCTCGAGACCGTCTGACGCGCACGCGAAGCGCCTCACACGCGGCTTCGTTCGTGTCCACCTCGGACGTCGCCGACGCCGCGACGCTCGCCGCTCGCGCCGCCGCGTCCGACGCGCTCTTGGCGGTGATACGACGTCTCGCGTCGTCGTACGCCGCCGGCACGTCCACGGATGCGATCTCGCGCGCGGCGCGATCGACGCACGCGAAGACGGAGGCGTCATCGAGACGAGGCTCGACGTCCATCGCGACTCCGGCGCACTCGAAAAAGTGTCGAATCGCCCCCGGCACGGCGTCCCTCGGCGCGTTCACCGATCCAACGACGTACAGGCCTCCCTCGCCCGCGTTCGTCGGCACGTAACAGTCCGCGACCGTGCTCTGCACGAGATCCCACAGCGCGCTCGTGGTGACGCCGACGACCTCGCCATCCGCCTCGGCGTAGCTCGCCAGCGCCCACGATTCCAAATCCGGCATGACGAGCGTCGTCTTCGTCTTGGACGCTTGTCGAAGAGGTTCGAGCAGCGCCGGTCCGACGCCGCGAGCCGCGTCGCCATCACCGTGAGAGATGAGCGTGGGGAGATTGATCAAGTGCGACGACGTTCCGCTCAGGGCGTGGAGGATGACGTCCATGGTTTCTCGCTGACCGTCGTCGGGGCGACCGGAGAGGAGCAATCGACATCCCCCTCGATCGTCGCTCGGCACGAGCTTGTCTTTCTCTTCGGCGGCGACGTCGTCGTCTGCGTCGTCACCGTCGTCACCGTCGTCGGACGCCTCGAGCGCGTTCGGCGCGGACGCGTCGCTCATCCCTCGACTCGCCGCCACGGCTCCCGCGTCGACGAGCGCGCGCTCGAGCGCCGCCGCGTCCGACGCCGCGCGCGCCATCTCCACCGCCGCCAAACACTTGGACGTCGTCGGCGCGCCGCGCTTCACGCACTCCACCACGGCATCTCGCACGACGCGATCGAGCATCGGACACAAAAAGTGTTCCAACGATTTACCTCGAGGCACGAGCGCGGCGGCGGCGCTTCTCGCCGAACACGCGCTCGAAGACGTCGACAGCGCTCTCGTCCAATCGCGCGAGGACACGGACACGCCCTCGGCGCGACTCTCTCGGTGCTTGCTCGCCAGCGCTCGAGCGCTGGTGAGCGCCTCGAGCGCGCGCTCGCGCGTCTTGGTCGTTCCTTCGATCGCGTCGACGTCGTTCGATAAGACGACGACGTCGACGTTTGGTCGAAACAATTGCATCCACGCCTCCTCGCCGGCGAAGAGATTGGAATCGTCGTACTGTAAGCGATGACTGACGGTGTTTCGATCGTACCCGACGATCGTGGCGTCGTGATGCGCGTCCTCCAGAGGCCAACGCACGCGCACGCGCGTCGCGAGGGCGTCGAATTGCTCGAGCGAGATTCCGGCGCCGACGTGTCCCGACGCCGCCGCTCGCCGCGCGTCCTCGAGCGCTCGAATCGCGCTCTCCGGCGGAGGTAATTTCGCCTCGAGTTCAGCGCCGAGCGAATCGCGCGTGGGATCACCGCCGAGCAGAGACGGACACGCGCGCATGAGCGCGCTCATGAGGGCGGCGTTGGCGATGGCGCGCAAGTCGGCGCCCGCGCAACCCTCCGTGCGCTCGGCGACGGCGTCGAGCGTCTCGCGACTGGGACGCGGCGTCCACGCGCGAGTGTGTACGGCTAAAATCTTCGCTCGAGCGTCCGCGTCGGGAAGTCCGAAGAAAAGCTCGCGATCGAACCGTCCGGGGCGTCGAAGCGCGGGATCGACGGCGTCCGGTCGGTTGGTCGACGCGACGACGACGACGGAGCCTCGGCCGGATAAGCCGTCCATGAGCGCGAGCAGCGTGGCGACGACGGAGGAGTGAATCTCGTCCTGCGCGCCGGCACCGCCACCGCCTCGACGCGCCGGCGCTAAGCCGTCGATTTCGTCAAAGAATATGATGCTCGGTTGTCTCTTTTCAGCCTCTTCAAACAAGAGACGAAGCTTGCGCTCGGCTTCTCCGCTGTACTTGCCCAAGCAATCGGCGCCGAGACGACTGAAAAAGCTAATCGGTCGTGGACCCTTGGCGGCGGCGCCGAGGAGCGCGCGCACGGCCGCCGTCTTACCCGTGCCCGGAGGCCCGTGCAAGAGGACGCCGCGCGCCGCGCCCGCGCCGAGACTCTCAAACATTTCCGGATACGTCAACGGCAAGAGGGTCATCTCCTTTAGCGTCTTGACGTGTTCCTCCATACCCGCGAGGGATTCCCAACCTTGGGAATAGATGGACGTCCCGAGCCCGCCTCCGACGACGACTCGCGGAATCTCGCTCTTATCTTTCTCCAATCGTCGCGATTCCCGAAGCTTGAACGCTTCGTCGTCGTCCGCGATGGCGCCCGTGCTCTTCTCTCTCTCGGCGTGTAACCGAACGCCCGCCTCCATGACGGCGCGGTAAATCGCCCCCTCGTGCGTGTTCATGAACTTATCGTCGTTCAATTTGACCCGCTTCTTATTCTTCTTCCTCTGTTTCCTTCCTCGACTGATCTCCGCCGCCGCTCGAATCCTATTCAAAATCGGCGTCGCGCCCGCCGCCGCCGCCGCCGCCGCGGGCCCGCTCGCCCCCACGACGACACCGTTCGCGCCGCCCTCCGCCGCCGCGCCCGACGTCGACGCCCCCTTCGCGTCTCGCGTCTCTCCCTCTCCTCGCCCGTCCTCCTCTCTGTTCAACGCCTCCGCGTCCTCCACGCCCACGTCTTGCCACCTCGCGTCCGCCCGCTCGCTCGCCAAACGTCTCGCGTGTCTCGGACACGCCAACAAAAATTCGCTCTGCACGAACGAGCACCCCGCCTCGTGCGCGCACTCCAAGTGATAACTCCTCGGACACGCCTCCACCGCGCACCCGATCGCCGCGCCTCGCCCTTTACACCACGCGCACGCGATTTGTTTCGCGCGCTTGAGCGCCGTCTCCAACTTTTTCAACTTCTCCACCCTCGCGTCAAAGTACACCTCCGGGCACCACAACGCGCACGCCTGGTGGGTGTACTTTGGCACGACGTCCCTGTCGTCGCACAGGATCGGTCCGACGACGTCGTCGGCGTCGAGGGCGTCGAAACATCGACGGAGCGTTTTACGCGGGCGTCGATTTCTCTGCGCCCGCGGTGGACACAGCGCGCACGCGCGCACCGGCGCGGCGTTCGCGACGTCATCGGACATATCCACGACGACGACGACGACGACGACGCGCTCGCGCTCGCGCGAGAGAGGAGACGCGCGTCGACGCGTGCCGTCCCGACAGCCGAGGCGCGCGCGTTTCGAATCTCATCCAGTCCCTTTCCCCGTTGAGTCACGATCCGTCAAAAAACCATGTTTATCACATGTATGTATTGTCGCTCGCCCCACCGGTTCCCACGTACTTTGATCCCGAAACCACCTAACGAGGTATTCCTTGGGTCCTCACTCGAGGCCGGAGGGACTCGGTGTCCCACCGGCCCTCGTCGCGCGGGCGTCGCCATCCGCCGACGCGACGGCGGTGGACGCGCGCGAGACCTCTCGAGACGACGCGAGATGACGGCGACGAAACGTCGACATCGATCGGCGGCGCCGCCGTCGGTGATGGAGCCGCACGCGCGCGCGGGTGACGGTGAGGATGGCGACGGAAATCGAGGCGGCGGCGACGCGGCGGCGGCGGTCGCGGCGACGTCCACGCTCGGCGCGCGGGCGCGCGCGCTCGGGAGCGCGAACGAACGGTCGAAAGCGAGCGCGCAGGGTGATGGGGAGGAGGCGCGCGCGAGCGGGACGAGACGACCGTTGGACGACGCGTTGGGCGGGACGGGGACGGAGGGCGGCGGCGCCAAGGCGGATTCGCTCGCGGCGCTCCTCTCGCAGGCGCTGCGAGCGGACGACGTGGCGCTGATCGAACGGTGTTTGTCGGTGAGCGATCGGACAACGATCGCGAACACGGTGGCCAAGCTGAGCGCGACGAACGCGATGAAGTTGTTGAGCGAATGCGCGGCGAGGGCGCAAGCCAAGCCGAACGCCGGCGAAAGGTGCGCGAAGTGGGCGAGGACGATACTGTTGCATCACGCGGGATACGCGTCGAGCGCGCCGAAGGCGAGGGCGACGTTGATGCGCCTATCGCAGACGATCGAGAGTCACGTGTCAATGCAGGGGTCGTTGCAAGCGTTGTTGGGACGTTTAGAGTTGGTGTTGCACGCGAGCGCGACGAGCCGGGGCGGCGGTGCGGAACGTGTGGCTGTCGAAGAGGCGGATACGATGACGACGGTGTATTCAGAGGCAACGGATGCGGTTGATGTGTTGCAAGACGTCATGGGACGCGATCGAGCGGCGGAGGGAGGTAGTGTCGAGGAGGAGGAGGAGGAGTGGGAGACGGACGAAGACGAAGACGAAGACGAAGACGA
>Ga0181581_10004891_pt1 | contig 10417 bp, 6 predicted proteins | sample 071ome_22_FD_132433 | JGI IMG/M metagenome (GOLD analysis project Ga0181581, IMG submission 132433) | Coastal salt marsh microbial communities from the Groves Creek Marsh, Skidaway Island, Georgia - 071404AT metaG (megahit assembly) | ecosystem: Environmental > Aquatic > Marine > Intertidal zone...
AGGTTCAGGTGGCTGCCCGCCAATGGAGTCGGCACAGGGCCGCAAAAAACCGTGTAGAGTGAGAGCAGCGCGAGGCTGTGCGCCATGCTCGGAAACGTCCGGCAAGCACATAGTCACAATGGTCTTGAGGCGGGAACAGGCGGAGCGACGTGGGCACACCTGCGGAGCTAACGCCCAATCAGGGAGCAAATTCTCGCCCTTACAGTCTGCTGACGATTGATCAGGGCGCGTGGACTTTTTGGCGTGGTAGTGCGAATGGGCCTTGTGAGTCACAGAGGGAAAGTACAATGAATTCAGGTGTTGATATAACTGCCATGCAAAATACCGACGCGGAGGCCTTTGATGTCATCATCATTGGAGCTGGCCTGTCCGGGATTGGCGCCGCGGTGCGTCTGCAGCGTGATTGCCCTGATCGCAGTTTTATCCTGCTTGAGCGTCGCGAGTCTGTTGGTGGGACTTGGGATTTATTCCGGTACCCCGGTATTCGCTCAGACAGCGACATGCACACCTTGGGTTACGACTTCAAACCCTGGGAAGCCGATAAAAGTATTGCCGACGGCCCGTCGATTCTCAGCTACGTGAATGAAACAGCCGACGAGTACCGCATTCGTGACCGCATAAGGTTCAGCCAAAAACTTTTGGCTGCCGATTGGAGTAGCGAACGAGGCCAATGGCAACTCACTGTCGAGACGCCCGAGGGGACCCGGCTATATCGCTGCGGATTTCTGCTGATGTGTGCTGGCTACTACAGCTATGACCAGGGTTATGAACCGGAGTTTGAGGGTAAGGATGCTTTTCTGGGAGAGTGGGTGCACCCTCAGTTCTGGCCGGAAAATCTCGATCACAGCGACAAAAAAGTAGTAGTGATTGGCTCGGGCGCGACGGCCATGACCCTGGTGCCTAATATGTCGCGACAGGCAGCGCATGTCACGATGCTACAGCGCTCGCCAACCTATGTTATCTCCCGCCCTTCCATCGATGGTGTTGCAAACTGGTTGCGCCAGCGTCTGCCCGCGAAGCTGGCGTACAACATCGTGCGTTGGCGTAATACGGTGTGGCAACAGTGGATGTACCGATTGACCCGGGTAGCACCTGGTGTAGTGAAGCGCTCGTTGCTGAAAAAGGTCAGGGAAGAAATCGGTGAGGTGGTTGATGTCGACAAGCATTTCACCCCGCGATACAACCCATGGGATCAGCGTCTCTGTTTGGTGCCGGACGATGATCTTTTCCGCTCTATCCAATCCGGCAAGGTGTCTGTTGTCACAGACCACATTGAGAGTATCTCGGAGCGGGGTGTGCAATTGGTTTCGGGCGAGCATCTTGATGCAGACATTATTGTGTGTGCAACGGGACTCGAGCTGGTGATTCTGGGTGGGGCTGAATTTACTCTGGACGGTCGGGCGATCGATCTGGCGAATGAGTGGACCTATAAAGGCATGATGTGCTCGAACATTCCTAACATGGTCCATACATTCGGCTATATCAATGCTTCATGGACACTGCGTGCTGATTTGATTGCGGGATGGGTTTGCCGTCTGCTCAACCACATGCGGGAAAAGGGTGTGGCGACGGCTACACCAAGGATCTCCGATGAGCTTGCGAGTTCAATGAGTCGGCGTTTCTGGATCGATGATTTTTCTGCCGGGTACATGCAGAGAATGATGCATCGCTTTCCCAAACAGGGCGACCAGATGCCTTGGATGAACCCGCAGGACTATCGTAGAGATCGTAAGATGTTCCGGGACGATCCCATCGAGGACAAGGCGTTGGTGCTAGAGCGCGCCGCTACGGTGGCCGATGCCCCAGCGCTACAGGAGGCGAGTTAATCGTCCATGGCCTCGCCCGGACTGCAGGAGAGCAGCGTCTATTGCCCTTACTGCGGAGAGTCTATCGAGGTGTTACTCAACCCTGAAGACGTTGGCCTCGACTATATCGAGGACTGTCAGGTTTGCTGCCGTCCGATTGAATTCAGTTTGCGAGAAAGTGCAGGCGGCTGGCTTGAAGCCGAGGTGCGGTCCGACGCAGAGTAGGTTCCCTGCCGTTATGGCGCTTCACGGGGGTGCTCAATATGAGGACTGCCTCGTCAGTGAAAATCGCGCGATTGCACAGATAGAGTAGTGAGTTGGTCGCTGTAATCTTCCAGCGTTCTGGCAATCACATGGGTCACGCCCTCACGTGATTCCACCGTGCCTTTGATCAAGAGTAGCTGGGCCGTCATCAAGCTTTGACGGTAGCGTTCCTGAATAGCTGGCCAAACGATGACATTGATATTCCCTGTTTCATCCTCAAGTGTCAGGAATACCACCCCCGATGCGGTTCCTGGGCGTTGACGACAAGTCACTAATCCCGCGATTCGTACGAAGCGGTTATTGCCCAAAGATTCGAGCTCTGTTTGCCGTTTGCACTGATTAAAAGGACGCTGATGACGCAATAACGCCAGCGGGTGCGCTCGCAGGGTGAGCCCCGTACTCTGGTAATCCGCAATGACGTCTTCAACCAGATTGGGTGCTGACAGGACGATGTCTCCATCAGAATGACGAGATGGTTCTGAGTCAGCCGTTAGTAACGGCCGGTCGTCCTCCAGTGCCATGGTTTGCCAGTGAGACTGGTAGCGGTGCCCGCTTATACTGGCGAGTGCATCGGCTGCAGCGAGTGCTTCCATGTTGGCGCGATCGAGCGATGCACGCCGCCGCAAATCGGCAACATCGGAAAAAACACGCGTCTTTTGTGCTGCGGTAATACGCTGACCTGCCGTTGCGCTGAGACCTTTCACCAATCTGAGACCCAGCCTGACATGAGGCTGTGCAGGGTTGTCTGAAGAAAGGAGTTGGTGATCCCAATTGCTGTGATTAACGTCGACAGGCAGTACCAGAACATCGTGTCGCCGGGCATCCTGTATCAGTTGTGAGGGTGAATAGAAGCCCATTGGTTGGCTGTTAAGTAATCCCACATAAAAGGCAGCCGGGTGATGGCATTTGAGCCATGCGGATATGTAGGCCAGCAATGCAAAGCTGGCAGAATGTGACTCTGGAAAGCCGTAACCGCCAAATCCTTTGATCTGATTGAATAATCGATCAGCAAATTCAGGCGTGTATCCTTTGTTGATCATGCCTTGCTTGAGCTTGTGCTCGAAGGTGAGCAGTTTGCTGTTTTTGCCCCAGTTACTGATCGCGCGTCTCAGCGCATCAGCTTCCCCTCCTGTGAAACCAGCCGCCACCATGGCCAGTCGTATGACCTGTTCCTGAAAAATAGGGACTCCCAGAGTGCGTGAAAGCACAGACTCAATGGCTTCATTGGGATAGCTAATAGCTTCCAGACCCGCCTTACGGCGTAGATAGGGGTGAACCATATCCCCTTGAATTGGACCGGGGCGGACAATGGCGATTTCGATAACCAGATCATAAAAGCATGCGGGTTTCAGTCGCGGTAGCATCGACATTTGTGCGCGGGACTCGATTTGAAAGACACCCAGCGTGTCAGCCCGTTGCAGCATTCGATAGGTGGCTGCGTCCTCCCGCGGAATATCCTGTACGTCACAGATATCAGGGTGATCCCGGTTGACCATTTCCAGCGTTTTACGAATGGCTGACAGCATGCCGAGTGCAAGAATATCGACTTTGAGTAGCCCCAGCGCTTCGATATCTTCCTTGTCCCACTGAATCACTGTCCGATCGGGCATGCTGGCGTTTTCGACCGGGACCAAATTTGAGATGGGACCGCGGCTGATAACGAATCCGCCGACATGTTGTGACAGGTGGCGTGGGAAGCCCAGGATCTCCTGAACCCTTGCCAGAAAGTGTTCTGCAAGCTGTCCCGATCGAGGTAGTCCCTGTTGTTGAAATCGGTTGGTCAGCTCTCGTTCTCGATTCCACCATGCCAGCGAGCTCGCCAATTCGTCGATAAAGCTAGCATCAAAGCCCATGGCTTTACCGACATCGCGTACAGCACTGCGTGAACGGTAGGTAATCACCGTGGCGGCCAGAGCGGCGCGGCGACGCGTATATTTTTCGTAGATATACTGGATCACCTCTTCACGTCTTTCATGCTCGAAATCCACATCAATGTCAGGGGGTTCGTCCCTTTCGCGAGAAATGAATCGCTCAAAAAGCAGTGAGATCTGTTCCGGAGAGACTTCAGTGATATGCAGGCAATAGCAGACGACCGAGTTGGCGGCTGACCCTCTACCCTGACAGAGGATATGTCGTGATTTCGCAAACCTAACGATGTCGTAAACAGTCAGAAAATAATATTCATAGGAAAGCTCTGTAATCAGATCGAGTTCCTGATGGATCCGAGTTTGTACCGCCTCAGGGATGCCCTCTGGCCAGCGTTTGCGAGCGCCAGCTGCGACCTCCTGACGGAGGTAGCTGTTAGCGGTGTGGTGTGAGGGGACGACTTCTTCTGGGTATTCGTAACGCAATTCATCGAGGCTGAATTGGCACCGGTCAGCAATGTGGCGCGTTTCGGTAATCAGTGTCTCGGGATAGAGCGAGGCTATCGCATCCAGTGTGCGAAGATGTTGCTGGCTATTGATCAGCCGCCGCTGTCCCAGTTGTTGTACCGGGACCTGTGTTCTGATGGCAGTGAGCACATCGTGCAAGGCTTTTCGTTTGGCGCTGTGCATCTGCACTTCGCCACACGCTACCATCGGTACTTGTAGGGTTTGCGCAATGTGATAGCGGTGTTTGAAGCGCCGCCATTCGTCATTACCGAGTAGGCGGCTGATGCCGATCCACACGCGGTCTTTGCACAATCTGGCCAGTTGCTGGAGATAAACGTTCTGATTGTCTGTGTCATCTGGCAACAGAATGAGCAAGCAGCGCTTGAGGTGAAAAATCACATCGCGTAGGTGAACAGTATATTTTCCCTTGCTGGTACGTCTGCGGGCACGGCTGATCAACCCTGAGAGTTCTCCGTAAGCTTCTCGGTTGGGTACCAGCGCCACCAATCGAATACCTTCTGTCAGCGTGAGTTCACTGCCAATAATCAGTTTTAAGCCCAATTCTTTGGCAGCGACATGAGCCTTTACTACCCCCGCAAGAGAGCATTCATCGGTGATGGCCAGAGCATGGTAGCCACAGGTTACGGCGCGTCCGACAAGCTCATCCGGTGCAGAGGCGCCACGCAGGAAGGTGTAATGGCTTAGGCAATGAAGTTCGGCGTACACGGCAAAATACTGTATAAATAAACAGTATTCTAGCGCTGGGTGTACTGCCCTGAAAAGCACTGTCGCAAAATAGCGTAGACTATTTTCCAGCGAGCCGGTCACCAGCGAAATATTCGATCGCAACCCGCGATAGGGAGAACAGAATAGTGGGCCAAATACAGAGAGGCCGTTATGGCCTGGTAGCGTTATGTCTTTTTTTAGCTGCTTGCACCGGTGTTCCCGAAGGGGTCGAGCCGGTGACGGATTTTGATCAGAGCCGTTATTTAGGTCAGTGGTACGAAATTGCCCGGCTTGATCACAGTTTTGAGCGAGGCCTCGATCAAGTTACGGCAACCTATCGGCTTAACGCTGATGGCAGTATTGCGGTATTGAACCGTGGCTTTGATGCTGAGCAGGGCGAATGGCGCGAAGCAGAGGGTGTTGCGCGCTTTGTTCAATCTCCCGATATCGCCCACCTGAAAGTCTCTTTTTTTGGTCCGTTTTATGGCAGTTATGTCGTGTTTGAGCTCGGTGAAGATTATGACTACGCCTTCGTCTCTGGCTTTAACCGAGATTATCTTTGGCTACTGGCTCGCACGCCCGAAGTCAGTGCGGCATTACACGAGCACTTTCTGGAGACCATTACTGAGCTGGAATTTGACCCTGCCGGGTTGGTTTGGCTGGATGACACGGTGGATGCACGAATTCATAACCCTTAAGTGCGCAGCACGTTGATCCTCCAGAGCATTATGCGTGGGCTGAGCAGGCGGTTATAACAATCAAGGTGTTCTGGGTGCGGTTGCCTCCTTGACGCTGAAGCTGAATAACCCAGATTCTCAGCTGATGAATTGGTGTTTGCATTGGGCCGGATTTGGCGCTCGAGTGAGAGCTGACTGTGTTTTCAGGCAAAAAGCCCATGTAGGTACCAGCGTCGGTTATGCCGGTCCTGGTATATCCAGACAGGCTGTTTTTGGGGTGTGCAGGCGATGTAGTAATCCCGACTGACAGGCGCATTCCACCATTGATCTTCAATGCGCTCTGGTCCGTGGAGAATATCCAGTGGGCCATTCCAGTAAAGCTGCTCTACTGCTTGATGAATCGGTTGTGGTTCAGGAAGCAACCAGAACGGGCGCTGCCCCAGTGGATTGTTGTCGGTATCACCGCGCGCATTCAGCGTTTGGGTTTCCATAACGGCATCTTCCGGGAGGTGCTCGCTACGGGAGTTCAGATAACCAACAGCCTGCAGTCCGAGACGGCTACGTAAGCGGTCCACCAGTTCGTATCGGGATGCCGCGCTGACGCCGGTGTGAAATAAATCTTGTGGTGCGTTCGTTGCTGCATGGAGCTGTTCTACGATCAGTGAAAGCCCCTCGATTCCCTCTGGTAACGTCTGGTTATCCAGTTGCAAACGAGAGAGTTCAAGCCAGAGCGCTGCATTTTTTTGAGCGGTATCCGAAAATACTTTGAAGACGTTACGGGGGCGCCCTGACGACCAGCCTTGTGATTGTAGCTGGGTTTGTGATTGTAGATAGCGCCACTCGATCACGCCGCTGGAGAGCTGTGTATTCGTCAGGAATTGACAGAAGTGGGTCAGCAAGCGCTGCATGGCGGGGTAAAGTTCCTGTCTATTCTGAATATCAAAGCCAAACCAGAGCGTGTCCTCAAAGCGTTTTGGGGGCTGATAGGTAATGGCTGGCTCCTGCTGACTTCCTGTGAGTTGATTGAGCCAATGCAGGAAAGGTTCACCACAGCGTTTACCCAGGGCAGAAGGCGGAATATCGAGCAATTGCCGGAATTGCCGCAAGCCCGTTTTCTCCAGTCTTTTCAGGACTGTTGGAAACTCGGCCTCGATCAAGTGCAGTGGCATGGGCCCAAGCCGCTCCACGAGAGGTTGTTCGGGACGACAGGCGATATCTCGCTCGCTGTGGCTCAGTAACCACGCTCCGGGACGCGTTTCGGCAATCCCCATCGCAACCGTCAGTCCGCGTAAGCACATTTCTTCATCGACGCGGCTCAAGAGCGCTTCAAGGCCGTGATGCAGCCGCAAGCAGCTACCGATCTCGATCATCAAGGCATTGTCCTGCCATTGTTCTAAATGAGGCGACAATCCATAAGCCCAGATAGCGAGCTGCTTCAGCAGTTCCTCTTCCGCTTGCGGTTTGCGTTCCAGAATATGGTATTCGTACGGTGCAAGTAGTGCCTGTGCCGTGCTGATACTTTGCCCAGTTAGGACACCGGCAAGACTCGCTACTTCGTCACACATGACAACGCGTCGTTTATCCACAACGATAACTGCCACATCGCAGGGTTTACTCCGCTGCTTCAGCAGAGCTTCCAGTGGTAGTGAGTCAAAACGCAAACAGAGCCAGAGCGACATCAGACCATAATACTGTATTTTTATACAGTATTATGAGGAAGCTTTTACCTTGTGCTGCTGAATGTCGCGGCAAGCCGGCAATTCGGTAAGATGATACACAGCCTCATTCGTCCCAAGTTCAATCAGGAAATCTCTCATGTCTGATGACGCCCACTGCCTCATGAACCGTTTTTTTGCGTGCCGGCCTGTACCCACCACGCGCACGCTTCGCCGCTGGTTGTTTTTGATGGCCACCAGTCTATTGGTTTCCTGTGGAGATTCAGGTACTCAGGTAACGCCTGAAGCAACCAATGCAGAGCCGATATCGGCAGAGGAAGTGCGGTTGGACGCGTTTTTTGCGGATACCTGGCAGGAAGATCTTGCTCGTAACCCCGCCACTGCGAGTTATCTTGGGGTTCACGATCAGCAGGATCGCTGGAACGATGTCTCAGAAGCCTTCCAGCTTGAATCGCTCGAGATTGCGCGCCAACGGCTAACGTTTTTGGCCGGTATCGATACCACAGAGCTGTCCGACAAACGTCAGCTCTCTTATCGCCTGTATCGCCTTCAGCTAGAGCGTAGCCTGGCGGGGGCGGCCTTCCGACATCACCGTTATGTGATACATCAGCATCGTGGGCCTCACACCGGTGTTGTCAGTCTGTTAATCAATGTTCATGCCATTGAATCTGAGGAAGATGCCAAGGCCTATATCGCGAGACTCAATAACTTGCCGGAGTACTTCGATGGCGTGATCGAGCAGTTACAACTCCGTGCGGATAAAGGGCTGTATCTGGTCGACTGGATGATCCCCAAAATCATGGCCTCAGCTCGCAATGTGCTCTCGGGCGCGCCATTTGACGACGGTGAGGCACGTTCGGTTATCTGGGGCGACTTCAACGACAAACTGGAAAAATTGGCTTTGGAGCCGGCCGAATCGGAGCGTCTACGGGAGGCTGCTCGCACCGCATTGCTGACGGCAGTGAAGCCTGCCTACGAGCGCTTAATCCAAGCCATCTCGACACAGCAGGACAAGGCGGCTTCAGCAGACGGTGTGTGGCGATTCCCCGACGGTGAGGCTTTCTATGCTGACAGATTGCGGGTTTATACGACCACTGACCTCACAGCGGAGGAAGTTCATCAGGCGGGGCTGGCCAACGTGGCGCGATTGCATGATGAGATGCGTGCGGTTATGAAGGAGCTCGGGGTAGGGGGCGAGCTCCCCGCATTTCTGGAAAGGGTTCGAAACGATTCCTCTCTGCGTTTTCCCAATACAGACGAAGGGCGTGCCGCTTATTTGGAGGCGGCTCGGAGAGCGATTGAGGACATGGCCGAACGTCTTCCCGAGTACTTTGGTTTGCTGCCCCAATCGGAACTGATCGTGAAACGCGTTGAGTCATATCGCGAGCAGTCAGCGGGCAAGGCCTTTTATCAGGGGCCGCCTCCGGATGGCTCACGGCCGGGGATCTACTATGCCAACCTATACGACATGAATTCGATGCCGATCACAGACCTTGAGGCGTTGGCCTTTCACGAGGGGTTACCGGGGCATCATCTGCAGCGGGCCATTTCGGCAGAGTTGGGCGATGTGCCTGATTTTCAGCGCCATACCCGGTTTACCGCATACACAGAGGGCTGGGGGCTTTATTCCGAGTATCTGGCGCGGGAAATGGGTTTTTACCAAGACCCTTACTCAAATTTCGGGCGGTTGGCGATGGAACTGTGGCGCGCCGCCAGATTGGTGGTCGATACAGGACTGCACCACAAGCAGTGGACGCGGGAGCAAGCGGTTGCCTACCTGGTCGCCAATACGCCCAACGCGGAATACGATTGCGCGCGCGCGATAGAGCGATATATTGCCATGCCGGGTCAGGCCACGGCTTACATGATTGGCAAGCTGAGGATTGTCGAGCTCAGGGAAATGGCCCGAAATGCATTAGGCGATCAATTTGACATCCGGGCCTTTCATGACGCGGTACTTGGCACCGGCGCGGTGCCACTGGATCAGCTTGAGGCCAACATCCAGAGCCTCGTTCAGGCTACTTTGAACCCCCACTAGGGAGCAATTGGGCTGCAGCGGGAATTCGGAGGAGTCAATTCCCCCGTTAGGTCCCGCTGCGATGGATCTCTCAAAGTATGGTTGAGGGTCTGCCGCGGCGCGTTGTCGACCCCCCGCATCCCTTCATCGGAAAAACCGATGGAAGTTTCCGAAACAATCAACTTTTCAAGAGCCCTTCAAAGTGACTAGAGTGTCTGCTGTGGTACCAGTCATTTACTGAGGATAAGAGAATGAAAGTAACGCTAATGAAGACGGCGATTGTGCATACCGCACTGGCTGCGGCCCTGGTGGCCCTGCCTGTTGTGGAGTCGGTTGCACGCAGCACGCCGAAAAGCACTCAGGCTTGGTGGCCCGCCAGCCTTGACCTGACGCCTTTGCGCCAGAACGAGCGCAGCAGCAACCCGCTGGGCGAGGATTTTGATTATGCGGCAGAGTTTGCTCGCCTCGATCTGGAAGCATTGAAGGCGGATATCAATGAAACGCTGACAACCTCGCAGGCCTGGTGGCCCGCCGATTATGGTAACTATGGCCCCTTCTTTGTACGTATGGCCTGGCATAGTGCAGGCACCTATCGCACGGCGGACGGCCGCGGCGGAGCAGACGGCGGACAGCAGCGCTTTGAGCCGCTCAACAGCTGGCCGGACAATGGCAACCTTGATAAGGCCAGAAGACTGCTTTGGCCCATCAAGCAAAAGTACGGTAATCAGATTTCTTGGGCGGACCTGATGGTTCTGGCGGGTAATGTCGCCATGGAAAACATGGGCTTTAAGACATTTGGTTTTGCGGGAGGTCGCACCGACGACTGGGAGCCCGAATGGGTTTACTGGGGCCCTGAAGCCAAGATGCTTGCCGACGAGCG
>Ga0181581_10004899_pt1 | contig 10414 bp, 9 predicted proteins | sample 071ome_22_FD_132433 | JGI IMG/M metagenome (GOLD analysis project Ga0181581, IMG submission 132433) | Coastal salt marsh microbial communities from the Groves Creek Marsh, Skidaway Island, Georgia - 071404AT metaG (megahit assembly) | ecosystem: Environmental > Aquatic > Marine > Intertidal zone...
TTGATGCCACACAATAGGGTTTGCAGATTCATCAAACTTATACTCAGGTCTATTGAATCTTACAGCAAGAATTTCATAATTTGGATTTAATGAAAGTTGCTCAACCATGTTTCTTCCAATGAAACCAGTGGCACCACAAATTAAAACCTTTTTCTTACTCATAGAATAGTCCAACACAAAAAAAGCTATTATACAATCTGATTCTTGCTTATCTAGTCAGATAACTTCTTTTCTCATTAATTATTTTTGCTCTCCAATAATTTAATAAATCATCCATAGTTTTTTCAAATGAAATTTCAGGTTTCCAGCCTGTATGTTTTTCAAACTTTTTTGTATTGGGGATTTGTAAGTCAGCGTCAATAGGCCTAAGTCGCTCTTGGTCAGTCTCAACTTTTATAAGGTCTTTGCAAGTTGATTTAGAAATTAAATAATCCAAAATATCCTTAATACTCAGAGAAAAATTCCCGCCTATATTGTAATATTCGCCCTTGATTGGATTTTTTGTAACCAGAAGATAGTAAGCCCTAACAGCATCTCGAACATCGGCTATTGTTCTTAATGAATCAAGGTTACCAACTTTGACAATTGGCTTTATAAGGCCTGCTTCAATCATTGCAATTTGTTTTGCAAAAGTAGATTCAGCAAATACATCGCCCCTCCTGGGGCCGGTATGAGTAAACATCCTAGTTGTCATAACTGTCATGCCAAATGCTTCTGCATAATACCTTCCCACAAGATCAGTACCAACCTTAGAGATTGCATAAGGAGAAGCGGGATGAAAAGTACATTCTTCATCAATAGGTAATTTTTCTTGAGGTACTCTCCCAAATACCTCAGATGAAGCACAAACATGAACTATTGCTTCTTTATTGACTTCCTTAATTGAATCAAGGAGTCTGACAGTACCCTCGATATTGGTATCTAGAGTATCCTCAGGTGAATCAAAACTAGTTTTTGGATAACTTTGAGCAGCTAGATGAAAAACATAATCTGGACAAGATTTTCTTACAGCTTCTCTAATAGAAATTGTATCTCTCAAATCGCCATAAACTAGTTGAAATCTATCCTGACTATTTATTCTTGGCAAATGGTGTTCAATATTTTCAAGAGGACTCCTCCATCTGCACATACCCCAAATATTCCAATCAGTATTTTCTAGCAAGAAATCGGCAAGATGTGAACCTACCATACCAGTTATACCGGTTATTAGGACCCTTGTGGTTGGGTTATTTGAAGTTTGCTTTTTAACCATATTTAAGTGGTACCTAAAATCAAATTTAAAGTGAGAAGAAAGTATACATAATATGTTGGTAAAATACTTTTTAAAGTTTATTACATAAAGAAATCATTTCTTCACATGATATTATCTAGAACGCCATTCAGAGTTTCTTTTTTCGGAGGCGGGAGTGATTTGCCAAGCTGGTTCAGGGAGAATACAGGCGAAGTTTTATCTACTACAATAGATAAATACTGCTACATAACTGCCAGATTTCTACCTCCCTTTTTTGCAAATAAATTTCGTATAGTTTATTCAAAAATTGAGGAGGTAAACTCTATTGATTCAATTAATCACCCCGTAGTTAAGGCATTTTTAAATGAATACGCTGTAAATAAAGGTGTTGAAATTCATCATTTTTCAGATTTACCAGCTAGGTCCGGAATTGGTTCAAGTTCATCTTTTACTGTCGGATTAATTAATTCTTTGTCTGCTTTGTACCAAGAAAACATTTCTAAACTTGAACTTGCCAATAAAGCTATTCATATTGAGCAAGATATTCTAAAAGAAAACGTTGGTTGCCAGGATCAAATTGCTGTTTCCTTTGGGGGACTCAATAATATTTATTTCGAAAAGAATGGGAGTTATATTGTTAATCAAATAAAAACTGCAGATGATAGACGAAATGATTTTGAGAACAACTTGCTTCTTTTCTTTACTGGAATAACTCGATTTTCATCTAATATTCAAGAAAAACAAATTAAAAATATTAAAATAAATAAATCCAAATTGACTGCTATGCAATCAATGGTTCAAGATGGAATCAATATTCTTTCCAACAAAAAACATTCTCTTGATGATTTTGGGTATTTGCTTAATGAATCATGGAAAATCAAAGAAAGTCTTGCAGATGGTATATCTAATCAAACTATACATAATTTCTACAGTGAAATCCTAAATGAAGGAGCATTAGGAGGAAAACTACTTGGTGCAGGAGGGGGCGGCTTTATGATCTTCTATGTAAATCCTAGAAGACAGAAGACAGTTATTGAGACAGCTACAACTATGGGAATGTTACATATTCCCTTCAAATTTGAAAACTCAGGGTCTAAGATTATTTACAACGATTAGGTTAATTGTCGATATAGAAGTTTTCTACACATTCACAAAGTGTGTGTGCTAACAAGATGTGAATTTCTTGTATTACGCTAGTTCTTAGTCCAGGTGCAATAACACAACAATCTGAGAGAGCTGCTACTTTTCCTCCATCATATCCTGTAAAAACTATAGTGTAAATTTTTTTCTTTTTGCATTCAACTAATGCATTAATAATATTAGCAGAATTCCCAGATGTAGTTATACCCAAGAAAATATCTTTACTACTCATTTTTCCCTCAACTTGTCTTGAAAATATATTTTCATAGCCATAATCATTACCAATGGCAGTTAATATTGATGTGTCTACAGTTAAGGCCTCTGCAGGTATTGGAGATCTGTCAACGGCTAATTTACTGACAAACTCAGCAGCAAGATGTTGAGCATCGGCAGCAGATCCACCATTACCAGCAATATACAATCTACCGCCATTTTTATATGCGTCGATTGTTGCTTCAACTGCTATATTAAAATTTGATTTATGAATATTTTCAATTAAAGTTTTTTTTGCTTCAATGGAATCATTTAGATTTTTTAAGAGAATATCTAAAGGTTTTTGCATAATTAATTCTTAAATAGAGTTTTTGCTTTTTTATAATCCTCTGGCAAGCCAATATCTATAAAAAATTTGGTAAAACTTAGACCATAAACTCTGCTTTCTTTTCTAACTATTTTAGGGAGTATATCATCCTCTAATGAAATTTTATTTTCATTAATTTTAAAATTATCAAATATATCCTTATTAACTATATATATTCCTCCATTTGCAAGAATATCTTGATTTTTTGATTCTTCATGACATGAGAGAATTTTATTATTCTTATCTAATTTTATTCCCATATATCTCTTAGTATTTGATGTTTTAAAAAGTGCCATCGAAAATAAAGACTTCTGAGCTTGATGAAAATTAAAAAAATCTAATAAATTTATATCAAAAAAAGTATCGCCATTCAGCAAGAAAAAGGTTTGGTCAATACTGTCCAATGAATTGAGTATGGCGCCTCCAGTTCCAAGGGGTCTATCCTCGATCAGGTAAACTATTTCAGCAGATTTATAGTTTGAGCCAAAGTAATTAATAATTTTATCTTTTAAATAACCAACTGAAAGGTAGAACTTTGTTACACCTTGGTTTATGCAAAAATCCATTTGATACTCTAGGAATGGTCTTCCAGCAATCGGTGCCATTGGCTTAGGCAAGTCAGATACTTCAGATCTTAGTCTGGTTCCAAAACCTCCAGCTAAAATTAGAGCTGTCTTAATCAAACTAATTAGCTACAGAGTTAATAATTTTGCATAATTCAACTATTTCTTTTCTATTTAAGTCAGGGTAGTTTCCGACATAGAAACCATAGAAGTGAATATGCTCAATATTAGGAAAATTTGAAAAATCCTGATTGCCATAAATATTTTTAAGATAGGGCTGTCTCAGTTGATTGCCGCCGCCAGCACTCCCTCTTCGATATTCTATTTGATTAACTTCCATAGCTTGCATCAACTTTTCAGCTAATAATTTATCAGGTCTCTTTAAAATTATATTGAAGGCATAATTACTTGAGCCTTCAACCTGGAAATCAGTTTGAAATAAATCAGAATCAATTTCATTTAAAAAAGTTTTAAAATTTTCTTTCCTTTTTTTGATGTTTTCATCTAGTTTCTTTAATTGACTCAAACCTAAAATACCGCCAATCTCATTATTTCTTAGATTGTAAGCTGGTACTGAAAAAATAAAATTTGGATGGAGATCTGTATGCTGGTCATGAAATTTCTTTTTTAGAGATTCATCATCTAACTCCCTAACCATTCCATGCGATCTAATCATTCTGGCGTATTGATAAACTTCAGTATCATTGGTGCAAACCATTCCACCTTCAATAGTTGACATGTGGTGAGCATAGTAAAAAGAAAAATTTGACATCCAGCCCAAAGAACCCGCTTTTTTTCCATTATGGGTAGCGCCATGAGACTCACAAACATCCTCTATTAGAGGAACATCTAGTCTATCTAGCTCTTCAATTAGCTTATCAGAAAGTCCATTGAAACCCATCACATGAGTTAAAAATACCGCTCGAGTATTAGGGTTTATCTTTGATAAAACCTGACTTTCATCCATAGAAAGAGTTCTTGGATTAATATCTACAAAAACCGGATTAAAACCGTTTTGAATAACAGATGAAATATCAGACACCCACGTTAAGGTAGGAACAATCACTTCACCCCCTTGAGGAAATTTCTGTCTTAAAATGCTCATACTAATTAAATTAGCTGATGCACCAGAATTCACAAAAACGCTATATTTTACTCCTAGCCAATCTGACCATTCTTTCTCAAACTCTTTCACTTTAGGTCCGTTGGTAAGAATTGGATCATCTTGCTGAAGATGCTTAATAACTTTGTCAAGATCTTCTCGTAAGATATTATTTCTCATTAATGGAAATTTCATAATTATTCCTTATAAAAATTAAATAAAACAACAAGTTAGTTTGTTCAAAATTGCAACTTTTTTCTATAATCTTTTCTCAGTAATTCTATAGATCGGAAGCATTTGATCAAAATATTTTGAGGTTTTAAATCTCATAGTTTCAACAGATATATAACTATTTGGAAAGGTACTTATAAAGTAACAAGCAATTGACTTTAATATTTTTAAAAATTTATAGAGTTTATATCTTAGTAAAAAATTTAAAAACTTTTCGGTTTCTAATTTCTTATTTTTTTGAATTAAATTATCGACATTTCTCTCCACCTGTTCTATTATTATTGAATCAGAGTGACTAGTTGCTGTTTTAAGTGTAGTAATTATGATGTTCTTAAGGGCTATAAATGAAGTCATCCAGTCCGACTTGTTTATCCAATCTTCATTTGAGGGGTAGTCAATCTCATCATGAACATTCCTAATTAAATAAAGGCAATCAATAAATTTGCTTTTCCCGCTAATAATTATCGAAAACGTATTCACTAGTTCGCCAAGTAATCTATCAGTAACTGTATCAATTCCATTAGCTATGTTTTTTGAAAAATTATGAGTTCTGTGAACAGAAAAATTAGGAACCCAGTAATTACTAGTAATTTCCTTAAATCTATCTAGTGCATTATCACTCAAAACCTCTCTTATTACTGGTGGATGGGCTGAGATTGATTTAATCTTTCCATATGGTCCTGTTTTACTAATTGCTAATGTTATTGCTCTACCTTGAGCAGTTTCAAAATCTTTATGATGTTCTAAGAAGTCTGCACATTTCTCTAATGAGGAAGGCACCAAAAAATCATCGTCGCCAGAAAAAACACAAAATTCATAATTCTTCTCTGCAATATTTGCGAGTTTCTCCATTGTTTGTCTATCACCCAAACCTGGCAGATGAAAATAATATAAATTTTTCATGTTAATCCCTGTCTTAATGCACTCATCTTCAAAAGATATTTTGCTACCATCGCCAATAAAAATTGGCTGATCAGGGTTTACAAGTGAGTAGTAAGAAATAGTTCTTAATAGGAATTCTTGTCTATTCATAGTTGGAATTAAGATTGCGACACTATTATTTAACATCTACAACTTCCAATCTTTCTAGAATTTTTTCCCAGAAAACCTTTCCATTAAGTTCGTTTGTTACTTTATCTCTTCCATTCATAGCGATTTCTAACCTCTTTTCTTCATTGTCTTGGAAATAATTTATCTTATCAACCAAATCTTCTTTAGATGTATAGGAAATGTAATGATGTCCCTCTATGAAAAAACAGTCCATTTGGGAATTTTTCTGTTCAAAAAGTAAAGCACCTGAGATCATTGCCTCAATTATTCTGCCTTTAAATTGTGACTTAGAAGTGCTTTTAGATAAATTTATCACGTATTTAGATTTGGACATAACTTCACAGTACTCCTTATGATCTAGTTGTGATCCTCTAGGGAGGGTTGAATAAAATCCTGGAATATTATTCTTCATTAGGTGAAGAATATAATCCCTTCTATATGAACGATATGAATCAATCTGTCCTATGAATGAAGCATCAATAGTTTTATTTTTATTATTAGGAAACTCATTTGGATTATGAGGAGCAAATAATCCAATAAACTTTCTTTTAGGAATCGTCTTAAAATCTAAATCAATGTCCATTTTTGGATTATCAGCAAGAACATGCAAATCTATAGGGTTAATATATTTTTTGATGTCATTACTAAAACCATTAGCGCAGGAGTCCCACCAAAGCGCAACCAAATTTATATCAAATAATTTTTTTAATTTTTTTAGAATAAAAATTCTTGGATGAGTAAAGTGCGATAAGTGATAAGAGGATAAGATTATTATATTTGGTTTTTGATTCAGAACTTTTCGGACAAAATCAATTTGGTTAAAAAACAATCTTCTGTCATCGTCCCAGAAAAAAGTTTCAAAATCGATACTTGTAGTTTGAAATGTATCGTCGACTTGGTATTTTTCTTCCGATGGAAAATTAGTGTCTCCCAATAGATTAGTGCGACATATTAAAGCCTTGTTGTTATCGCTATAGGATCTCTTTTTTTTTGCAAAAATAGTGATAATATTCAAGTAGATATAAACAGAAATAACTTCAATAGCCAAGAAAAATTTTCCATAAAAAGAAGTGTATAAATTAGTCAGCAAAACCCCGGAAGCTTTCCTTAGGTAATATGGCCTCCTAAATACTTTGTAAAAGTCAGCTTTTTTCATAAATTTTCTTTTAATTTGTCTAAATTTTTAAGTTCAACTAAATCATCAAAACTTAAGGTCTCCTCCAATTTCCCACCGTTAATAAGAAAAATTCTGTCGCATTTTCTTAAAGTTGAAAGTCTGTGAGCGATAATTATAATTGTTATCTTACCGTGAAGCTTTTCAATCGAATTCATAATCAGGCTCTCTGTTTCATCATCTAAGGCGCTTGTAGCCTCATCAAGAACAAGTATTTGGGGGTCATTGTAAAGGGCACGAGCAATTCCAATGCGCTGTCTTTGTCCTCCACTTAGTCTTACACCTTTATCTCCAACAATAGTTTTGTATTTTTTTGGAAGAGTATCTACAAACTCATCTACATTTGCTATGCTGGAAACAAGCCTAATTTTTTCAGGATTAATTAATTCTTCAACATCAGTAAAAGCAATGTTTTTTTCAATCGAACTATCTATTAAAGATATATATTGAGGAACATAACCAATATTAGATTGCCAATTTTTCTTATTCTTCGAATTAATTTTGACACCATCTACAGCTAAATCGCCAAAATCAATATCTAGCAAACCTAAAATAACATCAATGATGGTAGTTTTTCCAGAGCCTGTCTTACCAATAAAAGCGACAGTTTCTTTTGCTTTAATTTTTAATGAAAAGCTATCAAGAATTTTTTTCTTAGATTCAGGATAACAAAAATTAACAGCATTCAAAGAAATTTCTTTTTCAAAATCAACTTTATTCTCAAAATTACTGCTTGTATCAACTTTAAAATCACTAAGATCTTTATATACAATCTCAAATGCAGGTCTAGCATATCTGATGCTAGCAATGCTAGAATATATTTGTTGAAATGCTGGAAGTAATTTATATCCTGCTATTGCAAAAATTGATATTGTCGGGATAACATCAGAACTATGATGACCCAGAGCTAATAATATAAGAACTGCAATCACCAGCAGACTAAAGGCAATCAATTCAAGAATATATTTAGGACTAAAGTTAATTAATTGACTCTTAGTTAAATTATTTGCAAGAATTTTTGCTGAAGCATTAAATCTTTTAGAAAAATGGTGCTCAGAAGACATTAACTTCACAGTCTTTATACTATCAAATGCTTCTGATATTGATTTAAACATATTTTCATTGCATTCAACAGATGTCTTGCCGTATCTATCGAGTTTTATTTTTAGCTTGTTGAACAACAGAATGTAGAAGAACAACAAAAAAAACATTGCAAATAAAGTGATTTCTGTATTCACAAAAAAAAGAAGAGAAACCAAAAAAATTGCAATAAATAGCTTTGTTAAGCCAAGTAAAGCCTGCATCATTAGCCCGCCAACAGCTGAACTCACTTCATTAAGAATATTTTTTGAGAGTGTAGATGTATTGTTTAGTAGAAAAAAACTATATTTTTTTGCTAAGTATGAAGAAAATAGATCAAAGGAAATTCTTCTTTGGAGATTTTGAGTATATCTTACAATATACCAATTAATATATATTAGAAAAACATTTGAAATGACAATAAACAATACTACCGACACCCCCGAAATAACCGTAAATTCATAATAAGACCTAAAATTGAAATATTCATAAATGTGAGAAAGAAAAGAGTTTTCATGAATTATTGCAGGATCGGAGACCATGGAAATAAATGGACCAATTGACGCGACACCAATGACCTCTAATAAGCCACTCAATATCATTCCTGAAAATAAAAAGAATAGTCTATTTTTTTCATCATCCTTCAGAAGAAAGTAAACTTGACTATATAAACCTCTCATGAACAGAAACTAAATAATGACAAAATTGCAATTATACTTACACCTAATTATGTATAAGATGAATATTAAATCTCCAAACAATAAAGCAGTTTTTCTTGACAGAGATGGTGTAATTAATAAAGAAATTGGATACTTAAACCAAATAAAGGATTTCGAATTTATTGATGGTATTTTTGAAACTAGTCAGTATTTAGTATCTCTTGGGTACAAATTAATTGTAATTACCAATCAATCTGGCATAGGTAGAGGATATTATTCGCTTAAAGATTATAAAAAACTTACAGCATGGATGATCAAAGAATTCAGCAAGAAAAATGTTGTCATTACTGATGTTTTTCATTGTCCTCATAAACCAGAAGAAAAATGCCTCTGTCGAAAACCTAAGCCAACCATGGTTAATAAAGCTTGCGAAAAATATAATATTGAGACACTTGATTCTTGGATGATCGGAGACACGGAAAAAGATATTGAAACAGGTTTATCATCTGGTATCAAAAATACAATTCTTTTAAGGTCTGGACACCCAATAGATGAAAGAAAATCAAAAGCTTCATATATCTTAGATTCAATATTAAATGTACAATCCATTATTAAAGAATAAGCAATAATGAGATTTATAGAATGAAATTACTTGACTGCACACTTAGAGATGGTGGCTACTACAATGATTGGAATTTTTCTAAAGAACTTATAGAAAATTATCTTGATGTCATGGATTCTATAAAAATTGATCTAGTTGAGATAGGCTATAGATTTTTAGAAAATTCAACTTTTAGAGGGCCTTGCGCATACAGTTCAAACTTCTTCCTTGAGAGCTTGAACATCCCAAAAAGCTTAAAAGGTAAGTTGGGTGTAATGATTAATGCCTCTGAAATTCTAGAAAATACCAATAATAACCAAAGTCTTGAATCAGTTCTTGAAGCATTATTTCCAGACAAAAGTAAGGAAATAATTAGTTTTGTTAGAATTGCTTGCCGAGTAAGTGACATTAAAGAATCAAACAAAATATCAAAATGGCTTAAGAATAATGGCTATAAGGTTTGTATTAACCTCATGCAAGTTACTACTATAGACAAATTACAACTTAAGAAGGTTATATCATTTCTTAATAAGGAAAATGTTGATGTTTTATACTTTGCTGACAGTTTGGGAAGTTTAGATATAGAAAATCTTAACCAAATTATTAATGTTTTTAAGGAGAATTGGCCTAAGGATATCGGGATTCACGCCCATGATAATATGGGCAATGCTGTCAAAAACTCACTCTATGCAGCTTCTATGGGTATAAATTGGATAGATAGCACAATAACTGGCATGGGAAGAGGTCCTGGGAATGCTCAAACAGAATACATATGCCTAGAAAGAGAAATAATTACAAAACAATCTTTCAAAAAATCTAAGTTAATGAATTTGATCAATAATACCTTTATACCAATGAAAAATAAGTTTGGATGGGGCGTAAATGCTTATTATTATTTGTCTGGAATGAGAGGTATTCACCCATCATATATCCAACAAATGTTAGGGGATTCGAGATTTAGTGAAAATGATATTTTTTCAGTTATTGATTCACTTAGTATAAA
>Ga0181581_10004900_pt1 | contig 10413 bp, 8 predicted proteins | sample 071ome_22_FD_132433 | JGI IMG/M metagenome (GOLD analysis project Ga0181581, IMG submission 132433) | Coastal salt marsh microbial communities from the Groves Creek Marsh, Skidaway Island, Georgia - 071404AT metaG (megahit assembly) | ecosystem: Environmental > Aquatic > Marine > Intertidal zone...
GCGGGCGCAACCGTGTCACCCCATCGACCGCTGACAACGCGAACATCGCCTCCGTCGAGGTGAAGGTGGGGTACATCCTCTGCCCAAATCATTTCGTATCCGGGCTCGGTCATTTTGTCCTTCGAGGGAAGGTTAATCCAAATTTGAAAGAGGTCCAAACGATTGGGTTTGTCGGCGTTGACCAGAGGGAACATTTCGGAATGCATGAGACCGGAACCGGCGGTCATCCACTGGACATCACCGTGGCCGTAACGCCCGCTTGCACCACCAGAATCAAAGTGGTCAACGAGGCCGTCCAAAACCACGGTCACCGTTTCAAAACCCCGGTGAGGATGGGCCGGAAAGCCCGGTACGGTTCGTCCATGGTACATCTTCCATTCGTTTCCCTCGTCAAAATCCGAACCGATGTGGCGACCCACAAGCGGTTCACCGGGGGCCATCAACTCGTTGCCTTCAGGGTACAAATCCAGGTGATGAACGCAAAACAAGAAGGGATCGAGTGTCGTCCTGACGAAGCCCATTGGTTGATTGGAGAGAACACTTGAACCCATGGTTATTGCTCCTCATCTGCATTCAAAAGGTCTTGTTCCACGGTCTCAATTCCCAAAGCGCGCTTGACTTCGTATTCAAGTTCTGCCGCCACTTGAGGCGAAAGACCGTACTGCGCAGCACTTGAGCTCAAGATGCTGCGTTCCATATCGGTGATGATGCCATCATCATACGCAGATTCTAGGAGTTTCCGGTACATCATCCGATTGACGTCCCCCGATTCGGTTAACCCGCTCTCGATGACGCGGGAAGCAATGATTTCGAACGGAATCAACAAGGAAAAGATGCCGATTTTTGCAATTTGGAGAAGCAAGGTGTTCTCAATGGACTTTTCCAGTTCGGGTTCGATCGCAAACTCGCTGATGATGAACAACACCAACGCCACCACCAATGTTGCTGTTGTCGCTTGGCGTTTGACCTCTGCAGAGGTGAGTTTTGACATCGTATCGTTCAATTCGAGGACGGTCGATTCGAGTTGATTGTTCGTTGCGTCAAGCGATTGATTGGCGAGATAGAGGCGTCGTGAACTCTCCTCGATGGTCCGCTCAGCCGTGAGGCGGGCTTTTTTCTCCCGCTCAAGTTTCCGTTCAAGCCGAGCAATGACGGCCGTTGGTTCTTCATTTGCAGCGGCTTTGTTTTTCTCGACCTGCTTGGCGAGTTCAAAAATGTCCACTCAGGCCACCGTCACTCATTCAGCGTGCAAGTAAACATCACGACTTGCTCGTCGCCCGATGTGCGGTCTTCGATGGCGATGTCAACCTCTTCGTTCCAATGAGCAAAGGCACCCTTCATCAAGCCAACCGCCAGGTCGGCAAAATGGCGAGAGGAGTGGTACTCGAAATGGAGGGTTTTCTTGTCATCAGAAATCGAACTGTTGAAGCTGGGAAGCCCTGCGTCTGGATAGAGTTTGAGCACTTCAACATGGACGACATCATGGATGGAGTTCAGGAACTCAAAAGATGTGGAATGGTTGAAAAACACCGGAAACAGGTCCAAGAATCGTCCAAAAAGGTAGGTTCCAAAGGCTTCCACCAACGTGGGAACTTCAACGCCGGTTTGGCCGGACAAGGCCACGACCATCTGCACCAATTCTGTGTGATCGTAGGTGCCGACGGCCGAGTAGGCGCCTCCACTCTCAAGGTCGCACGAGGAAATGATGGTGTCAACCATCTCGTCGCCAAAGGATGCTTCAACCATGTCTATGAATTCTCGAAAAACGATTCCTTTCATGAAGCATGCCCGCACACACCGGATTATATCCTTTCGGATGAAGGGTTCCAAAAGAAAAAAAACGGCGCCCTTAGTTGTCATCGTGGTTTCCAAGGAAATATTCACCAATTTCCGGGTCGTTAAGGATAAATTCTGCGTCGCCCGTGTGGACGACTTTGCCGTTGGCAAAAATATAGCCGCGGTCGGAGCGGGCGAGGCTCAAACGAGCGTTTTGTTCGACGATAAGGACGGTGATGCCTTCTTTCCGCAAGTTGTCAATTCGCTCAATGATTTGTTGTTGGTACAAAGGCGAAAGCGCTGCTGTTGGCTCGTCCAGCAAAAGGAAGGAGGGGTCGGAAATCAGGGCACGGGAGATGGCCAGCATCTGACGTTCACCTCCGGAAAGGGATGCCGCCAAGTCGTGTTCTCTGGAACGAAGGTCGGGAAACATCGTCAAAGCACGTTCAATTCGTTCCTTGAGGACAGCAGATGGGAGCGCATTGCCGCCCATCTGGAGGTTTTCCTCAACAGAAAGGGACGGAAAGACGTTGTTGACTTGAGGGACATAGGCAATGCCTTTGCGAACCAACTGGTCGGTTCGCATTTTTTCAATGGGTTCCCCTCGGTAGGTGGCTTCGCCCCCATAATAGGTCGCAATACCAAACAGCGTCTTGATGAAGGTTGATTTTCCACATCCGTTGGGCCCGATAATGGTCACAAATTCGCCCTCGTCCACGTACAAATCAATGTCGTAGAGGATTTGGACACTTCCATATCCCCCGCTGAGACCTTTGACATCGAGCAGTCGGGTCATTCTTCCTCACCACCCTCATCGTTTCCTGCGGCCCCAAGGTAGGCTTCGATAACCGCACGGTTTGAGCGGACCTCTTCGGGGGTGCCGACCATCAAGACGTTGCCTTCGTTCATCACAACAATCCGGTCAACGCCTTGCCGGAGGATGAAGTCCATGTTGTGTTCGATCACCAGCACCGAAATACCGGTGGTGTCGACCAAATTTCGTAGGTTGTTGAAAATCTTCATCGCCAACGGTCCGGCGACACCGGCAACCGGTTCGTCGAGCAGGAGCAGCTGTGGGTCGCCCATCATCGAACGACCGATATCAACCAATTTACTCTGACCACCGGACAATTCACCCGCCATGTTGTGCGCCATGTGAGGAACTTCCAGTTGATCCAAGACTGCATAAGCTTTTGACAACCGCTCTTTTTCCTCGGCTCTTGACCGACCACGGAACAACGAGAGGAGTGGACTGGGAGAGAATTGTTTGCGGGGAGGCACGAGAAGGTTTTCAATCACGGTCATGTCTTTCCAGAGTCTGGTGTGCTGGAATGTTCGTGTCATGCCGAGTTTCTGAATTTCGTCCGGACGCTTGTCGGAGACGTCTACGCCGAACACCTCAACGCTTCCCGATGTTTTTTCCAAAAGGCCACTGATACAATTGAATGTTGTGGATTTCCCACAACCGTTCGGTCCGATCAGCCCCACGAATTCACCCTCGTGAACCTCAAACGAGACGTCTTTGACGGCGACGAGACCTCCGAACTCCTTACGCAGATTCTTTACATCGAGGAGGGGTTTCATTGTTCTTCGACCCCCTTCATCGGATGAGCAGGCCGGTACGGCACTTCGGGCAGGAGCCCCTTTGGATTGAATCGTAGCGAAAAGATGAGAAGAAGGCCGACGAGCAAGACCTTCACATAGGCCATGCCCGCTCGAATTTGACCACCCAAAAACACCTCATCGATGGATCGTTGGTCAAAGAAGAACGCCGCTAAGGCCAAAACGACGCCGAAGAGCATGAAGGTCTCTTTCACCGGACGCCACCGCAACAAAGCAGCGACGGCCATAATGGCGAAGCAAAACCACATTGCACTGACGGTCTCAACCACAAACCACTCAAACCATCCGTCGATCGTGTCTGCGGTATCATTCAGTGGAAGATCAGAACTTCCTTGGGCTGCGACCAAGACATTGAAGACGAATTCCATGAGAACAATGATGCTGGCACCAATCAGCATCCCGCGGTTGTTGCCAGCACCACCGATGATGAATGCCGCCCAAACGAGGAAGGTTGTTTTCGAAGGGGACATAAAACTCGGTTGGAAGCCGTTGAGTTTCCAAGCCCACAAGGCGCCTGCAAAGGCTGCGATGGCTGCCCCCAAGGCAAGGCTGGCGGCTTTGTGACGCAATATATCGTGGCCGTGATGCTGAGCAACCATCTCATCTTCCCGAATAGAGCGCAAAATACGACCCCAGGGCGAGGCGAGGATGGTGTTGAGCAACCACCAGATGAGGAGTGTTGCAAGCACCCCTATGGTGGCAAGCACGATGAGATAGGGAGCGGGTTGGCCGAGGTTGAGGACTTCACCGACGCTCACGGCCATGCTGTCAATTCCATCCATGTTTGAACACACCGTCGCTGCGAGAGGTTCGCCGTTGCTGTCCAAAGGAGGGTCACTTCCACAGAACCACCAGTCCTGAAGAGGTAATGTGTACCGAGATATGCCCACTGCACTGCCCCAAGAACCTGCTCGAAGTAAGGGTTCGCCACTGAGCAGGACACGAACGATTTCACCCAAGGAAATTGTGATGATGGCAAAGTAATCGCTGCGCAACCGAGCGGTGGGGTAAGCGAGAAGCCAACCTGCGAGCGCACCAATGACCATCGCGAAGAGCACCGCAGGGATTACGGGCCAATCGTAGCCATGAAGGTCTTTGGGGGCGGTGAGCAAACCAACGGTGATGGCGCCAATGGAGGCGAAGAAAATCACACCGAAATTCAACTGTCCAGTAATGCCCGTGTGGAGGTTCAGGGACATCGCCAAAATAGCGAAAATCGAGAGCGTCACCAAGACGTTTGAAACTTGGAGCGACTTGACGAACGTGGATTGGTCGGATTCGGCTACGGGGAGCCAATTGATGAAGAGGGCCATCACCAATGCGAGCACAACGAAGAACATCCATGACCCCCGTTCGCTTTCGCGTCCGTAAGGGATTTTGTACGCCTTGAGCAAGTCGTCCTTCTTTGAGCTCACCTTCTCGCTCAAGCCCGAACCTAACACACTCACTCGCTTGTCAATCGCATTGGGAATGAACCTGGTTTTTTCGTCCACCATGAGCGTGAGTTGCTGCCATTTCATGCCGAGCATTCGGAGGACGTCATGCCACGTGGTGGACACTTTGTTTTGCAACCGAACCAGCGATTCATTTGTCGGTGGACTTTTGTCCCGGAGAGTATAGGATGCTTCTCTCCAGGCCAGCGCGTAAAGAATGAGAGGAACTGTTGGCCAGACTACCCACCCGATGTTCGCTAAAACAGCGATGAGTGCCTCTTCGCCGTGCATCAGCCAGAGCCATTGTTCCTGTTGAGATTGGTCCAAGGATGATGGTGCATGGGTAATTGCGATTTCGTAACCGTTCGTGAGCATCTTGAGAATGCTTTCGTTGGCGATGGAATGTTCCTGAACAAAACCGCTGAAGCGGTAAACGACATACGCAATGACCGTACTGAGAAGGTACCGTTGTCCCCGCAGGCTGTTTCGTAGGCTGAAGTGCTGAAGGCCGGTTGGGGCAAACACGATGCCAAGCCATGCTGCCCTTTTCGGATTGGGAGTGAACTCTTCTTCGGCTCGTTGTCGAATCCTCTTGATTTTCCACTGGTCGTATGCATCTCCGATGCCCTTCGGCATGATGAGCAGGATGGCGATGATGAGCACATAAGGCATGACTTCAGCCAAGTTTGCATAATTTGAGCGTTCTAGAGGACCGCCAATACCGATCAAGACAGGCGAGGAGACCGAGCGGACAAAACCGATGATGAGCGCACCGACAACAGCACCCGGAATTGAACCGATGGTCCCCAGCACAATGACGGCAAAGGCTGGCAGGAGAAGCGTGAACCCCGTCTCGGGACTGTAGCGAATGGTCATGGCAAAAATGGCGCCGCCGATACCTGAGATTCCTGCGGAGAGGAAGGCGCTGGTCATGTGCACACGTTCCACATTGATGCCGCAAGAGGCCGCAAGTTCGGGATTGTCAGCAACGGCACGCATGCGACGACCGAGCCGTGTTTTGGTGAGCAACAAAAGCAAGAGCCCAACGGATGCAAAGATGACAAAGGGCATCGCTGCGCTGTAGTAGGCGAAATTTGATGTGAGGCCAGTAACGCAATCCCCACCGACATTGTAGAGGTCTACAACCGGCACTGAGCCATCTGTGGTGATTTTCTCATACACCGCATTCCCTGTGATTGGGTCTGTCCCCACCTGCTCACATGCCCCGTACCGGTAAACTTCTCCACTCTCAAGGGAACGGTCACCGAGGTTCAGTTTGGCCAACATCGTCGGCGCCTCAAACCGTTGTTCACGAGCGATTCGCCAATCGACATCAGGCTCAAACAACTTTGTCCCAGCGCCGAATCTCAAATAGACGATCGCCCGGAGCACCAAGGCCACGCCAAGAGAGGCAATCATCATCACGTCGGGGCTGGACTTCCGGTCACGAAACCCTCTGAACACCAATCGATCGATGATGATGCCTGCGATGCCGGTGAGCACGAAGGCGCCGATGAGGGTCCAGACAAGCAAGGACCAGACCATCACGCCGTCTTTCGGAGTAGCGTGCAAAGGATAGAAAAAATCCATCCACATCAGCATCACGGCAACATACATGCCGAGCATGAAGAACTCGCTCTGGGCAAAGTTCCCATACCGTTGAACGCTGTAGGTCAGCGTGCACCCTACCGCGATGGCGAGGTACGTTGCCGACCAAGTCAAGGTGCTGAAACCGATTGAAGACAAGTTGAAGTAAATCGTCGCTTGCTTGTCAAGCCCGTGCATCAGCAACTCGATGGTGAAGAGCACCACGAGCAGCAAGAAGAGGGGCGAGAGCACCATCAGTCCAGAGCGAAGCCATCCGGCAGGGAGATCGTCAAAGACGACCTTGACCAGCAAAAACCCCATGGAGATGAGTTGAAGGGATTGCGACAACCACACCATGTCGTTGGGAAGGTTCCCTCCAATCAAGGCGTCAATGCCGTTGCTGATACCGGACTGGTAGAGTAAACCAAGCATAGCATCGAGGGCAACGACAGTTGCGATCAACAGCCTTCTCTGCAGACGAGAGAGTTCTCCTAATCGTTCTCGAACACTTTTCATGGCCTCACATACCTTGCTCGCATAAGCTTCGCTTTAACACTCCCAGAGCGAGGCTCTTTTGGGAGGCCAAAGAGGAGTTCTGCGAACTTCAGTCGACTCTCAAGCGTCTTGAACACCGTCTTCAACGGTCCAGTACTTGGTGCACTCGTACACACCGTCATCGGACCCCGTAGCGGAGTAGCCACAGATGTCGTAACCATCGCCGCCCACGTCACCGTTTTCAAGGAAGGTGTGAAGACCGCTTGCGCCTTCGTATTCGTCACCCACAAAACTGATGCAATCGGAGGGCGTCAATTCCATGCCTTCGTCCGCCATCATCGTGCAGATGGCCGCGGCCTGGCCGAGCATCATGATCGAGTCGTACGAGGTCAAGACGTAGGCCTTGATGCTGCCAACGCCAGATGCGTCGTAGCGGGCTTCAAAGTCACCGAAAGAGGTTCCGGCACGGGGCGAGGTCACGTAGAGGCCGTCAGCCACCATGTCGTCGGTCAACTCTTCCAAGAGACCGAGACCAGCAGGGCCGTCACCACTGAACACCGAGACACTGAGGGTTGAACCTGCGATGGCCTCGAGGATGAGGGCGCCGTCATTCACATAGGACACCATGAAGACGGCGTCGCAGTCCAGAGATTCAAGTTCAGTGATCTCGTTGCTCACGTCCGTCGTCGTTTCAGAATACCCAATCTTGGCGCACAGGTCGCCTTCCCAAGCGCCTTCGATGGCGTCAGCAAGTCCGGAACCGTAGTCGTTGGTCATGTGAAGCACCGCGGGGTTCGTAACACCCATGGCAGCCATCATGTCAGCAGCAGCAGGGCCTTGAATGGCGTCGCTGGGCACGATGCGGAAGAAGTCGGGGTAGGCACTGGCGTTGCTGAGACCGGGGTTGGTCGAGGCGTAGGAAATCATGGGCACGCCAGCAGCCGAAAGCACGGAGTTGGCAGCCATGGATGCTCCGGAGCAAGCTGCACCACCAGAGGCCCAAACACCGGAGTCGACCAGTGTTTGTGCAGCTGATGCTGCGACGGTTCCGTCGCAACCAGAGTCCACTTCAACGAGTTCGAAGGAGAAACCCCAGAAGCCCCCCATGGCGTTAAGGTCGGCAATGCCCTGTTCAGCCCCATAGGTGAAGCCAGCAGCGTCTTGTGCAAGAGGCCCAGTCAATGGGTTCATGAAACCGAGTTTTATGGTGGTGCCTTCGTCACCCCAGTCGTAGGAAACACCGTTGGCGATGTCCCAGCTGCCGTGGCAGCCATACTCACCGTCAGCTGCGGCTTCAGCGGAGTAGAAACAAATGTCGTAACCTGCGCCGCCCACATCGCCGTTGGCGAGGAAGGTGTGCAAACCGCTGGCACCCTCGTAGTTGGTCCCCACGGAGCGGATGGAAGCATCCATGTCGGTGGAGTCCGCGATGTAAGCCTTGCCGATGATCGAAACTGCATCGTAGGCGGTCAGCACATACTGCTTGATACTGCCGACATCCGAGGCGTCATAGCGGGCTTCAAAGTCACCGAATGAAGTACCTGCAGCGGGTGCCGTGACGGCCAAGCCATCAGCGGCCATATCATCGGTCAATTCTTCGAGCAAGCCTTCGCCGGCAGGCCCGTCCCCACTGAACATCATGAGGTCCAAATCTTGGGCGCTGATTTCGTTGATGATGAGTGCAGCGTCGGTCACGTAAGACACCATGAAGACGGCATCGCACTCAGCGTCAGCGATTTGAGAGATTTCAGCGGAGAGATCCGTGGCGGTCTCGGCGTAGCCGATCTTTGCGCAGAGGTCGCCCTCCCATGCACCTTCGATAGCGTCGGCGAAGCCGGAGCCGTAATCGTTGGTCATGTGGAGGAGTGCGGGAGCCTCAACATCAGCGCTGACCATCATGGCAGCAGCGGCTGGGCCTTGGATAGCGTCGCTAGGAACGACACGGAAGAAGTTGGGGTAAGCGGTAGCGTCGCTCAACCCGGGGTTGGTGGAAGCGTAGGAGATCATGTTGACACCAGCAGCCGAGAGAACGGCGTTGGCGGCCATGGAAGCTCCAGAACAGGCTGCACCTGCAACGGCCACGACGTTGGCGTCGAGGACGGTTTGGGCTGCAGCAGCGCCGACCGTACCGTCGCAGCCGGAGTCGGCTTCAACGAGTTCGAACACGATGTTGCTTTGCATGGCGTTCAGGTCCGTGATGGCTTCCGTGGCCCCGTAGGTGAACCCAGCGGCATCCTGTGCCAGCGGGCCGGTCAACGGGTTCAAGAACCCAATTTTGACCGTCTCAACGGTGGTCGTGGTGTCATCGTCTGTGTCGTCTTCGTTGCTGGTACAGCCTGCGAGGGCTGCGGAAGCGAAGCTTAGGGCTAGCAATAGAGTTAGGAACTTGTTGTTCATAATATCATCTCGTGGTCCCCCTTAGAACCCTTATAATATATAGGCATTTATTTGTTCATGATAGAATAAAAACCCCTTGGGAGTGCATAAAACGGGATTGGGCGATCCCCCATAGGATAAAAAACGGGCGATGGGTCAGTTGGACAATGCGTCGTTTGGCCTTGTTCATGGTGTTTCTTTTCCTTTCGGGCTGTCTCGGCGGTTCGACATCTTGGGAGCGTGTGGATGTTGACGGCTTTACCGAGGCCATCAAAGACCATCCCGAGGCTTTTCTTCTTGATGTCCGTACGGCATCCGAATGGGAACAAGACGGTCATCTTGAAAACGCAACCTTGATCCCACATACCGAATTAGAAAATCGAGAAAACGAACTCCCGGAGGACAAAGATGCGCTCATCCTCCTCTACTGCCGAAGCGGCAACCGCTCACAAGATGCGGCGCAGACGCTTCAGGCCATGGGTTTCACGAACCTCATCGAACTTGAATCGGGCATCACGGGATGGAAAAACGCCGGCATGAACGTTGTTTACGACTGAGGCGAGGAGATGTTTGCTTGGCTGAAAAAAATCTTCACAGGAGGCGCCCCCAGCACCGATGAACTGTTGGCTCAAGGCGCTATCATCGTCGATGTTCGAACGCCGGGCGAATACCGCAACGGGCACGGCAAAGAAAGCCGAAACATCCCTCTGTCTTCGTTGACGTCCAAAACGGCCTCGCTGAAGAAACAACGGAAGCCCATCATCACATGCTGCGCCAGTGGTATGCGTTCGGGGAAAGCGGCCAAGATCCTGCGTCAAGCCGGGCTGGAAGCTCACAACGGAGGCACCTGGCAGGCGGTTGAGAGGGCCCGACACCAACGATCGTCGTCAAACGAGAACTGAAAAACCCACCCCACTTGTCCCTAGCATGCGCTGGTGGCTGGTGATCCTCGCTGTGATTTTAGGGGGTTTGCTCGCAGGTGCTGTTCTCGGCGTGCGATACAGCGACACCGTAGAGGACATCCCCGTCCCGGCGGACGGGACCGGCTGCGCCATTGCCGAGCAGGTGCTTCCCAAACCACCGTACGGAGATTTGCTTCCGGTTGAGGTCGAAGTGGACTGGA